>Ga0247843_1000178_pt1 | contig 147947 bp, 141 predicted proteins | sample LaCruzMarch2017__FD_192420 | JGI IMG/M metagenome (GOLD analysis project Ga0247843, IMG submission 192420) | Freshwater microbial communities from meromictic Lake La Cruz, Castile-La Mancha, Spain - LaCruzMarch2017_8m | ecosystem: Environmental > Aquatic > Freshwater > Lake | place: Spain... | reverse complement strand
CGCCCACGGCTCCTACCGCACCAAGGAAGCCATCCTCAGCATCTACGACGAAATGGCCAAAGCCATGCGTGTGAGTGCACCTTACTCCACTCGCCTAAACCCTCCTCCCGCGAGCGGCTGGACTCCACCCCAGCTTCCTCCACTTGAGGACTTGATCGCCGCGAGTCCAATCTCGGGCGATATTCCCAAAGCCAAAAGGCGTGTGACGATTCCTACTTCAAATGGAACGACCACCGTCGCTCCCCGAATGGCGAACCTTTTTGAAGAGGCTCCCAAGACATTGTTCGATGCGGTCGAAGACAGCGAGCCTGAACCTGAACCCGTACCGAAACCGCCGGTGCCGATTGGGACGATCACGATCAATGGACAACCGGCTCAACTGGTTGAAAAGAAGGTGCTCGACCCCGCGCGGACTCAATACAAGGTCATCCTGGATTCGACCGGCGAGTTGAAGTCGTTCGTCGCCCCTCCCGCAACTGTTATAGATAAGGCAACGTAAACATTCCACACCCGAGAGAAGCCCAATGCCAGCAAGATACCAACCACACCTTGAATTTGCGAACTTCATCTGCAAGTTTGGAACCCTGAACATGGCTCATCTGCTGGACGAAGTTGTGTTGCCAGCGTTCCTGGATACAACCCAAGCTCGAACAGTCACCGATGCGAACTACCTGTTGCTGCATCCAAAGGTTGAGAGTCTTGAGTTCAAGTTCGGCGAAACCCTTTGCATAGTTGGACGCTTTGTAAAGGACACTTTCTTGGAGAGGTCGTTCATCCTTGAAGCAGGTGAATTGGTTGGAGCGGAAGCAACCTTGCCAACGGCAGAGACCGCGCTCTTCATCCTGACGTTGGATACCCACAAGCTTGTGTATCTGCAGGAAACCAAAAATGCGCCCGGATTTCAGGCCTTTCGATCAACCATCTTGAAGTTTCTAAAACAGAAGCATGATGCTTTCATTCGGGTGCTCAAGGAAGAGATCGAAGCGTCAACCGATATGACGTTGGAAGGCGTCACGACCTTTCTGGAAGAGCGGGGGCTCAACGGGTTTATTGGAGAAGACGTTGTCGAAATCGCTGATGACAAAGGCGAAAAGGCGAAGCGAGAACACCGTCCAGGAACGCTTGCCTTTCTGCGTCAGCACGTTCCAGTGCCCGAACTGGACATCATCCCGCTTTCAACGGAAGATAGTCTTGAGGCGTTCATCAACCGCTTTAAGACGCTGAGCCTTGTTCGTGTGACGTTGGTGAATACAAACGATGAGTTGGACTTGAGCGACTTTTTCCCACAAGTTCGAGCCGCGAAGGATGCCGCCGGAGCTACGAAGACCTCGGTGGTCCATAACAACTCAAAGGGTCTGGATAAGCAGGGAGTCCTTGAGCAGCTGAAAGCGGTAGCGACTCAAGGAAATGCAAATACGCATCTTGAGGGTCGTGATCATACGGATACGAAGCTCGTCGGGGACGAAACTCAGTTCAAGCTCCGGATTCCACAAAGTAACCTCCCGGACATCGACGATGTAGATGCTCGAAGCCAACATCTGGTCAAGGCGTTCGATGAAGCCGTAGAAAGTGGCACTGTGGTTCTCCAGGAGCCATCGGAAAACGTCATCGCAAAAATGGAAGCGTTAATGAAATCGGTGCAGGTCGATGGATGAACCGAGACTTCCGGAACCGCGCGATCTTCTGACTGAAAAGAGCCTGTGGGACGTCTGGGTCGGGCTTCGAAAAGCCCTCAACGAGAATCCCTTTAACAGATACTTCCTGCTTGGATGGCTCGTGGTCGTAGTTCTCCACGCCGGTTTGGCAACAACACCTCGTTCAGAGCTACTGATACAGTGCCGTTCCTTGCTCGACGCGGGAGTTGGGTTCGGTTCGAGCATCTTGGGATTCTTAATCGCTGGATTCACCATCTTTGCCACTATGAGCAGACCAGCGATGCTGTTGCGCATGGCCAGCACTCCTCATGCAAAGAGCGGCCTTTCTTGGCTCAAGTACACGTACTTCGGCTTGGTCGAAGTATTCATCACCTACTTAGCGTTCGTAATTTGCTTCTTTATTCTTAGGGTTCTAACCATGCCAGGTGGAGGCTCCAGCTTCCTTATTCGCCAACTTCCGGGAGGTGAGGAGACCACGACCATTTTCGCGAAGATCCTCTTCTGTCTCATCGCGTGCACGTGGATGTGGACGCTCCTGAAACTGAAATCCTTCGTGTTCAACATCTACCATGTTGTGATGGCCGGAATCGCCTGGGACGTTGCAGAGAAGACCATAAATCAGGATCCTTCCGAGGAAGATGAAGGTCGGATTCTCCTCTCGGTTAACGGTGAAGCAGGCCAACTAGTTGAAATGCGGCCGGTGGCTGAAGCTCAAACAGAGTACCAAGTGCTGATGAAATCTAACGGCGAGGTGAAAACATTTGTTTCTCCTCCAGCCAAGGTGGAATTGCGGTCGAATGCGAACCCGTTAGACGGACGTCTCTGATGCTAATCATACAGGCCCGAACCAACGTGAGCCAATACTTCATCGATAAACCAGCGAGGAAGCCGATTTTTCAAGGCTAGTTTGTAAAGCTTCGCAAGCGCTTCCGCACCTGACTTACGAGCCAGTGAAAGTTCAAGCAACATCTGAATGGTTCGTCTTGGCTCAGGTTCTGGCGCATCGGATCTTAGCTGATCCCACAGATGTCCAAAATCGCCCCACAGAGTCTCTTCTCGTTCGAGTTCCCACAGAATCTGAATGGCATCATCTAGCGATGCTTCGCCTGTGATGACCTCAATCATTTGCTCGTCTGTTGGCCAGACATCCACCGGCTCCATGAGCTTTTCTAGCCAGTTGGCGCTGTCACTCACAATAAATCTCCGTAGTGGTCGAGGAATGCCTCTCGTTCGTCTTGATTAGCAAAAACGAATCTTGCCCCAGCACGAATTCCATCTCGCTTGATCAGCCGGTGCAACTCATTTACTTCTAAAGTGGCAGGTCGCCGCACATGTTCCCGTATATATGCACGGCCACGTTCGGTCCAGGACCGAAGTGTGACGTCAGGAACGAGCTCGGGCCAACCCACTTCCCGAATAAGCGAGTATGCCTCTCTGCTCCCAGTATTGCGAGCAACTTGAATAATGAAAGAGACCTGAAAAGCCAGCCGCCAGGCGTAATCTGGCATAGCGTAAACTTCCGCGATCATTTGTCCGGGTCCGGTGAATAAGAGAATGGGTTCTGCAGAACTGCCTGCGAGACTATCAAGATCATTTCCGTCCTCGCCGATAGGAGGGTGCTTCTCGATTTTCTCGATGTAGCTCCGAAGAAAATCGCTGTGTACATTTCTCGTCCGGTTCTTGAAGTAGCCCTCCAAAGTCCGCATCGTAACCGCAAGTGGTATAGGGTTACGAGGTCGGCCATTGAATACGCGGTCCTCATACTCATGAAGTCTCATGTCAGGAGGAATATCCGAAGTTGTGCTGTTGGCCGTCGCGCGGACCACACAGTGAAGGAACCTGCCAACTTCGTAGAACCGGGGCTTTTGCTTGTCGTCGAATTCTGCGGTAAGCGCAACCTGGGTTTCTTTGAGGTATGTTGCCACGAGTTGTTTCCCCCAAGGCTCTTCAGTGCAAAAGCATCGATGGGGAAGTTCGTGTTCGCAGAAGCAACCGAGGGGAGAGCGTTCGTTTTCCCGGAATTTGCTTGAGATTCGAATGCCCTTCCGCGGACAGCCGCACTTTGCACTAATCCGGTCTGCTGGTTCCATCTCGGTTGAAGACTCAGGCGACATCGGCGACTTTGCTCCTAAGCCGATTTTACTCAAGAATTGGCCCGCGTCGCGAGTTCTGCACGGCCCACGGTTGTAAGCGCTCCAGCGACGACCCACCTCGCCCACAGCCTTGCGACGATGAAATAAAAGCCCCCGGGTTCTAATCACAATTGTGACCAGAACCTCGGGGACGAGTGCGCCGTTCCTAGAATTAGCGGAAAAGCCGCGAGAAGAGGCGGTGGCGCTTTCTGAACTGCGGACGCCAGATGTTTCTGACCCACAGGAAAGGCTCGCGCGCCTTGCCACGGACTGCGTCGAAGAATCTCGCCAGTCTCGCCGTCATCTTCGGACGCTCGGCTGGAGCCAAGGGGTGGTTGTTCACAGCCTCTATGACGTCCACCCAGAATCTGCCGGATTCGCCGATCCAAGCGTTGCGCTCGGTCGCCGTTTCCTCAATGAGTTCCTTCGAGAGCTTCGGCGTGAATGTGAGATCATCCAGCGCCTTTCCACACTCGTCCAACTCTTCGTTGATTCGGTCCAGTTCGGCAGCGATGCTGTCGGCTTGAGCGATACATTGAACCACCGGCATTGCTTTCAGTCGGGCGGCTTCGGTGTTCGAGAACACGATGGCCGCGCTCTGATCTTCCTGCGAGTTCTCCAGTGAGTCGCAGTAGCCAGACCACACCTTGGACATCATGCCGACGACCATGAATCCGAAGCCAATCCACGGGAGCCAAGGGTTGATCGGCTCTTCGACGCCAACGCGTGCGCTTTTGCGAAGCATGTCCTCCGCGAGAGCTTGAACCGCAAACGCGTCGATGCTCGCAAGGAGCGCGGTCGCACTGGCGATGATGACAATTCCCACTAGAACAGCGATCGCAGACGTCATCGAATTCTTGCTGGACTTGGGGACGGCGATCATCCACCCGAAGCGATAAGCGCCCACCAACGCTGGCACCGTGATTCCGAGCGCGAGAGCGATCGCAACTGGAAACATTGGGCTGAATATTGCCAGCTGAATGTCTTGACCAGTCAGAAGCTTCAACAATCCGATAGCCGTCAGGAGTGAGAGCAGGAGCGGGCTAAGGTTGGAAATTGCGTCCATCCACCACGGCGTGTCCGCCTTGATGCTGGTCGTTCCGCTCAAACCTCGCTCTTCGGCTTCGCTCGCAACATTGCGGGTGATCATTTCCTGGCAGTCCTGAAGGGAGTCAAGATCACTGCGCTCGAAATCGAGTCCAAGCACGCTCGCGTGGCCAGCGGCCTCGGCTCGAAGCAGAGCCTCCTTGCCTGCGATCTGGACCTTTCGAGACTGAAGGTCCTTCACCTCCTCCACCAAGGGCTCGCGCACGAGCAGATTCCATTCCGATTCCTGGCGCGTCACCTCGGCCATCGCCTCCGAGACCTTTGCTTCGTATTGCTGGCTAGCAATAAGAGCGAACAGTCCCTCTGCTCGGATTTTTCTGAATGAATCCGGCGAGACTGTGGGCTCAAGCTCGGCAAGAATCTCAACGAGATTGTGGCTCGTGATGTTCGGTGGACTGAAGCTAAACTCGTCTGGGTTCGTAACGCCAAGACCAGGGACTGACTTCATGACGCCATCGCCAAAGTTGCCGAAGTGCGAGGTAGCGGCTGACGGACCACCGCCGCCGTTTGGGTTCGTGCTCGTGCTCACAGGTTCCCCCGGGTTCGCTTCACGAGGCTCGCGAGCTTGGCCGCTGTTGCGGCATTGGTGTCGGCGGGGTCGCACGCGAGGAAGCGATCTCCCATGGGTTCCATGGCCTTGCGCAGGCGAATGCGGCTCTCAGGGGTGGCACCGGTCACCGCAACAAACGCAACGTTCTTCACCTTGGCCAGCTTCTTGGCTGCCTGATCAAGCTTGACCCAATCGCTCGCGCCTCCATCGGATTGGAAGAGCACTGCGAAGACTCGCTTCGGCTTTGCCTTGGCGAGGTTCATCGCGTGCTCAACCGCTGGAGCAAAGCGGGTGTCGAATGCTTTGACGGGAGCAACGCGGTCTAGGATCGGCCAGGTTTCATCCGGAGAGACCGTGACCGCAGAACCGACTTCGACCAGGTTTTCAGCGAAAGCGTAACAGGTGTACTGGACCGGGCTTCCACCGAAGCTCTCCTTGTAAATCTCGTCGTGAAGGCCGATCACGCCCTTCATCTGCGTCTCACTGAAACTTTGGGACGCATCCTTGAAGTCGACGAGCTCGAACTTGGGCTCGAACATTTCGACATCACGGGCTGTCTTCATCGCGACAAAGCCAACGATGAGAGCAGTCATTCCAACAGCGATGAGTGCGGTCTGGGCCAAGCGCTTTCCAACCTGCGCCGGGCTGCCGCGTTCTTTTTGAATTCGTCTTGCCATTCTCTTTCTCCGAATCGCCGTCTTCCACGGCTATTGAAGAAAGGGAATGGAAAACGCCATCCGAGGCACGCGCTCATCAGGATTCTCAATTTTCTCGCTGCCAGTTCCAGAAAATCCCCATCAGTCTGGAGAGGAAACTAGTCGTCATCGCTAAGATCGTGATTTTGGCTGCGGTGGTTCTCGGGACAAACGCTGCGATTCCGAGCAATCGCTTAAGTCGAGGAGCAGGGTTCATCAGGGGTTCTTGTCCTGAGACTGCTGGCGCAGATAGTCCTTCATCGCGCTTGCGACCTTGGGGCCCGCAGGCTTTGGGGTCGGTACGTGCGAAGGAACTTCTGCCTGGAAGCCCAGACGCTCGAAGTCGGATTCATCCCAAGGCTTCAGGTACTGATCCTCCACTGGACGGGGAAGGAACGCAGTCAAGGAGCGATGAGATTTGGTCTTCGCTTTCTTGCCACGAGATTGCTTCGGCTTCCAAACGGTGAGTGCGGCGTCGGGTGATGGAACTGAGACTCCAGCCATCCGATAGAATCCGAACACCCCCTTCTTCTTGGTTGGAAGCGGAAGATCCATGAAGTCCGATGTGTAGAGCAGAGGACGCTCCTCTTCATGAAAGTCATTGCTCAAGCTCGGCTGTCCATCCGTGCCGAAGGAAGTACCTCGGCCCCGGACGGTGCGAAGCTTTGAGCCAAAGGAGTCGGCAGCCCACTGCGCAGTGGAAGGGCTCGCGATCCTTAGGAAGGCCGAGTTGTTGCACTGAGCCGTCAACTCGTTGGCGATCTTGTCGCCGTAAACGTGACGAAGACCTTCGATGTCTTGATACGCGAGGACCATGCAGGCACCCTTGGACCTTCCTTTCGTGAGCAAGCTGCTCAGGCCATCCAGCCGCCCAGCTTCCTTGATTTCGTCGAGGATGAACCAGGTTTGGCTGTCTCCCGACTTGCGCTCCGCCTCCGTGAGTTCAGGCCGACTGATGATTAGTTCGGAAAGTCGCCGGAAGAGCGCTCGGTTGATCGGATCCATGCTCGTCCGGCTCGCCTCATCATTTCCCAGAACCAATATGTCGGAGTTTCCATCGCTGGCCCAGTCGGATAGGGACACAGTTCGCCCCAACTTTCGCGCCGCATCCCAACAGGCGGCTATCGGTTCAAAGATCGAGAGCTTCGTGCTCATCGTTGCTCTGATGTTGCTGGACGTCTTCGGATCACAGTCAAGGTAGGAGCTGGTCACGCGAGCCACGATTGGCAGCGGATGATTCTGCTGCCCGTCGGCTAGGCTAAAGATGAACCGAGTGTAGGGTTCATACATTGCGGCGAGAATCAGATCCCGAAATGTCCAAGAACCCTTGTTGGGAACGTGATTGATGAAGACGAGCAGCACAGCGGCCAGAATGTCCCGCACGGCGCAGTCGAAAAATGCGCCTTCGTTCTCAGTCCCTTCGCCTTCCGGAACAAGAATGCCGGCAAACTGAGCGGCCGTGATTGGGCTATCGATGTCCTTGGCAAGATCCCAGGCGTAGCCGCGTTTGTCGAGAGGGTTCATGAGCTTCACGCGCGAAGTGCCTGAAGTCACCTTGTGAGGCGTGGCCCCTGCCGCTTCGTAGACCGTGGGAAGAAGATCGAGCTTGCCGTCGTAAACGCAGCCGCGACCAGGTTTCGACTTCTGGAAAACGCTCGTCATCAGTTCGCGCACGATCAGCGTCTTGCCTGATCCGCTGATCCCGACGACTTGGAAGTGCTCCGTTCCATACCTGCGGTGTAGGCGGTGAGGTCCAAAACGAATGTGGTTCATCCTTCCGGCAAGGATCTTCCTGATCCAGCCAATGAGCCGAGTGCTCGCTGACGAAAGGAGCATCGTCAAAGACAAGAGCACTGCCATGAAGAAGTGCTTGACCGGTTTGGGCTTCATTTGCGGCGCACTCCCTTGTTGGGCTTCTTGTCGCTCCGCTTCCCAACTCCGCCAAGGAAGTCGCCCAGGTTCTCTTGTTTAATTCGTTCGACAACCGCCGGATTGACCTGACGGTCGATCCGAACCATGAAATAGAGAAAGAGGAACGAAATGATCAACAAGAGTGGATCAAGCGAGCGGGAATGAGCAATCACCGCTAGCGGGGCCAAAAACCCAGCTAAAAAGAGCAGGTGTCTCAGGAGCAGGCGGATAAACAGGTCTTTGAAGTCATGCCGCTTGTCCTCACCAAACGCTCCCGATGCGCCAAACGCGATAAAGGCATCCGCAGCGCAGAAGAATGCTATGATCGAAAGTCCGTAAATCGCGTAGGCAGTTTCGGGTAAGTCCCACCACCCGCCTCGCCAAAAAGCCATGAGCCGTTGGCTTGCCATTCCAGCGCCAAGCGTCGTGAGCCCAAAGACTGAGGAGGCTTGAACGATTTTCCAAACGCCGCGAAGGACTGCGAAACCGGCCATCATGGAGAGAAGGATGGACTGGGCGGCTGGCGTTGCACTTGGTTTTCACGAACTACCGAAATGGCCATGTCTTTCTGGCGGCTACGCTCCATCTGCCTTGCCAACTCGGCAATGGCGTCCCCACAGTCCGATGGAGTCATATAGATGCGAGTGGCACTCCGGGCTCTTGAAGCCTGAACATAGGAGAGCTCCTTGTCCTGCATCGATCCACCAGCCAGAACGTAGGCGCGATCCGTGCTCGCGCCCTGAGCCTTGTGGGTTGTCATCGCATAGCCAAGGCTCACGTGGGGATAGTCAGTGACGACTATCGTGACAATGCGACCCGAATCCAGCCTGATGCGAAGACTGTCTGTATCGGGGTTCGCCTCGATGACTGCTCCCCTGGTTCCATTTTCAAGCTGTCTTGGCCGCGAAGTCTCAGTGAACATCACGGCATCACCGGCGAAGAACTTAGTGTCACCAAGAATAACCGGCTCGCCAGAAAGACGCCCTGCCTTCGCCATCTCTTTTTGAGCCAGCGCGTTCAAAGCGGCAACATCGGCCCGCTTTCCGGCAAGGATGAGTGACTTCTCGAAGTCCATGCCGTCCTCCTGCCACTGCTGGATAAGGGCGGACATCGATTCGGACTTGGTGTCATGGACCGAGAGAAGGCCCCGTTCAGCGAACGCCTCAAGGGATTTTCGCGCTTTCCCATCGGCTATGTCTCTCGCTGCGTCCTTGGCCCATTGTTCCTTCTGCCTTTGATTCAAAACCACTTCGGCCCTCTCGAACCTGTCCCCAAACTCGGCGAAAGGTGAACCCGGACCAATCGGCTGAAGCTGCTTCTCGTGGCCAACTGCGCAAATCTTTGCGCCTGCTGCAAGGCAGGCCTTCGCTAGCTCAGCCCATTGAGGCGTCGCCATCATGCCGGCTTCATCGATGACGAGGATTCCGCCTTGCGGAATCGGCGAGTTGCCCCGTCTCAGTTCGGAAGTTAGCTTCGCGACCGTCCAACTCGGAATTCCAGTCTGCTCATGGAGCTCTCGCTGGGCTCTGCCTGCAATCGCGGTTCCGACCACTGCTCGGCCCTCTGCCTGCCAAATCTCATTGGCGATCTTGAGCATGTAAGTTTTGCCGGAGCCTGCGTAACCGGAGACAATTGCGAGCGCGTTAGTGTCGGCGGTGATGTGCCAAATCGCCTTCATCTGATCTTCAGAGAGCTCGGGATGTTCCGCCAAGGTCTGCATCACCCTCTCAACACTGGAGCGATGCCGTTCGTCGTTGTTGAGTTTTTCGGCATCCCTTAGCAAGCGCTGCTCCAGGGCATACATATCCGAGGTCGTGAATCGAGGCATCCCACGGGCAACGCCTAGACGAACAATATCAGAGGAGTGGGCAAGATGCTCGTCCGTTGCGGACAAGACGGTCGCTGCATCGATGCCTCGGCCCGGTGCTTCCTCGGCGAGCCCTCTTACAAAGTCGATCCAGCCAAAATGCGCTGAATTCTCGGTTAAGCGCTCAGACGCGGCCTTGAGTCCGTCTGATACCAGGGCGCGCGGTTCAGCTCTTTCCCGGCTTGTTCCGAACAGAGAGTGAGCCTCATCTTGAGACCAGCCGAACTGCTTGCCAACCGACTGCCAACCTTCAAAGAGCGCTTCACGACTTATGGTTTGCTTTGTATCTCGCGTTGTGAGGGTGGCAACGGCTGCTGCCTTTGCTGACTCCTGTCCTTTCGCTGCCAACTCTGACTCGATAGCTCGCCGTCGCTTGCTGAACTCCGACATGAGCTCCTGCGAAACCTCAGAGATTTCGAACAGTCCGTTTGCGCGTTCAATCCTAAATCCAAGTCCTTGAAGGCGGTGGGCCAGCTCAGCCCGGTACAGAGCGCCCGCGGCCATTTTGAAGTTCGGGCCGAAGAGATGAGTTCCGCTTAAGGTTCCGGTGGAGCCGTCACGCCGAACCCCAACATTCATAATGAGAGCATGGGTGTGAAGCTGGGGATCCTGCGCACGTGAAGTTGAATGCTCGAAGCAGGCGGCAAGCATGCCCGTCGATTCGATGACGTGCCCGCCTTTGCCTCTCCTGGTTTTCACTCCTTCTGTTTCGATGAATCCAAGAGCGGTTCGGACGGCTTGTTCGTGCGCTTCCTGGATCACAGTGCGCCGCATCGGATCCGACTGAGACCAGATCGTAGACACGGACTTTGGGGCACTGAAGCAGAAGTCCCACCCAGCCCGGTGCTCCGTCTTGAGATCCTTTTGGAGCTGAACGAGAGGCATCGTTCCATCGGGTGAGTAGCCGCGAAAGAGATTATAGAGTTCACCCGGCTGAACGGTGCCTTGCAGACCAAGGGCTTGCGCTCCTTTACCAGCCCAAGTTCCGGGCGGTTCTCCGCCCTGAGTGTAGTAGTCCTCTCTGGCCAAATCGAGGTAGTAGCCAGCATGCCCGCTTGAAAGTTGTCCGACGCTCAGCATTGATTTAGGACCTGAGGATGGCCTCGTCGACGAGACGGCGAGCTTCTTCGGGAGGCACGCCCAGGCTCGTGGTGAGCAGAGCGAAGAACACTGCGGCAAGACTCTCCCTCAGCCGTCGAAGCTCGTGAGCGAACTGCGTGTTTGATTCCTGCTCAAGCGATTGGATGACCAAGCGTCTGGCGTATTCGCCTGGGCTCATGTCATGGGATGCTCCTTCTTTGATCAGGCGAGCTAGATAGTGGGGATCAATCCTAAATGCGACCGAATCTTTTGGCGCTGCGGCTTGTCGAAACGCAGCGGTCATTCCTCCCTTGTTTGAGAGAACTTCCTTCAATGCGGCCAGTTCGTCGCGCCGAAACACGACGATAGGTTTGGTCTTTCGCAGGGCACGACCCTTGGTGAGGCATCCTTTTGCGACCAGCCTATCCAACGTCCGGAGGCTGATCCCCAGAAACTCAGCCGCTTCTTTTCTGTCCATCACCGATTGAAGGGATCGACATGGATCGTCTGTTGCGCCAATTGGCGTTCATCCCTAGGTGAGTCAGGTGTGAAAGTTTATCCTTGCCCTTGCGTCTGCTACCTTTCCCTGCAAATCCTCGGCCTCCCCTACATGATTGCAGACCTTGTTTCGGTGAGCCAAGAATTCTCTCGATGTTCTCTATCGCCTGGTGTCAAGGACCCCATGGGCTTCAGTTTGCCTTGACACGATGGAGGCGGACGAGAACTTACACTCCACGGGCTCACCGTGAAGGTCAGGGTTTCATCGGCTCATAGTCACGTGCTTCGATTCTCGTAGCATCAGCGATTCCTCGCTTGCTCGGGCTGTCTATTTGCCGATGGTGGCGATTTCGGTTGGTGAGTCACCGATGCTCAAATTGGATCCGGTTCTCTTGTGCTGTGCTTGCCAAGTATGAAAATCTAGAATTGAGTTGGGACGCCTTCTCCTAATGAACTCGGTGAAAAGGTCCATCTGACCGTCCAGATTCTCCATCTCCCGGCGGAGCATTTGAAAGCCACGCTCGGAGAGTCTCCGACAAGACTCCAGTCTTTCCGCCATGTCGGCTTCGAATGACGCTCGATGTTTCGGATCATCAAACAGCTTCCGAACCGCGGCGATCACATGGGCTTTGTATTCATCTGCTGCTTCATCTTGATGACTGGATCTGGATTCAACTCTCGGCGAAGACTTCTTGCGGTCGGCGACGAAAGCGTCCCCGTGGAGTCTCATTGCCAAGATGAGTGACTGCGGCAGGAACTTTCCATGTTGGCAGCGTCGCTGAATGAACCGAGCGAAAGCTCGTCCGTATTCGTCGAAGTCTTGTCCGGCTTTCGACTCATCGAGAATCCTAGCGGCGGCGCACGCTTCTTCTTCAGATGGCTGGGCAATCGGCAGTCCGAGGTTTCCTCCTAACTCGGCATAGTAGCTGGCGGCGAATTGTCGTCCCCCTGTGTCCTGTAAAGCGGCCGCTCTTGGCTCGCAGATGTCATGCTCGATTGCGCGAATGAGCAGTCCAGTTCTGCTGGATTTGACGTTCCTCAATGGAATCCAGTCTAGTTGGCGTTGGATCCGTTCCTCAGGAAACCTTGTGAGAAGTCTCGCCGCTGTTCGCGGTTCGATTCCATTCTTAACGAGCCTCTTCAGAATGTCTGCGGCCTCCCCTTGATCCTTAAAACCACAGCTGCTTTGTTGTTGTTTAGAAGAGTTGTTTATAAAGGTTGTTTTATTAGCGGTCCAGTTTTGGGGCTCTTCCCGGTCCTGGTTTGGGGCACTTACCGGTCCAGTTCCGGGTGTATTGTCCGGTCCAGTTTGGGAGGTCTCACCCCGGTCCAGTTCTGGGGCCGTCGCCACTGTAGGTCCATCCGAATGGCTGTCCTGGACGATGGCTCGCCGTCTACGTGGAGTCTTGACTTTTGCACTGCCCGAGTTTGGATACTCGTCGCTCCAGTTGACTCCGTAGACTGCGGCCCGACTCTCCACTCCCGCGTTCGTGTCAAAGATGCCTTGAGTCACTACGCGAATGTGATTGCCCTCGATACCAGCTCTGATCGCTCCGCTAACCGTCGTTCGGGATCCGATTGCTGCTTTGCGCATGATGTCGGAAAACGAGAGAGCGGCTTCTTGCCTTCGGAATCCGAACTTGGTCTGAAACCCGATTGTGTTTCGAATAATGACGCCTACGATCTTGACGACGGCGAGCGTCTCCCGGGGAATCGTGTGATCGAAGAACTCGTTGGGGATGTGGGTGAGGTTGCCATTGCCAGCAAAGAACCCGTCGAACTCGTCACGGTCCGTGACATACCGATCCTGTCTCCCCCACTTGAGACTATAAAGTGCGGAGAATCCCCCGTCTCCGGCTTGATGAGGTTTGCCGAATCTCAGGCATTCGACGAACTGGCTCGCGATAGCTTCGTCGATGGCCTCTTTGACCCTGCCGCGCCCAATGCCAGCGCATTTTTCTAATTCACGGTAGCTGATCGTCGCTTCTGGGTTCTGCGGATTTCCATTGGCGTCCGACCAACCGAGAGTCTTGCGGATGAGGTATGCCACGAGTCGAAGGCATCCGCGTGATGAGTGCGGAAGAACGACATCGAAGAATTGGTTCGGAGTGTAGGTGGTGGAACTCGTCGGCGGAGCGTAACCTCGAAAGGCGACCTCTGCGTTTGCGTCTGCTCCTGATTCTTGGTCCAATGCGTCCGCTGTTTATTGCGTTGTTTCAATACGCTCGCAGACTCTTGGCTCCCTGTCAACACCTCCAAATGAGTCGGATTCGTCTCTTCCGCGAGGCCACTTGCCTTGTTCCGTTCGGCCCGCGAGTGTGGTCAGTTGATCAGGCCGTAACGGTCTCCCGATCATCTTGAGCTAGTTGCCAAAGCGGTGAGCCGGCCTCATTCACCCAGTGCCAGTTTCCGTTCACTCCCCCAGGGTCTTTCCCCTCCGGGTGTGTTTGCTGAAAGATACGCCAGGTCAATCCAGAGATCGAATACTCCAGCCCATCTTTATCCCACTTGACAGCGTTGCTTTGTCCCCGCTTGCCGGTGATAGTCGCATGGAAAGTCGGATCTGCATCGTCATATTTCAGGTGACGAGTGTCGTTCTTGAGGAAGATCCTGTCGCCCGCCTTGAGAAGCTCGCGGTCGAGAAGATAGGTCATTGTTTCCTGCTTTCTCTTCTTCCGCTGTTGCGTTTCGGCGAAGGTCGACTCTTGCTTTTCCCGAATGTCGACCATGTATGTGTTTGCTTCTTCGATTGGAATGATCCGCGTCGGCACGATGACGATCTGGCCGCTGATCTTGTGTGGAACGATCTTCACGCAAGAAATGTCCACGCTGAAAGTGCGTAGCCAAAGGACAGCGGTTGTCAGCTCTTGGCTGAAGTCCTGCGAGCATAAAATGATGCGTGGCCGGTCAGAGAGTTCGACGAAGTTCGGATCACCGATGAAAGCTTGGATGCGCCTCAGGGCCTCGTCTGTGTTTCCAAATTCGTCCCCCTCAATCTTCCGCAGATGCGCCGCAAAGTAAGGGAGCAGCTTCGCAATGCTCATTGCCGAGACCATCGCCGCGTAGCGAATCGCTTGGAGGTCGGCATAGCCCGCGTGACTGTCCCGCTTGAACTCGATGATAACTAGATTGCCTTGTTTGTCGAGGGCCAATAGGTCGAGCCGGTCATCTGAACCTTGGAAGCGGTCGAACTCCTCAGCGACGATCAAGAGGTCTTCACCTAAGAGAGTGGGGCACTGGCGCACCCAAACCTGAATGTGTCGCCTTTCCCATACGCCCAAGTTGTTGAAGTCGCCCGCCACTACCGGCGTCGATTGCATCTGGTCGTCAACGACAAGGATCATTCCTAGATTGTGGCAGGTTGATCACCCCGAGTCGAAGCAACGGAAGTGGCTTGGAAGCTAGGGGCAAGGCTTTGGCGACTGCGCAATGCTGGGCGGAATTTGCTCGGTTGCGTCGTAGAGGGAAGGTGCCCGTCGAATCCGGAGCGCGGAACGGTGGGCACCAAGGTGAGATGCGCCCGCTGACAGCCGTCAGAGCGTAGCGAGACCATTGGCCCGATGAAGCGAACGCGGAATGGGCCGCGGTCAGGCGTCCGACAGCGGAGTGCTTCCACCTTGGGCGGAGGCCGTTCATGCCGGAGCGTACGTCCGGCGTCGAGCGTTGCCGCAAAACCCGGCGCAGGACCATTCGTTCACCGGAGTTCGCGGGAGCCCGTCAGGGAGGGGACCCGGGAAGCGGAGAGGTTACGAAAAGATGAACGTCGGTCCAAGCGTGCCGTCGCCACTGAACGTCTTCCATTCATAATAGACGCGTGGGTCAACCCTCGAAAGAAGAGCGGGAACTGCTCCTCGCGATGTACGGTCAGATGTGGAACAACATCAACCGCCACGTCATGGTCATTTGGCAGAGCGTGACGGCGATAGTAGGCTCGCTGGCGCTATTCAGCTTGGTTGAGAAAGGAGTGATCGGCCTTGATATGGGCACGACATTCGTCGTCATTATCGGAGCCTGGTTGCTTGCCCACACCTATGATTCGTCGGCCTGGTTCAACCGAAACCAGTCTATCATCTCCGCTATCGAGAAGGAATTACTATCGGCGGAACTCGCCGAGCGATTGCATCCGGTGATCGGAAAGCGCCGCAGCATAAGTGATATGGTCCTACAATTCCGCATCCAGCAGTGGCTTGCGTTAGCAATTCTGCTCTTGGTGCTGGGCCACCACTTTGTCTCTCGTGTTCTACCCGGCTTCGGATCACCATTCACGACGTTCGAAGCTGCACGGGCCATCCCCTACGTTGCGAGCACTGCGGCAGTCGTCGGACTCGTCTTGGTCAGACGAAAGGCTTATGGCGTTAAAGACCCCGATAAAAGCAGCCCGTAGTGCATGTCTCCTTGACCGCGACCCCACTCAGACCTTCGAGATGGGGTCGGAGTCGAATCCAAATCCACTCCGCGAGGCGCTCGGACGTTGGGTTTTCTAGTCCCTCGACGTGATTGAGACAGTTATGGTCGAGCTGGTCATAGAGGGGCTGGAAGGCAGCCTTGATGTCGGCGAAATCCATGACCCATCCTTCGGACATCAGCTTTCCGGCGACGTGAATTTCGACTTGGAACGAGTGACCGTGTAATCGGGCGCACTTATGACCCTCCGGGAGGTTGGGCAGCCAGTGAGCCGCCTCAATATGGAAGCGCTTGAAAATCTCGAAAGTCGACATCCCGTTATTAGATGATCTAAGATGCTGGTCACTACTCATGGGGCGGTTGGTGCTGTAATCACGTAGTTTGGCAAAACTCCGGCCGGCCTTGGGCAAAAGTGCCTGAAGTCACAGGCCGAACAGGTGTCGGGGTCTCCGCAATCTGGGCTCCATGCCCTCAAGATATTGCCGTCTACGCCTTCCGAAACGATGTCCTCCTCAGCTCTTCGCACTACAGCATCGAACTCGGACAGGGCTCGATTAGTGGTCTGAGCAGTAATAGGAATAACGCGGATGGCGCGTCGCAACCTGAATTCGAGAGACAGTTGATCCGTGCTCCCCCCTGATCGCCACATTCGAACCAGTTGCTCATCATGCGATCCTGCCACGGGCACCACATCGGTGGTTCCGTTCTGGATGCCGCTCCGCAAGGACAGCATTTCAGCGTTACCGGGTGTAAGCTCGTTTATGTAGATCAGAATTCCTGCGACTACTGGCAGGGCGTCTGGCTGACGGCTTCTTAGCCACGCGTAGGTGTGCACTTGCCAGTCGCCCTGATCCCAGTAGGCTTCTGTTTGTAGGGGCCGCCTCGCACCCTTGTAGTCGACGATGACCTCGTAGGTTCCCTGTAGCGCAGGACACGCCGATTGAACACAGCTCCTGATTAAGTTCAGGTCGGCGGCGTTGTTAAGTGTCACGTGAGTCAGCACGTCAATTACGCCGTGGACTTCGTAGTTCGCACACCGCAATTGAATTTGTCCACCGGGAACAGGGCGAGTGCCAATGACTTTCTTTTCTGCTGCGGCAATGAGTTCAAATAGGTGTGGCCCGAGTTCGTTGACGGCGATTTCGACTCGGCGGTATGCGGAATTGCGAGCGTCGGAGCTGCGAGCCTGCTTTCCTTGTTGACGAAGCGAGGATTCAACAATGTCTGCAAAGCGTCCAATGTCATTGTCTGCCCACTGAGGAGCGGGCTGTCCCCAGTCTCTTTGGTTACACGGCCATGGAAAGGCAGGGCTAGGCCGGTTCGCCTCGGCAAGTTCCTTCCAATATCTGAAACATAGTTCGAGAGTCCCATGCAAAAACTCACCGAACCAGAGTTGCACCGGCCTCGAGGGCGGCAACGCGCTTCCGTTGTGATAGCGATACTGAAGCCTGCACCTCAGATATGAGAGCAAGTCGCCAGTGAGTGAATATGACGGAACTACGTGTTCAGGGCGTCTTACTTCAAGTTCCATCTTATATCAGCGTTAAGGGTGGATCGACCCTGATCGGTGCCCGATTACCCTGGAACGGCTGCCTACAGGGCCAAGTTCCATCACGATGCCAACCGAGCGCAATGTTCGGAATTGCTCGGGCGGTGAATCCCGCTCCGCTCCCATAAGCAAGACAGTTTTCAGAACCGACAAGTAGCAGTACTGACTGTGGCCTGCTGAAAGCAACATAGTAGAGCCGCACGAGGTCGTCGAAGGTCCGGTCCAAAGGCGGTCTTCCACCCCTTAATGGAGACGCCAAGAATGGCTCGACATCATCCTCCATCCGAACCACATTAGATTCCTGAGTCGGGTGCCGTCGGAACCTGTGGCCGGCATGGTTGCTGTTGAAATGACTCCCAACGTCAACGATCACCAGGGGAAACTCAAGCCCCTTGGCCTGGTGTATCGTCATTGCCTGGAGCCGGTTCCTCGGGACGCTGGGCATGATGTCTTCGTCAACTTCAACCTCGTCCTCAGCGATTGGTAGCAGAGCGTCTCGGATTAGGCTCAAACGACTTTGGCGAACATGTGCACCTTGGTTGGCTGTTCCAGCATTTTGAAGCAATTGCATGCCATAAGCCGAAGCCATTCCGACGCTTCCAACGATTCGAGTGATGGCTTCGAGCCAGACTTGGTGCTCGGGATCTGCCTGAAATTGCGGAAGCCATGTGATGAGCTTGAAAAGCAATTCCAGCACCGGCCAATCACGGGGGAACTCCTGCTGCGTCGCTCCGCTTGCTGCGACGTGCCAACACCGTACAAATCCGGGAAGTCCCACTCCGTCATTTGGAAGCGGGTTCGATTGAACGAAGGCTTCAGCACTTTGTCGCCACAGACCTAGGAAGTGTCGGGCCTCGTTGGTCGGAAAAACTTCGGTGGTGGCAGAACCGTCTGGATCGATACAAATCAGAACGAGTCCCAACAAGACTTGGACGGTCGGTATAACCCTCAGCGCGCGTCCCCGTGGATTGAAAATCTGCCGCTGCCGAGCCAAAAGGCTGGCCCGCAGGAGACCCGCAAATCGTGTTTCGACAGTTGCAGGCTGTTGTCCTCTCGCTCTGTTGTAGCGCGCTTCTTCGACCGTATGGCTGAGGAACACAGCATCTCCGAGGTCTCCTTCCTGACACATGGTGATCTCTTGGGGAGCTTGCGGATCTCCGACGGCCAAGCTTCGATTGGTTATCAGTTCGTCAAGGAAGGCCGCCAAGTCGGTGGCTAGCACGTTGGCACTCGGACGGAACATACCGAGCACCGGAATCTGCGATTCGTTCCGGCTTGGGACGACAAGTGGCTTTGCTGGAGAAATCCTGGCTGGCCCAAATGCTGGGTCTGTGGTGACGTGCTGGTTGTAGAACGATACGATCTCCGGGGTCGATCTGAAATTGCGCACCATGTCTAAGCGTACGGTGGTCCGACCTGTGGCAGCCAATGCTCGCGCCGAAAACTCTGTAAACAATTCCACAGAACCGCCCCGAAAGCGATACATCGACTGATCGTCGTCGCCAACAATCGTCACCGCCGGATTTGCTCCAGCAATGGTCGCAAAATAGATTGCTTCTTGGAGTGGATTTGTGTCTTGGTATTCGTCAACCATCAGCAATCGAATATCTGCAAGCCAAATGACGAGCGATCCATCCGTAAGCCGATTCAAAAATGTCTCTTGTAGGGAGGTGAAGTCGAAGACGTTCGACTGAATCATTCGATCTCGGTAGTTTTCGAGGATTAGACAGATTTGTTCCGGGGCATTGCCCGATGCGCGGTACCGTGGCAGGTCAACTCGGTCTTGCACAAGACGTTCGCATAGGCGCTTTGCGACGTCGAGGGCATCCCCTTGGTTCATGGGTGCAGTGCCGTCAAATGTATAGTGGGCGAACAGCACATCCAAGACTGGTCGTATCGCGGGATCTCTGTATGCTTGACCAAACGCGGCCCGCTTGAGTATCAGTTTGCTAGCCGAGGTTTCGGCGACGATTGGAGCCAGGCTCCCCGCCAGCCTGTGCTCCGCAAGAGCTTGCTGAGCGATACTGTCCATCGTATCAATCCGGCATCTGTTTAGGTCAATCATGCGTTCGTCCACTCGTCCTGCCAGGGCAGTTAGCAACGCCGTTCCCCAATCGAGCCAGCGCGTCCGAAGTTCTTTGGCTGCTTTCTTCGTAAACGTCGTCAGCAATAGGTGCTCGGGAAGATATCCGTCGACAAATACGAATCGTAGAGCCCTGAGAACGATAACTGTGGTCTTGCCAGAGCCTGGTCCGGCTGCCAGCATCAGCATTCTCTGGTCAGCATGGGTTACAGCGTCCAGTTGGGCAACGTTAGCGGGATCGCGAAGGTCGCGATTGACTCCAGGCGTATCCCGCACGAGGTCCAGGAACTCGTCGAGCAAGATCACGCTCGCGCCCCCAGCGAGCCATATAGCATCAGCGTGTTGTGAGCCCCTCTCCGTCGGTTTCTATTTGCGCCGCGAAAGACCAGAACGTGAATCCCAGTGTCAGTGCAGAACGGGCAATCGCACGTTTTCCAGGGACGGTCTTGGAGGGTCTTGCGGTATTTCTCTTTCAAGGATCGCGAGTCGCTTGACCGAGTGAGGTGCTCATCGTAAGCAAGCAAACCTTCGACTACGGTATCGACGCTAACCTTCGCTTGATCGAATTCGGAGAGGAGGCGAAGAACATTCGCTTCCTCTAGTTCAAGCTGAACTATGTCGGCTCCATTGGCTTGCAGCTTCTTTCTTGTGCGAGCGTCGCTGGTCATTGGAACGCGAAGCGCCGAGTACCATGTTCCGTTCTTCGCTAGATAGTTTTGATCAGACCTCAGCCACGCCTTCCTGAAATAAGTGGCGCTGTCAAAGCTATCGACCCGCAACCGCCGGAACGTGGCTTGCAACTTGGGGCGGAAGATGCCGAAAAGATGAACCCAGGGCCGGCGGCTTCCCATGGGCTCCAGAGCCGCCATCACCTCGGTGACGATTTGCTCGACCAGGGCATCTTGCAACGGAACCAGTCCACCGATGGCTAAGTGCTCATAGCCGAGTTCGCAATAGTGGCGAGCCATTTCGCCATAAGCCTTGGGACTCAGCGCTTGAATGGTCCCGACCGGGGTGAAGCCATGTTTTCGGCAACGGACGAGGTTTATGAACTTCTCCGCGTTGGCCTTGGTTATCTCGACGCGACCCTGGCGATCGGCTTCAGACAACTCGATTGATTGTCCTTCCCGGATAACCGACTTCACGGGGATGTGATCGACAGATGCGCCGAAATCAAACCCATGCAGTTCGTACAATGCTACGGCCTGCTCAACTTGAATCGCGGGCTGTTCGTCGTTCAGATAACTGAAAGCTCCGCAATCGCCGAAGAGCCACTGATCATCTTTAAGTCCAAACTGGTTGCGAAGGTGCCGAGGGGCTAGGGAGCCTTCCTCCGTTCCAATAATTCTGCGAAGCGGGCCTTTGGAAGTTACATGCTGAGCAAGGCTAACTAGCACGCCGTCACACATTCGCTTTGGCTGCATTAAGATGCAGCAGTGCTTGTCGTCGCGCTCCTGCCGCGTCGCACCTGAAAATGAGTCCTTCGCAAAATCGAAATCTGGATCCAGAAGGTCGTCCCAGTCGGGCAGGAAGTAGGTCAGCTTTCCTGATCCAGCTTTCACGGTCGGCTTGGTTCTTTTGGGTGCGTGGGTTGACTGAAGCAAGCCCTTGATCTGGTGCAACTTCATGCCGATCGGACCTTCAAAAATCTCAGCGCGACCCTTAAGGTCTAGATCAATCGACTCCCGAACGGCTGGCAAGTAATCCTTACCAAGCGAAAAATGAATCCTTGAGTGTGTCCGCGCCCACGTCGACAAGGTTGCTCGACAGGCATCTTTGTGCTCCAGCACGTCGGACGGCTGCATTCGGGCTTCGTAGTGAACGATTGGCTTGAGCGCACCAAACAGGCCGTACTTTGCAGAAAGGACCGCCACCGAAAGGTCATCCGGCCAGACATGCTCGCGCAGATACCCTCTCAGGACTCTGTAAGAGGGTCCGTCATATCTGTCGATGGCTGGCAGCTCACCGACCGAATCGCGTTTCGTCTGTGAGCACCCCAGCACCAGTAGCTGCTTGCTCATGGTAATTGCGCTCGGCCCGGGCATTTTACCCGGCGATGGCCGGATTTCGAATCTGAAATTCTGTCGTCTTGAATAGGAGGCGAGCCTCAGGGCGTGCGCCAAGCCGCGATTCGAGCCATGTTCTTTTCAACCCTATTTTGAACCGTATGAATCGGTCGGATAGGGGTCAATGGGGTCCGGTAGGTTCCATTTTGAACCTAATGAGCGATGGTGAACGGCCTTGAATGAAAATGACACTCATGGGTTTCAGGTCAATCGAGCGTCCCGCCAACTATGCTGCGGGAATCTCAAAAGTTCGTAAATCGTCCAGCACGGAGTACCACTCAATCCTGCTCACCATTTGGTGGGCAGGATTGAGTGCTATTTGGGGCTGGTGAGAACTCGCTGGGTTCGTTAGCGAAGCGCCGCGAGTGAAACGAAGCGGTATCCCGTCCGGGGTGCCAAGAAAGGCGATCCCGGGTGATTTTCATCGCGTCGCCTTTTAAGGCCTAGCGACTGGCCCCCAAAAGCTAGGCAAATTCTTCAATCCCCGGGCCGGAGGTGACTCTCTCACCTAACCCACCATCAGCCGTAGACGGTAACGATCCGCTTCCAACTTCTGCGGGGTCTACTGCCTCAGGTGACCACTCAGGGACAATATTGTTTTTTGAGAAGTGTTCTTGACAACGATCGAGGCATGCTGGGTTGCAGCATCGAACTCGCTGTAGGAGTATAGTTTTTCAACAACACCGTCAACCGTTTTGTTGGCCGTTTTGTCAGCCACGGACAGAGAGAAGCTCTTTGTTCCCGCATCTGCCACCGCAAGGATCAACCACTTGGGATAGTTGATCTTTGAGTTTCTCGAGTAGCTGCCTCCAGCTCCGAGTAGATTCCCAACCACCATCAGATCGCCTGTTGGAATTCCCCACGCATATTTATAGGCATCCTCAATGGAGGCAGCATAGCTCGCCGCTGCAGTGTTGATGGACGAAAAGGGATGATCGGATCCACCCTCATTTCTGACGATCCCGAGAGCAACGAAAGTTTGACCGCCGTTGTTTTTCGCCGAAATTGTATAGGTGCCGCCCTGAGACGTCGAAAAATCTGCCCCGCTGGCGTCAGCGCCGGTCACGACGTCCTTACCGTTCGCATCCTTCACTGAGACTTCGATGTTTGATTCTTTGCCAGATACCCCTACAATGACGCCGTAGTCCGAAGGGTCATTCACCTTAATGGAGTAGTAAATGGAGCCTCCCTGCCTCAGTTCCCCTCCGAACAGGCATATTCCTGGATGAAAGCCCACGGTGGAAAGCTCTTTTTGAGTTTCGACGCACCAGCAGCAACTTTGCTAAATGCGTCTTTGATTTGCTTCGGAACTGTTGGATCTTGGCCTTGCACCGGAGCAACCATCAGGAAGGCTAGAGTGACTTGAATTATCATAGTGGCACCCTACCATCCCAACAAGACTCACGTCAATATGTAGAGTTAGGAACGATCACTTCCAAGCGGTCTTCTTACGTGTCACCCGTCACATACGAGATTCGAACCTTCTCTAGGAGCACGTTGCGACGGCCGCTCTATATATCCAATCCGGATTCACGGCACTAGGCGGGGCCGATGGTCTTTCTGACCACCCATTGGCTTTTGCCGATCTGGCGGACCTGCTCGAAGCCCTCGGCCAAGAACATTCGCACGGTTCCGCCATGAAGAAGTGAACTCGAGGTCTTCACCGCCTCAACGTCGTAGGGGTATGCCTCGACCGTTCCGCCACCCAGCCGCGCGATTTCTTCGAGGGCTCCTCGGAGCGCGATCTTGGCTATGCCTCGTTTTCGATACCCTTTACCAACAAAGAAACAGGGCAGGCGCCAATCGGGGAGCTCATCCAATCCAGCCTCATAGTTCTTCCGATTCTTAACATTGGGGAGCTCGGCGGTCTGTCCAAATTGACACCAGCCGAGAGCCTCTTCCCCGTCGAACACGAGCGCCGCCTGGGCGCGCCCCTCCCGAACCAGCCTCTCTTTTGTTTCGCGAGTGAAACGAAGCGGTAGCCCGCCCGGAGTGCCACCTCTTTTCGAACCTGTCTTAACCCGGCAGACCGAACGGTTCTGACGTAGCCTTCCGCTTCCTGGGTGAGGAAGGTCTCTTGAGGGCAACTGGTTGCCCCGCGAACAGCAGAAGGCGTTAGTTTGTGGCGGCTACTTCCGTCTTGCTCTCAGCTTGATGAGAACCTCGGCGAAAGCCTGTCCGATAGGCGCGATGATCTTGGCGGCACCCAGGTAGTGGTAACCCCCGTTCGACACTCCCTGCTGCAGGCGTTTCCATTCCTCGGGGGTGAAGTTCTCGGCCATGAGCTTCATCTTGTTCTCCCACGAATCTGCGTTCGGCTTATTCTGTTTCTTCGCTTCCTCGACCTTCGCATCGACCTTCGGCCAAGAGGCGTTCATCCGCTCGTGGAGCTTCTCAAGGTCGTCGTCCCAGAAGAGAGCCGTTTCCACCGCAGCGACGTTCCCCTCGAACTCGTTCAGGGTCGCCACCTTCCGCTGGGCTTTCCGGAAGTGCATCATGGGGGCATTGGTGTTCCCCCGCATGCCGTCGATGCCCATGACGCCCACTACGAACGGCATCTTCGGGGCGGACAGGTCTTTGCGGACGTCGCGGATGAAGTGGCCGAGCAGATTGGCGTAAGGGTCATAACCTCCGGGCTGGTTCTGACGGGGGTACACCCCGCTATCAACAAAGTCGTTGAACCCCTGGAACCATACAAAGCCGGCGAGCTCGTAGCCCTGTTTGGTTTGGTAGTCGGGCACCACGCGCTTGATGTCCTTGAGGACCTTTCGGACGTGCGCGATCATTTCGCGGTAGTACACGCCGGTGGCAGCGGCCTTCTCGGAAAAGTACTTGGGCCGATCCTCAGTCTTGGGAATGCCGTGAGCACCCTGAGGATGTTGGTCCCAGAGTTCCTGGGTTTCTTTTGCGAGGACGTAAGGTCCGGCACTGGGTGGACGGAAGTCGGTGTGCAGGCTTCGGCCGCCCCACGAGGTCTTGATGATGAGCACCGGCTCATTCAGATGCTTTTCCATTGTCAAGCCGAAGGTGAACTCCGGCCCAATCTTGTTTTCCGGTGCCCCGAAACCGGCGGTGAGCTTGCCCTTCGCCTCCGTCAGGTCAGAATAGGCGTCGCCGAGGCAACCGATTGAGGAGATCCAGACCTTCTCGGACACCTTGGGCTTCCCGTCCGGGGTCCGCATCTCCTTAAGCAACAGCGCCGTCTTCGGGTCGCCGGCCATCGAATCGAATGTCGTGACACTCGCGTGCCCCTGCATGTTGGACTGGCCCGCCAGGATGAAAACCTTGAGAGGCTTTGCCGTGGCCCCCGGACTCTTCGCCGTCTGGGGAGCGACATTCCCCGTGCGAGCCACCTTCGCCTGAAGCGTCGATGGAAGGTACACAGCCATCAGGCTAACAAGTAGAAGCACCCGCGACAATGTGTTCCTCATCTGATCCTCAGCCCAGCACCAACTCGCTTGCGGCTGATTCGTCGGCTCGCTATCAATGGTCACGGCCTCCCGTGACCACTTTCAAGTATGCACCAAATGAAAGAGCACCCGGCTGACACCAGAAACTGAGCCGTCGTGGCAATCTTACCTACGGTTCCGCGTGTCCCTAGCCTCTAAGACTGCACTGCTTGCTGACCGAAACGAGCTAATCTCGCGAGCACGGAGACCCGATCCCGCGCTGAAAGAGTTGCCTGGGATCAAGCAGTTACGTTTTCCAGAGTTCGCAAATCGTCTGGGATGGAGACCGACCAATTCCTGCTCAAGAATCGCCGACCAAGATTTAGCCATTTTGGGCCTGGTGAAAACTCGCTGGGTTGGTTAGCGAAGCGCCGCGAGTGAAACGAAGCGGAATCCCGTCCAGAGTACCACCGCTTTTTAAACGCGGCATTTGTGCAAGATTGCACGGCACTCTGAATAATGACACTGAAACTGAATCGGATATACCGCCTACATCAAGTTCGGATATCATCCAAGGCCTGGTCCACTGCATTCACTCGGATCATTCCCGCCCTGGGATTCGCATAGTCGAGAATCATTACGAGCACCGCGGCTGTAACCAACGCAAAGACGAGGCGATGCCACCTTTGAGCACGGCGTGGCAAATCTAAGCCCATCCCAAGGAGAACGCCCGCCATCAATGAGAAGCAGACCAACAGGGCGAGCACGACGTCGGGCCGCCGGTAGAAAATCGAAATGTGGCGGGCAACCGCCTTCTCGTCCATAATCTCCATTGCTCCGATAGCGTCTCGAGCGCCCCCGGTCAGTCGCCCGGATTTATCCCTGATCTGCAAAGTCTGGTTCATTTTTGACAGGAGTTCTTGACCTTGGCGGTAAGTCGAAAACGCTTGCTCCCGATCATTAAGTACATTGTTGTATTGGCGGCGCGAATCTAAATATTGGGAGAGAAGAGAAATGCAGGGCCCGCGTGACTTCGAATCAAGCATTTCGAAATTGAGATGTGTGGTGCGAATTGAATGGGCTTCCACGAGAACCAGTTCGTTTCGATTATTGAACTCATCCCGGGCTGAATAGAAGCCAAACGCTAACAAAAGACCTAGCAAGGTCATGACGTAACTGTCAAGGATGGAAACCGACTGTTTGCCTTTTGCGCCATCGGCGGCGCCCGGTTTGCCGATGCGAAAGCCAACTTCAACCGCGGCAAGCAGAGCGGCGACGAGGACCACAAACGCGAATAGAACTTCTAACATCTACTATAACTCGGTGAATAACCAAACCAAACCTAAACACGCAGCACACCGTTGTGGAACTGCATGCTGCTCCCACGGCTATCGTGTCAATGGTAACTGGCCGTGCAAGACAGATGCCGGGCGACCATCGATCGAGGTTCTCACTTCCGTAGCTTCGATGCTCGCGACCTTAAGTGCTCCGCAACATTAATACAGTGGGATATACCATGCCATCACGGGCTTCTCGGCGCAACTTGAACTCGAGTTTGGATTCGAGGCCACCTCTCGAAATCGAAGAAGGCAAGCTCGCTTTCTCGGTGCAAATCCCTTCTGTACCCGCGAAGCTGGCGACGCTTAGGAGAAAAACACCCAAGGTTGCCAGATGTAGGTTTAAGGTTATTTCTTCGATTGACATTGCGTTCAACATGGCTAGCAAGCAGAACCTACCCGACGAGACCACCCTTATCGATCTGCTCTACAAACTCCGCAAGAGATTATGAGATGGAGTTTGGCCATGAGCCCATCTCCAGTCAAACAGATGACTGGAAATTGGACTCAATGAGGCCCCGCGCTTACTTTACGCGGCGAAACACCATAATTCCGGCGTCAACTCTCAGCGCGATACTGAGCGTTCCGTCCTTGATGAGATAGCTAGAAGCGTTCTTCAATCCGTCGAGAAACTTGTCATGCAGAGAGTCAGGAGAAGTCGCAACCTTTGTGGTGGCCAGATTGCCGAACTTCATCGAAGCTCCGTCAACCGTTGCTTTCCCGTTGAAACGGTTTGTGTCAACGATTCCGCTGACCGTTCCATCAGGAGAGAGATTGAGGACATACCGTGAGGGGTCCGTCACGGTAATGACGCTATCGTCCATGCTGTCAAAACGAATCCACTGCCAAGTACCGGCGAAGGCCGGGGCAATGCCTGCAACCTTTACGAAACCCTCAAGAGATCGCGCGGCCGCAATCCGAGCTGCTCGGGTTTCCTGCGGAGTTTTCGGCCCACCGCTCACCGTGATGAGGGGGGTTACCAACAACGTACCCAGAACCTTGAGCGCTTCCGACTTCTCATCGCTCCGTCCGCTGACGTCCGCTTCATGGACCACTTTTCCGCTCTTTGAGTCGATAATCGTGGTGACAATGTTGCAGTCGGATATGGTCTTGGGCCCTAAGTTGACCCAGATGGAACGCGTGTGGAACGTGACATGGGCCGTGACCACGTATCGGGCGCCGACCATGCGTCCGACCTTCACCAGTTCATTCGTCAGTGGGGGTCGGGCGCTCGTTGGCACCCGCATCCCGCTTGAGCGCCAAGCGTTAGCGGCAACGCTGCTATCAACCAACTTGAACCCGCTCTTACTGATGACCTCTTTGAGCGCCGCCTCGGCCGCCTTGCGAGAGGTCGGAGTGCCGTATTGGTCGAAGACAGTTGGGTAAACGACGGCCGTTCCGCGAGAGGGAGCCTGGGCGGAGGCGGCGATCGCCACCGAGCCCAAGCTTGCGACCAAAATGCCGCGGAAAATTCCTTTGAATGTGTTATGCATCATGTTTCTGATTTCTTGCTTTTATTCCGTATGATCCGCGAGACTAGCCACCAATGATGAGGGCATCCGGGATGTCAAACGATTCATAGCTGCCGAATTTCACCTTCGTCACATCACCACTGTGCGACGACGTCATCTTCTCGGTAGAGTCCGAGGCGACGGGCTTGCCTTTCACAAACAAGATCGTGCGTCGCTGGGAACCCCACGTCAGCACAAGCGAGGCCGAACCATCTCGGCTGCGACGGACGACTGAAGCCTTGCAGGTGTTGACCTTAGGATCAAGATCCCACTTAACAGGGACATTCGCCTGTGCGTGGTAACGCGTTCCCGCAACCAGTGCATCTCCCGAAATCGGCGACATCACATTGCCGGTGAGTGAAATCGTCACCGTATACTTCGACGATCCGCCGCGCCGGGCGCCAGCTCGCATAAGGTAGACACGGACCCTGTAGGCGCCGTCGTCGGGCAATTGTCGCTTGAACGCATTGCCCGATGAGCTGCCGATGAACATCGCCACATCGCCCGCATTAGGCGCGAGGACGTTCATGTAGTTCTGCGGATTCGAACCCTTAAGAGACACCGAAAGCATTTGACCGGCGCCCCCCTTCACGGCATAGTCAACGTAGCCGTCCTTAACGGTCCCGCTCAACTTGATGGATGAGGATCCCTTGGGAAAATCAACCCGGATCGTTTTTCCGACCGGTTGAGATAGCGCCGAGGTGTGGATGGCCAACACGGAAGTGACGAGGATTGCGTTTGCGCTGATTTTCATGAATGTTTGTTACCGTAAGGTTTGGTTGGCCGCCCAGATGGACTGGGCGACCAAGTTGTCATTTATCGGGCGAGCAGTCGCCGAGTGGAATTGAGGCACTCGCTCCAGTGGATGGCGAGCGCGGGGTCTTTCGTTGATTTGGCGGCGGTGTCGAGCTTGCTCTCTAACTCCCGCAGTGCCAGCTTTAGGGCGAGTTTGTATTCGGTGTCTAACGACGAGCTAAGCGCTTCCAGGATGAATGTTGGGGCTCCGACCATCTTGTACAGCTGAGCCGTTTCCGTCATATTAACCGAGAATTGGCCCTCAGCGATCTGGAAGAACTGGCGGTGAAGAGACCGGCGCAGAAGGTCAGGTTCCGTCGAGCCAGAAAGTTCTGAGAAAACCCCGGACGTCACGTCCTTCAGATACTCCCCGATGGTGTATGGATTCTGCCCACCGATGGCTGAGTCGCTGAGTTGGACCAACTTCATCGGCGTAAACATGCCCGCCAAAACGGCGCCCTGATACCTGCGGAATTCGTGGCTGACATTGAAGGGGACCGAGTTATCAAACACGTCCTTCGACACAAAGACTGGATCCCAGTTCAGCCCTTCGGACAGAAGATAAGCGACGGCCATCTTCTGGCGCTCTCGCGATACCGGCTTGAACTGAGGACCACTTCCGACCGTTGATCGTATTTCTTCCCTGCCCCCGATTTCCTTCGAAACCGAATCGAGATACATGTAACGGCAATCGAGCACCGCAATCCAAGCATCGTAGAGCGACCCATAGTCCTTGTTCTTGGCTTCGACCGCGGGAACCAGGGACTTCATCGCCCGCTTTAGATTGAGCATGCCGAGGCGAGTTGCCTCCACGCGCTCTTGCCCAACATTCTGGGTAAGCACTCGCGGGTCCACCATAGCGGCAAAGTCCTCGCCGCCAAAGGCAAGCCATGGGTTCTTAAGCGCTTCTCCAGCCCATGCGTCAAGTTTGGTTGCCTCCTCCGAGGGAGCCAAAGATGCATAGGACCACCGAATGGCGTGGTAGTCGTACGGACCAATTTTTGGAATCAGGGACTCTCGAGGAATCCCGTCTTCGGGCTGAGCGACATAGTTCATTCGACCGTAAGCCATGATCGATGCCGTCGAGCCGTGCTTGGCCGTGAATTCCTTGTTACGGAGTTGGGCGACAGTGAAAGCCGTGCTCGCCCGATGGTTGTGACGAAGTCCAATGGAATGGCCCACTTCATGAGCAACCGCGTAGCGGAGAAGGCGCCCAACAATTTCGTCTTTCAACGGCCATGTGCGCGCCTCAGGGTCCACCCCAGCGCACATCGTGAAATACCAAGCATTGATCAGCTTGAGAACGTCTTCCCAGATCAAGATATGGGCCGAAAGAATTTCGCCGGACCTCGGATCTGCGATGTTCGGACCAATCGCGTTAACGATCGGATTGGCAATCCAGCGGATCACCGAGATGCTCGTATCGCCCGGATCCCAATTCGGATCCTCGGATTCCGATGGAGCGTCCTTCGCGATGATCGCGTTCTTGAATCCAGCGGCCTCGAACGCGCCCTGCCAATCTTCAATGCCCTGCCGAACATAGGGTCGCCATTTCTTGGGAATCGTACGCCCGACGTAATAAACGATCGGTTTGACCGGTTCACTCACCGCTGCTGCCGGGTTCTTCTTCTCAAGCCGATATCTTCGGATATAGCTCTGGTTGATCACGCCGGAATTTGCTGATTCCGAGTACTGCTCAAAATCCACAGTGAAGATGCCAATGCGGTTGTCGAATAGCCTCGGTCGCATGGGTACATCAGGAAGCAGAGTCAGGTTGTGCTTGAGCGTCGCTGAAAGGCTCGCCGCACCACTGACCGGGGCCGCCGTAATATAGGACGTGATGAGCAAGTTTCTGGGGAAAGCCCGAACGGACTCCACGTAGCTTCTACTGGGATCAACTCGTGCTGGTCCAAAGGCCTTTCCAATTTCCAGTTCAGGAAGATCAGTCAAGAAGGCAGACGTCATGTCCACGACCAAACTACCCGCGGCCCCACCGCTTGAAATGGGCAAGGCAAGCATGGTTGGTGCGATTGAGGATTCGGCAACCGCCCGCTGAATCGGGGGAATTTTCTCGTCGGAGGAAGGCAGTCCGGCTGGCCCGACTGGCATTTCGCCCGCACGGCGACTGAGGCTCGGGGTCAAGTTACGAACGAAGAGCTTGTCACCAATCTTCTCCCAGCGGATCATGATCGATGAGGTGGCCTTCGCCGAAAGGTTCGACGGTGCCTGCGCCCCTTCAAAGCCTCGCTCAACGGTCCAAAGGATGTCTCGGCCGAGCAAAGCAGTCGGAATCTCGAAAATGACCTTGCCAGCAGCCTCGTGAACTTTAAGATAGCTGTTGCTCATTTTAGCACCGGCCGGTATCGAATTTTGCGTTGACTGATGAAGGGCAACTGCGCCTTGCTGACCAGGTCCCGCAACTGCCGTCGTGCTAGAGGCGAGCGCTGCCGCGGCTAGGGAACAGGCAATAAGTGATTTCCAAGATCGGACTCGGCGGGGCGCTCGCGGAGATGGGTTTCAGACAGGTTGTGCATGCGTTCCTCGGATCCCAAATAGGATATGGGGCAAAGTTTGGCACAACTTTTAACCTGAAATCGTCCAACTCTTCGCTTCCCGCCCGACTTTGAGGCAATGACCTTGCTAGTCGGCCATTAAAGAAGCGCGGTCGCACACCTTGGCAATCTGCTTCGCGGTCCAGTCTCGAAACGCTTCGATGCCAAGCCCCCGGATCAGAAAAGACTCCGCTTGGATCACGTTGTACAGATCACAGGCAAGAGACATCTCGTCCGTCATGCGCCAAAGGCGCCGCAACTCGTCTCCGTAGAACGACGCACCCTCGCCAACATCTAAGCGAGCCGTAACCTCGGCAAGGCTCAGCCAATAGAGCGGATCACCGAAGCAGAATTGGTCGAGATCGACGATTCCCTGGAAGACCCCATCGAGCACGATCACGTTCTTGACGGTCAAGTCATCGAGGAAGCAGACGGGGCGAACGGAGTCAAAGTATGGCTTCGACAGTGCCACGGCTCGCCGAACTTCTGCCGAACACTCCAGCGAGTCGCACTCAATGACGGCGGTCCAATTTGGAAAAGGGCCCGGTACGTTAAGAGGTGTCCAGCCAAAGCCAGACCCTTCCGGCAATTGGTTGACTTTCCTCTCGATCGCGACGACTTCCTCCGCGAGTTGGGTCATCTCCGGTCGCGACATACCCCCCAAAACGTAGCCCACATCCTTTCCGGGAATCTTCCGCAGGACGAGGTAACTGAACCCCTCGAGCGTTCCCCTTTTCAAGACCTGCGGGACGGCGATTCCGAGGCCGGATAGCACCTGAATGTGATGTTCGGTATGGTCAAACGCCCCTTTTGAGTCGTGAGTCTTGAAAATGAATTCTCCAGGCGGCGAACGCACCTCGAAAGTGATTCCGGCGTGACCATAGGGCTGGAAAACTACTTCGTCAATATCGCCCAGGAGAGCCGCGGCAAGACGGATCACCTGCTGTCTTCGCTGCTCGACCACGAGTTGAGGCTACCTTTAGAGCAGGAATGCCAAGTACGACTATCCAAGGAGCCAAATGGGACGCCCTTTTTTCCTCATCTGGAACTCGACTTTATACGCAAATACTGCTTATGCTTTATCAGTAAATTTCATATACTTACGTTTCAAAGCGCTTCTCAATTTGTTGGCGGGGCAATCCCCAGAACTCGAACGGCTGCCGTTTCCGTTTGGCAGCCGAATCCGAGCCTCCGAGTCAAAGTCCGTTGAGAGACTCGACTACGTTCAGGCGGCCGAAGCCGAGGCTCTGGTCCCATAGCGGTGTGCTTCGGCCGAGCAGGCTTTGCAGGTCGCTATAGGTCGCGCTTGGTTTCGACAGCAGCATTTTCGAGGCAACTCCAGCGACTAGGGGGGCCGAGAACGAGGTTCCCCATCCGCCGGCCCAGCGGCCACCCGGGAACGGCAACATCAGGGCTTCGCCAGGGGCGGCCACCAAGGTGAAGTCGGAGCCAGCGTTGCTAAACGCGCTACGGCGGGACAGTAGAGAAATTGATGCCACACCGGTTACTTTTGGCACCGCTGCCGGGTAACTCGGGAGGTTTATGAGGCCATCGTTCCCGGTGGACGCAACCAGGATCACGCCTTGATCTGAAACTTCCTCGGCAGTTCGGGCGAGTTCTGGCGAAAAGGTGTAGGTGTTCAGGCTGAGGTTCACCACTTTGGCGCCCCGAATCTGCGCCGCATGGATGCCGCGAATGACATCGAAAAGGCGGCCGGTTCCGTTTTGGTGAAACGCACGGATCGGAAGGATGCGAGCATTCGGAGCGACCAGCCGCACGGCACCGGCAACCATCGTGCCATGTCCCAAACCGATGGGGATGCGGGCGTAGACGGGGTTGGCCGCCGATCCGACCGGCAGTAGTGGTGCCGTTCCGTTTGAAAGGTGGGTAATTTGCGTGCGCAATAGAGGTGTCGTGGTGGGGTTAATGAAAGCAAGCACGTCGGCGGGCAGTCCGGTTAACTCGCTCCCAGTTCCGCCTGGCGTAAGGTAGTCGATGCCCGTCAGCAGTCGCCCGGCAAAGAATGGGTGCGACCGGTCCACCCCGGTGTCGATGACGGCGACCGTTCCGCCGCCTAGGCCCTGCATGTTCCATGAGAGATTTGCCCTCACTAAGCCAAGCGGCGCTTGAGTTATAGCGCCCTGGGGGGCGGTAACGCCAAAAAAGTTGATCGGCAAGTTGCGACTGAACGCCGTTTGCAGATCGCTCATGGCAGAAGTCTGCCGAGTCCTAAGGGACAATATCGGCAATCGCAGCGTCTGATCGAGTTCGATGGAAACGTCGTCATCCGTATCGGAGGAGATGCGTTGCACCAAAATGTCTGGCCGCCGATTCTGCAAGTCAATCACGGCGTGAATCGGGCGTGTCGGAACGCTGGCTTGAAGCTGCAGTCCATAGCGGGCAAGAAACGTTGGCAGCGGCTCGCTCTCGGTGTATCTAAGGATATAACGCGGATTCGCCTCGGCGATTCCGACCAGCAACACGCCGAAACAAAGGAAAGGAATTCGGTTCATTGTAAGTTCACCTGGTAGATACCGCGCAAACCGGCGGCCTCAAAAGTCAATTGGGGTTCGTCGCGGGCGATCTCTAACATGAATTCGCCGATTTCATCACAAAAAGCTTCCGAAGCACCTGCCTTTACAGAAATGCTTCCAGATGCCGGGCCGGTAAAGAGACCGACGACAGAAAGCCGCGTGGTGTTCGGGATGGGCTCGAGGCGCAATTCCACCTCGGCGTCGTCGAACTCGAAGCGCAAGTCTCGGGCCGCCGAGCCGCCATGCCGAAACCCCGGCATACCTCCTTGGCCAGAAAAGACCAACCGACCGATCCAGCGTGGGTGGGTCTTAGGTAGCACGGGCAACAACGCTTTCGCGCGGTTTACGAAGAACTCCGGTGCGGGGTCTGCCGCGGCCGCCAGCACCTGGCGAAGGAGGAAAATTCGCTCGCCGGCCTCAGGGTCTTGCTCCACGGCGAGGCGGTCCTCGCCGGATGCAATCCCGCGCACGTAATCTGAAATCTGTCCCCAGGTAGCTTTCATTATCGTTGATATCTTAAGGGCAGGAACCCAAGCGGAGTCTAACCAGAATTTTCGGACGGAGCACTTTCCGGAGGAGCCCCAAACATAGCGAAGGCCGCCCAGTCGGCTGGGTGCGGGTGTCTTTGGGCGATATTGGCTGAAGCACTTTGATACGCGAACATCAAGCCTTGATCGATTTTCGAGTAGAAGACGTCCATCCACTCCAGGGTGACAGCATCGGAAACTGCCCACAGGGAGGCGATCACGGTCTGAGAGCCCGCTCCAAGGAACGCTTCGATAAATCCTTCAGCGTCTCGAAGTTCACCGGGTACCGAGACTCCAGTCGAACAACCGCTCAGGACGGTGAGCTCGGCCGAGAGCCGTAACCGAACCACATCGAAGACGCTTAAGTCTCGGTCACCCAGCTTCATAGCGCTAAAAAGTGGTCGATCCTCTCGAACAATTCCATGGGCCGCAATGTGCAGAACACGGGCGGCGGGGGCTGCCGCTTCAAACGCGGCTGGCCATGTTATTTGCACACCAAGGCGATCTGAAACCATCTGCACTTCTTTGTCGATGTGTGGAGCAAGGGCGTCGCCCACGCCCATCACGAGGGCTCCGGTGGCTAACGATCGCCGTCTGCGCAGGGCCAGCCAGCTTGCCGCGCTGGGCGCATACAACACCTGCTGTCCCGGCACAAGAGCATGAAACGGAATAGCCGACAACGGATCATCCCTTGCAATGACGAGGTTGCCCGTGCCGCCCAAAACGGGAGCGAAACACCGCGCAACTTGGGAAAGAACCGCCCAAATTCGATCCGTTCCGCGCGTGCGATCTCGTGCCAGGTGGAAACGGAAGAACCTCGCCATCCGCGCGAACTCCTCAACCTGTCCAAGGAGCACTTCTTGCACGTCGCTACCTCGAATGACGAAGGCGTAAAGGCGCCCCTGATCCGAGAACAGCTCGAGGATTTGCGTTCCATCGGGCACGGGTCCAAGCTCGGTTGGGCTTGGAATGGAGCCGGTGGCCAGGCTTTGCGCCTCGTGAAGCGCGGTTGTCAAAGCCTCCTCCGATTCGCCAGAGTAGAGCCGACTTCTTAGCAGGCTCAAGTCGGATCCGAAGGGCAGCGATTCTGGCGAGAGTGCGATCTCGGAAAGGGTCTGGTTTTTGATTCGCGCCACCACTTCGTGCCTTTCCTTAGCATCCCCCAGGGCGCGGAAGCACTCACGCAGTATCTTGGTTTGCGCGACGGCGGCGGCCTGACGAAGTCGAGCACCGCCGATTCGGTCCCGGTGTGCGTCATATTCCGAAAGTGCCGTCCTGGCCCACGCGGCTGCCAGCTCCAGATCGCCCCGCTGGCGCGCCGACTTCGCATTCAGGGTTGGCGTTGGGGCAAGCCGCGTGAAGAGAGCGGTCTCCCCTAAATCAAGTGCGAGATCGCCGAGTGCCTGGCGTATGGAAGGCAGTCGTTCGTCCGTTGGTCCCTGAGCTTCCGCCCTCAGCAGCTGCGTGAGGGCAGCTCTGGGGCGGTCCAAAGCCGTCCAGTATTCGGCATAGGCTTGGTGAACCAGGGCGTGCCAGTTGTGGTTTGGCACTTTACGGATGAGTCCTCTGGCCTCGTCTAGCGTCGCCTTCGCCTCGGCAGCGCGACCACTTCTCACCAGTGCCATGCCGGCGAGTAAGCGTGCTTTGCCTTTTTCAAACCGGGTGTCGAGTTTGTCGAATATGTCCGCTGCCCGGTTGGCAGCCGCCAACGCGTCGGTCCAGAGGCCAGCATCCAGCATGAAGTCTGCCTGATCCAGGAAGGAGTGACCGATCTCGAATCCCAGTTCCTCTGGCAGCTCATGCCGCAATTGCCGGTAGGCAACCAGGGCCTCCCGGAGAAAGCCTCTCCGTCCCAACAGATATGCCCGGTTAAGATCAATTTCAAGTACGAGCGAGCGGTCGCCGACGTGTTCGAAGACGGCCCTTGCTTGACCATACATTGCTTCGGCTCGGTCCAGCGCAAGGAGTCCCATCAGGCAAACGCCGTAGTTACGCGCGACGATGGCAAGGTCCGCGATGGCTCCTGCTGCCGCGAGCACCGGCATGGCCGCTTCGTAATGCTCCTGCGCCTCGGCAAGGCGGTCGAGACGATAGTGCGCATTGGCCAAATTTGCCTGCACCCTTGCGGCACGAAACCCGTCTCCGATACTTTGGAAATGCGCGAGGGCCTCCCCGGCAACTTCAAAAGCACGGACGTAATTTCCCACGTACGATAGCGCCTGCAACATTGCGACGGCGGTAGCGGCCCGTTCGTCAGGATGCTCTGCGAAGGATCTTCGTGCCGCTTCGTAATGTGGAACGGCCCGCGCTGCCTTGCCGCGGAGTAGCTCCGAATGGCCCGACAATCGAGAGGCCAACCCCTCGCCCCGGACATCCTTGAGCTGGCGGGCAAGTTTCCCGGCCGCCGCGGCAAGCCGAGACGCGGCCATGACGTCGTGCCGAATGATCGCCATACCTTCTTGCACAAGCGCTTCCACCGTCTCCGGCTGGCGCAAAGCGGCGGGCGCGATCCGGGCACTGACCATCGCCTTTTCCACATACTCCGGCAACGTCACGTCACGCCTCTGCTTCGCAAAATCCGCTCCAGATCGTCCAGACAGCGTTGGCGCGTCATGCTGATGGATTGAATTTTGATTCCTAGCTGTTTGGCAACTTCGGCATATGGGGTTGGCGGGTCGGCGAAAAATAGCCGTTTCACAAGCTCCTGACACCGATCGGTTAGAGAATGGACCGCGTCCCTCACGGTCTGTCGCATTTCCATCTGCTCCAGGTCACCGGCCAGATCATCGTCGAATAGAAATGGTTCTACAATTTCTAAAGACATGGGAGCCTTCGCAGCGCCGTCCCGCAACTTAACGGCCTGCCGCAGCGTCGTTTGGCGGAGCCACGGTCGGAGGTGGTCCTCGGCCGCTAGCTTCGGAAGTGCTTTAAAAAGTTCCACAAAAACGTACTGGAACCCATCGGGCTGGTCGGCCTCTGGCACGCGTGCAGATCGCAACAGCCCGTAGACGTAAGCCGAATAGCGATCGATGACGGCGGCCCATGCGGTCGGGTCACCCGCTTTTGCGCCTCGGATCAACGCCGCATCCGTGGCCTCTGGACTCTGCCTACGACGGTTCGCCATCGCTTGAATCATACGCTGGGATGCGGAATTCGTCACGTGCGAAAAATCATGTTAGCACCGCCGCTTTGGGCTTCCCTTGAGAAGAGTGGTCGGAAAATCGGCCCAGAGCAACGAACATGAAGAACCTCCTCACCCTCGCCCTCTGCCTTTCGGCCGGCATCGCTGCCGCCAACAACGTGACCGCTGAAATCTCCAGCAACGACCTTAACCTCCGGGGCGATGCCTTCGGAAACCAGATCCGAGTCGACCGAACCGCCATCGGCGTTCGGATCATCGGCTTGTCGGGAACCCTCGTCAACGGCCTGCCCAGCGTTCAGTTCGCCGTTACCGGCCCGCTGGTGAATGTATCGGCAAACATGGATGCCGGTAACGACGCCGTGACGTTCCGGAATGTCGGGAACCTCGGCGATGTGATCATCGAAGCCGGTCAGGGCAACGATCGTCTCACGGTTCTCGGTTCCTCCTCGACGGCCAACTTCAACCTGAAGGGCGAAGAAGGCAACGACGCGATCACCGTGACCAGCTCTTTTGCTGCCGGTGACATGCTGTTGGACGGCGGCTCCGGGGCGAACACGCTTCGGGCGACATCCGCGACTGCCGGAAACAGCCTCAGCGCTTTTGGCGGAGAATTGGCAGACCGTTTTGAACTTGCAGGCCTGACGGTGGGCGGCAGCCTCGAAGTATTCGGGGATAAAGGGAATGATCTTGTGACGGTGTCGGGTGCCGTTGTGGGAGAAAATGCCCTGCTGAGCACGGACGAAGGCGTGGATCGGCTAACCCTGACGAGCATGGAAATCGGCAAGGACATGATCGTTGAAACCGGCGCCATGAACGACGTTGCAGCCCTGAGCCAGATCACCATCTTTGGAAGTATCGGCGTGAACCTGGATTCCGGCGACGACACCTTCAGCGCGACCAACGTGGCCGCTCAGCAAGACGCGGTCGCCATCGGCGGCGCGGGTCGAGACCGCTTCACGAACTTCGGATTCTCGGGAATCACGAAGCGAGAAGTTCTCGAATTCGAACTCTGACCCTAGGGAAATCGTACGAGCTGGCGTGTCACGGGTCAAGGGCGGACAATCACCGCCCTTGACTCGTGGCACTTTTTTCCTCAAAATGTCGTCGCGAATTGCTTCAACTCGATAAAACGAAAAGGAGACCGCCTTTTGTTTGCCGAGTCAAACGAGGTTAGACTGCTCCATAAATGCGCACGATCCAACGATTTGACCAGGTGACTCCGGCATGGCTTTCTGGGGTGCTCGGCGAGGAAGTTGTGAGCGTCGAGTTGTCGACATCCACCAGCAATTGGGCGCAAAGTGCCTCCATCACGGCCCGAATGGCGGGCGGCCAAAGTCGAAAGTTATGGCTAAAAATGTGTATGGGCAGCAAATTTGGCAGTTCGGAAGTTGACTACTATATGCGAGATTACATTGATCTCCCGAACGCTCCCCTGGTCGCCTGCCACGACGCCTGCTATGAACCAGGGATTGGCTACCACGTGTTACTCGATGACCTATCTGACGATTTTCAGGATCGGAAAACAGCGCCCCCAACGTTAGAACATGGCCTTGCCCTAGCCGAGGCAATTGCGCGGATGGGCGCTCACCACTGGGAGAGCGGCACGCCGCCAACGTCATCCCAATGGGATGCCTACTTCGAACACATTTGCGCCGGCATTGAGCCAATTGAACTGGAAACCGGGCTGTCTTTTCGCGCAAACTTCGATTCTCACGAGGCCCGCCTCCGCGAACGATGGAGCAATCCAACGGGATTGACGCTGCTCCACGGCGATATCAACCCGACCAACGTGCTGGCACCCAAGGGAGCCGAATCACCGGTCTACATCCTGGATCGGCAACCGTTTGATTGGACGATCACGTACGGGCTAGCCGTCTTTGACCTTGCGTATTCGATTGTTCCCTGGTGGCCCCATGAATTCCGAGCGAGTCATCAAGAGGTCATATTAAGGCAATGGTTTGACATTCTTGGTCAGCCGGGATACACCTGGGAGCAGGCGCAAGCGGACTGGGACCTATCGGTGGAACACTGCCTTCACATCCCAATCGAGTGGTGTCGTGACTCGGCGGATCTTGAGAGGATGCGTGGCCTTTGGGAATGGCAACTCGAAAACATAACGGGTCAAGCCGTCCAGAGCGGGCGACAACGAGACTCGGCAAATCCAGGCTTTAGAGACACGGTGTTCGCTTTCGATGCTCCGCGAGTGAGCTGAAGCGAAATCCTGTCCGGAATCCCATTCGTTATAGATCGGGCCCTTGGTTCACCCTGCCGCTTCGCCAGTTGAGCTTGGGCCGTCAACGATCACGAACACCAGCTCCCGAGGGGCCACGAAATCTTCGAGCCTGATCACGATACCCAGTACGGGTTTGTCTCCAGGCACCGTGTACGGTCGATCCAATTGGACCCTGAAATTTACTATAGGTACATTCAACGCGATTGGAAAGGCGTCCGTAGAAAGCGAAATTTTGCCGCTATCAAGGACCTTGTCATCTCCGAGCGCCCTGCCGTTTCCGTAAAATCGGACGCTACAGTCAGGCAGGAATTCATTCTTGTATTTGACGCTGACGGTGAGGATAGCGGTGTTTACAGTCTTTGTCTCGATGTTGCTCATCCTGCCGATCATACACCAGTCCACCCACCGGCTAGTCGCGGAACGCAAATCGCGGTCAATAGCCCCAAAAACCAGGAACCGTGGGCGGCGGACTTCATTCTTCCCTGCAACCCCGGCGACTCGTTCCAAGTATCACACCTGCTAGAGTTGAGTTTGCCCGTCGCATCCTTGGCCACGCGACGATCTCGATCCCCGAAGGTAGCCCAATGAGCAAACAGCATTCCGAACCGAGCCCATCCGCACCGCCACAAAAGAAGAAATTCAACTTCTGGAAATGGTTTTGGCTGGGCACTATCCCCGTTTCGCTCGGCTGGCTGTGGCACGACTTCTACGCCCCCGACAATCAGGTCACTTGGGCGAAAGACTTTGCCTCGGCGCGGCAACAAGCCATCGAGACGGATCGGCCGATGGTCCTGTTCTTCACGGGTGCGTGGTGCAGCCCGTGCCGAATCATGAAGCGCGAGGTGTGGGCGGATCGTGAGGTGGAATCCATTGTTAACGCGCGATTCGTTCCGGTGATGATTGACGTGGACGATCCGAAGGTGGCCGCCGTGCGAAATCGTTACAAAGTCGGCGCGACTCCCGTAACCATCGTTACGGATCCAAAGGGCAATGTCCTTCGGTACGCGCAGGGCGGGATCGGCAAATCCGACTTCCTCAAATTGCTTGCTAAACCTTAGGGCGATCAAATCCTTTTTTGATATAACTTGCGATTCGAATCTCCGTGCCGGCCCGGTTCGTTAGCGAAGCGCCCCTTTGAAGGCTCGTCAAACCAAGTTCAGGCTGCATTCACCAACGGCAATGGTTTGCGAGTAGGAGCGATGAGCAAGGCCACCGCGACGAGCAGCTGGAGTCCGGTTAACAGAACAAATGGTCGCCAAACGGTCGCCGTCGGGATGATCGCGAGGATCCCCGCCCAGGCGTTCAGCGACGTGTGCAACACGAGCGCGGGCACGACACTTCCCCGCGTTCGGTCAAAGATCCACCCGAAAATGACCGCACCCGCGAGAATGTTGATCATGTAGACCGACATCGCCATCGCAGCCTGCGGAGTGCCGGCCGTAAAGAAGAGCGGCAGGTGCCAAACTCCCCAGATCACGCCGACGACCAGGCTCGCGGCGCGCCAATTCATGCGGGCCGTAAGCGCGGGCGTCAGGTAGCCGCGCCAGCCAAACTCCTCCCCCAGTGGGCCACCGAGGACCAACACCAGCCCGAAATTTGCGATCGCCAGCGGGATCTTTTCGGCGTCAAGGAACCCCGGCATCACTCCGCCAAAGGCGACATCGAGCCAAATCGCCGCCACGATGAGGACCGGCGGCGTCAGGAATGCCAACCCGTACCAGCGCCATCCGACCCGCCAATCCAGGCACCGAACCAGCCACGACCGAAGCCCCGCCGAACCCTGGGTAAGGCCGACGACCGCGACGGCGGCAAGGCTCGGCCCGAAGGTCGCCAAAATCCGAAGCCCATTGCCCAGCGCCTGGAGATCGCCCTTGAATTGGCCGGCGATGAAGCTGAGTCCCCACGTCCAGGCAAAGGTCAGCGCGATGAAGGCGAAGATGGCGACCTTGGACTGCGCCCGCGTCGGTAGAACGAAACCACTGCGGGCCGGGCTGGATTGCATGGTCTACATTGGCACTCAACGGCGGAGGAAATCGCGTCCGGCGATTGGCGTACAGCTTCCAGTGTCATGTGTTCCCCTGTTCAGAAAGTTCGGTTTTTAGGAAATAACTATTTTTTTACCTTAGAGGTGAAGTCATATTTCTGGCAGTCAGGCACAGGGTTCTTCCCAGGTGACTAAACCTCAAGATTCCCACGTGCCGGGAGACCCGTCCGGGCGATTGCGACGCGTGAGCGGATCAGCATGCCCGAGGCCGGGTGCCTGAGCCCCAGCGGCGAGAACTGCAGCACCATCGCTTTTCGAACTCCGGCCGTGAGGTTTGGCCCACTTTTGTGAATCGTTTGGCTCCAAAACACGGCGATGCTCCGCGCCGAAAGCGGGACCAGAACCCCCTGGTCCGGGTCGTCGAATCGGTGGCATTCCAGCCCAAACGAACCGCGCCAGTGGTGCACCAAACCCCGCTTGTGGGAACCGGGCAACACGGAGACGCAGCCGTTCTCGGGCGTGGCGTCGTTGATTGCGATCCACACCGTCAGGTATGGCGAAGGCTCAACTGGGCCGTAGCCTTCGTCCTGGTGCCAGGAGAACGCGTTCTCGCCGTTTGGATTTTTGTAGACTTTTTGGTTAAAGTAGAGATCGGTATCCGGCCCCAGGAACGCGGTGGAAATCTCGACAAAGACGTCCTGTTGCGCGAAGGTACGGACGCGGTCATCCCGCTCGGCGATCTTTTGCGTAAAGACAACTTCCCGGCTTTCCAAATTCTCCCGCGCGAGCCGCGCTTCGAAGTTTTCTAATGCCTGATCAAGATCTGCCATTTCGGCGGCAGAAAAAAGCGCGTCAACGGTGAAGAATCCAACCTCGTCCATCTCCTTTCTTCGACCGGCCAGATCCAGATACATTGGAACCCAAGTCTACATGGATGGAGGCCGCGTCTAGGTTAGCCGAACACTGACCGGCGGACGTCATTCCTAAGGCAGGAGCCCAGACTCCGAATCCGCGATACTGAGGGTATGCGTCGTCTCCATACCGAAGGTCATAAATCCCATCACATCGGCTGGCTGCGAGCCGCGGTCCTGGGTGCAAACGACGGCGTCGTGTCGGTTTCGAGCCTGGTGGTTGGCGTCGCCGCGAGCGGAGCTAGCAAAAGCAATTTGATGCTCACCGGCATCGCCGGGCTGGTGGCGGGCGCGCTTTCGATGGCGGCGGGGGAATACATCTCAGTTCAATCGCAAGCCGACACCGAGAACGCGGACTTGGCCAAAGAACGCGGCGAACTTGCCACTCAGGCAGACCACGAGCTCGATGAACTCACCGCGATTTACGTCTCTCGGGGCCTGGATGAACGCCTGGCGAAGGAAGTTGCCGTTCAGCTGACGGCCCACGATTCGCTTTCGGCCCACGCTCGCGAGGAACTCGGAATCACCGAGACGCTGATGGCGAAACCCGTTCAGGCGTCCCTTTCGTCCGCCGCTGCCTTTGCGATTGGCGCCTTCGTGCCGATCCTCGCCTGCTTGGTCACCCCGGTCGGATCGATCAGCCTCGTGACCATCGTCGCGACGGTCGTGACCTTGGCCGGTCTTGGCGCGGTTGCGGCGTATATCGGCGGCGCGACCGTTTGGCGCGGAGCGGTTCGGGTGACCTTCTGGGGAGTTCTGGCAATGGCAATCACGGCCGCGGTTGGCAAAATGTTTGGCGCGGCGCTTTAGATAGCGAACTCAAGCGCTAGCAAATGGAGAGCCCGTGCGTCATCGGCTGGCGCAGTCTTGAAGGGATTCGGACTGTCTATCCCTCGGAGAAAATGGTCCGTGGTTAGTGAGTATCCAGGAGGTCGACGCGGTTCTGCGGCTGGAGGCCGCGACCCTGGCGAATCGGGGCGAACAGATTGAAGCATTCCCGAATCTGACGCGGCGTTTGTCAGACCCTGGCTACCACGACTCGCTAACGGCCTGGGCAAAGACGGGCCTTAGCTGGATGTAGCTTTCGTTACATCTGGAAGATCTTGACGTGGGGGTACCGGCTCAGGAGCCGCTCAAACCACTCGGTGCGCGCGTTCAAGGCAACGAACTTCTTCAACTGAGTGGTCTCGGGCAAGCCCTCCGGCTCCTCGTGGCCACTCATCTCCGTCGACCCCCAGAACGACCTAAGGGAAGGCCACCTGAGGACCACGGGCCACGAGGCTGGCGTGAGGTCCGAGTAGTAGGCGGTTAGGGTCCTTAACTTGCTGAACTGGACTGCTGCCTTTAGGTCGGCGTCGTCGAAGGGCGAATCCGACACATCAAGGTCACTCAGGCGCCTCAGCCGTTTCAACTCCCTCCAGGGTAGGCGGACACCCGGACACCACGCAAGGTCCAATATTCTTAGGTTCGAGTTTCCGGCGACCCACTCCAGAATTTTCGGGGTTACGGGCGAATTCAGACACATCAACCGGAGCGAATTGCAGTTTGGGAGCGAAGCAAGAAATTCGATGGAGCCCAGATTGTTAACGCACACGTCTTCAAGACTCTCGCTCCAAAGCGCCGCGACCGCGTCCCGCGCAAACGTCTCGGTAAGGCAACGCGGCCGTTCGATCTCTAGCAGCTACCGCCGCAGCCGCAAGTAGTCACCTCCGTAGTTGCTTCCGCAACGGCTAACGTCGCGCAACAGGTTCCGGCCTCCGCTTTTGGCGGATCTTCTGGCATATCATCCGTGATGGAGTAAATCTCCCAGGCATTGCCGTCGGGATCACTTACCCAAAATTTGTCTTGCCGAGCGTGGCAGCACACGACACCGTCCTCGCGCCGCGCAACCAAGCCCGCCGCCTCGAGTCGTTCTCGCTCCGACTCGACCATTCCAGAATCCTCGACAAGAATTCCGAGATGGTTTAGCGGCCCACCAGATTCCGCCGTGCGAGCATTGAGGGCGAGCTTGAGAGCGGGGTTCTCGAGGTCGAAGTTGGCGTAGCCATCGCGAACCTTGTGGGGAGGTCGAGCGAAGAACGTTGCGTACCAGAGGGTCGAGGTCTCGACGTCGTTGACGTTAAGCGATAGGTGGAGTTTTGTTTTCATAAGTCTGGTTCTTAGTCGGATGGACCTACCATCCTACAGGTTGGGCGACGAACGGCGACGTAGCGAAGTCGGCGTCTGTCGAAACCAATCAAATCATCATTCGACCCGGCCGCACACCTCGCCATCATTTCGATATTCATCGAAATGATCATACCGTACATTTCGATGTATTTCGAAATGTATTTTTTAATGTTGTCGATCTGGCCGACGTGAACGGCGGCGTGCCAGCCTGGCAGGACCTGGAAAGCCTCTGGGCCCGAAGGTTCCGGTCCCATCGGCCCGATCAAGGCGGTGCGGCAGATTCCGAGGGCGGGGAAAGAAGAAAACGGAACTTGCCAGCCGGGCCTATTCGTATCTTTTCGAACCCGTCTAAGCTCAGCTCCATGGCGACCAGTTCGAGCTCACCGCTCCACCAGACATACGCCACGTTGTCGCGCGAAGCCGCCAGCAATGGTCCTATGGCGAGCCAACCGCAAAGGTAAAAAACCGTGTGCTTGCCCTACTCGCCCTCGCTCCTTTTGCCCAGGTTATGATTTTGGGTACTTATCACTTTGCCGATGCGGGTTTGGATGCGGTCAAGACCCAACTTCGCGACACCAAGTCGTCGGTACGACAGGCCGAGATCCTCGATATCGTGAAGCGACTCAAGGCCTTCCGCCCGACAAAGATCGCTATCGAAGCCACGCCGGACCGCGCCGATGAGATCAATCAGCGGCTGTTGGCTTACTCCGAAGGCAACTACACCCTGAGCGCAAATGAGATCGATCAGCTTGGCTTTCGGATCGCAAAGCAATGCGGAGTCAACCAGCTAACTCCAATCGACAGTAAGCTGAACCTTGATTTTTCCAGCCTCATGCAGTTCCTCGGTGCACACGACGCCGAGCGATCAGGACGGCTTGGAGCCGTTATGCGAGGCGTTGGCAAGAAGTTTGAAGACTGGGACAACCGCTTCTCGGTCGGCCAGATGCTGGCCATTCACAATAGCAAAACCTACATCCGCGAATCTCACCGATTCTACGTGTCCCTTTGTGACGCCACCGATGGCAATCTCTCCCCTGGAGCCGACATTTTGGGCGACTGGTACAAGCGCAACGCCCGGATCTACGGGAACCTCCGGCGGACAATCCAGAAGGGCGACCGCGTTTTGGTGATTTACGGCTCCGGACACTCAAAAATCTTGCGAGAGCTCGTCCAGGATTCAGGAGACCTCGAGCTGGTCGAAGCCAGCAACTACTTGCCCGCGTGTCCCGTTCCGGCATCCGAAATCCGGTTCATCGATGGCGCTGAATGAATCGGCTCCCAACTGCTATCACAACACCGCTAGTTTGATTTAAAGGCGCGCAGAAACTCGATGATCGCCGCCCCGAACGTCGGGTTCGCGAGTGTTGTCATGTGATCCGCGCCGACCACAACCTTCTCCTGGGCCCCGGGCAAGAGCTTGAGCAACGCGGCGATTCGAGTCCGCGTCGACTCGGACTCCTTCGAACCGTAAATGAACAGCGCCCGCCGCGAGCCCTTTTTAAGGTCTTCTCTTCTTACTTCCAGCCCTTTGAAGGTCTGCCCGGCCAACGCCCACGCCTTGACGTCCTTCCCCGTGTACAAGATCTTGGCGAGAGCGTCGGCGGATTCCGCGGTCAGTTCTGGCCTCACGAACCGAAGGTAAGGTCCCAATCCCTTGCCTTCTTCCACTGCCTGGGCAAAAACATCAATCTCCTTCGAGCCCGCTTCCCCGGTACGCAGCGGCGCTTGCCCACCGTAAATGACGCTAAGCACGCGATTCGGGTGGGTGGCCGCCACTTTGCCCGCGATAAATGCCCCCATGGAATAGCCGACCAAATGCGCTTTCTTCAATTTGAGGTGATCGAGCAGCCGCACCACATCCGCCGCCATTTCCGCGCCGTACTGGTTGGGGTCGCGCGGCTTGTCGCTGTTGCCGTGCCCCCGGCAGTCGAGCGCGATCAGCTTAAAGCCATCCAGCGGCGAGAGCTTCGGCCCCCACATCGCGGCGTCGCTCATCCAGCCATGAATGAGAACGACGGGCTCGCCCGCTCCGGCGGTGACGTATCGAATCTTCACGCCGTTCGAGTCGAAAACTCCATCTTCCGAGTGCGACCGGACGGCGACGGAAAGACAGGTGAAGACGACGAGCGACAGATACGCAAGCTTCATCGCCATTGTTTACTTGAGAAGTGGCCGGCCCGTTGCGACGGCTCAACCGACATACACCTGCTGGTCGTCCCAACAGGTTTGCAGATAGTCGATCTGGCCGAGGTGAACTGTCGCGTGCCAGCCCGGCAGGACCATCAGTTGCTGCATCGGCATCGACCATCCTTGCCCAGAATCGAGCGTTAGCTCCACATCTTCTGCGGACAGGCCGTCGAGTGCCTCAAGGACTTGCGCTGTGCCCTCGCGGAATGCCCTTTCCATCTCTTCTCGGTTGGTGATGGCGATTTCCTCGGCGTCCCTTTCGGCCAGCCACTCTGCCAAGTTTTCGGGCACAGGAAGCCGCCGATCCTGGATCATGCGCGCGAATCTGCCCATGTAGAGAGCGGTGTGGGCGGCAATCCGCAGGGCAGACTTCGATGTCGGCGTTGGCGTCCAGGTGAGACGGTCGTCGGGCACGTAAGAAAAGTTCCGCAGGAAAATCTCCATGCCGCTCACGGCGCGCTGTTTCGACGAATCGATCAGATCCACGGCAGGAATAATACGCCGTCTGCCTGCCCTCCGGCCGGGGCAACACGTAATCGCGAATCCAAATTTGATCCTACCGACGCAAAGGAGTTGGTATTCTCGGCCGATGATTGATCTGACGTTTGACTGCAGAGAAGATGCGCGCGGACGCGACCCAGACTCAAACAGCCCGACCCTTAGGCGATACCATCAAATCTTCTGGAGTAAGCCTCTACCAAATGGCCAAGTATTTCAGCTCGATATCTCAGGCCCGAAGCCGTTTCTCGTCCATCGGTCTGACTTGGGAGAATATCACTTGACCAGTGACTCGATTACGCACAGATATGCTAGCCGCGCGAAGCTGAAGCCGTTTGTAGAACGATTGCCCGAACCTCACCAAGCCTTCGCACAGTTTGGGGGATGGCTCATCCCGGAGTGCATTCTATTTCCCGGCAAAAGGGTTAATCGGCAGAATACGATTAATGGCGCGCGAGGGATGAACCGACGTATTGGAGATCGCTTCGACCTTACACTCGAGTGCATTCGACGACACTATTTGGGCGAATCAAGTCCTTTAACGTACGTGCTCGGACGGTATTCGGCCTTCTTTAGCTTGTTTGGAAATTTCGAAGGCTATGTCGAGTTTTTTCTGCTTCAAGACCTCGTAACCTCAGACTTTAGGGACATAAACTTCTACTTACCCTTTGACGCCTTCAAAGATGATCCCTTACCGCAGGATTTCGAATCGTACGTTTCGTACCTTGGAAACGTTGAGAAGTTCGCCATCAACCGCGCAGAACGCATGCAGCGCTGGTGCTACGAACAGTCCATTCCAGTTCAGCGCGGGCCTAACGGCGTGCTTCGATCGTCGAGTTAGGTTCGTTGGTTAGGAAAAGGCGTGCGCTAGTGTGTGCTCTCGGACGTAGCTAAACCCCGGATACAAGTGAAAACGCTCCGGCTCAAGTCGCTTGGTTTTCAGATCCTCTTGGGCTTGGCATTTCGGCCGAGAAGGCCTATCATGAAAGCGAGGTTTATGATGAAATTTCATCGATTGCTTTTGCTTTGTCTCCTGTTGGTTGCGTCGGTTGCGGCAAATGCCCAGAGCGCGCTTCTGCCGCTGCTCATTCGGCAGGCCGGACCAACCCTTTCCTTCGTGAACATCACCCTTCCGACGGTCAACTTCCCTGGCTCGGCCGCCGTAAGGATGTCTGAACCAGCCGGTGTCGGCGGCCAACGCATCAACCTTTCCTCGCGAACGCTTCGCGGCGTTTCACCGGTCGTCACCGTGCCGGGAAGCTTAGTCATCGCCGCCGGCCAAACGCAGCGATTGTTCTACTTTTTCCCTTCCCCCACTGCGGTGCTGGGCAACCAATACACGATTACCGCCACGATTCCGGGAGGTTCATCGGTAACAACGGAGAGCTTGGGATTCACCATCCCGTTCGTACAATCGGTAACCGTCAGCCCCCTTCTCATGGACCTCGGCGAACCAGGCTATTTCTACGGCGGAAAGACGCTCGCTGCCACCGTAGTTCTGAATGCGCCCGCGCTTGCGCCCGGGCTCGTGCTCAATCTTTCTGACGAGGCCAACACCGGAGCGCTTACGCTTCCGGCAACCGTCACGGTACCGGCCGGCGTCCGCCGGTTTGCGTTCTACTTCGCCACCCGGCGCGTCCTCAACGTGACCCTCCCAAGTCTTCGGGTGCAGGATGGTTTTGCCGTGGTATCGAGGCCATTCTGGCTGATGTTTCCCGGCGTTAAGCGCGTCTCGACGATTGACACCTTGGTTCGGGTTGGCCAAAAGGTTCGGCTAGCGGTTGAACTCGATTGGACGGCCGCCGAAGGACTCGAAGTCATCGCTCTCTCCCAAAGCTTCACCAGCGGCAGGCTCACGGCAGACCGAGTGAGTAACTTCATGAGAGCAGGTCAGGGTTCCATTACGCTCACCTACACCGCGACCGCCCCGGGGGTCGTACGCGCCGGTGCCGAAGTTCCTGGCTTCCGCGGTCAGATATTCTCACCCGAAATCACGATCGTCGAATAACGCCGGGGCTACCGACGGTTGCGCAGGTGCTGCTCGTTTCCAATCCGACGCGGCTTCTCGCAGTACCTTGCCGAGTGGCCGCGTCTTGGAAGCGCCCGGGAGTAATGCGGCCCTTGCCCGCTCACTGCCCGCGGCTTCGACGATTCGAACAGATCCGCGGCGAGAATCAGACGCCGTGGCCGCGCCCCCCGGCCGGAGTAACATTCAACCAAGACCTATGAGCGCAGACCGAATGATGGGTGGCAAAAGCCGGATCGGGGACGACACGCGGTCGTTCGATGCGGCATTTTGGCGCGCGGCCACTCCGGAAGAGCGGGTTCGGGCTATCTTTGAACTGCGAGAACTTTATCACGAGGTGATGCATCCTGAGATCGGGGCTAAAGGAATGGATCGAACTGTTGGCGGCACTCGACGCCGCCAAGATTAGATATCTGGTGGTCGGCGGGATCGCAGTTGGTTTCCATGCAGAGCCGCGCTATACCAAGGACCTAGATCTCCTCATCACCGTTCGGCCGCCGGACCACGAGAACCTCTTTCGGTGCTTGAAGGAATTTGGTGCGCCCACGCACCTGATTGATCCGGTGGAGCTTTTGGAGCCTGACTTCATCTTCCATTTCGGAATTCCGCCGTGGCGAATCGACATCCTAAGCTCAATTCCAGGAATCGACTTTGATGAGGCATACGCATCTCGGGTTGCCCTCCCGCTGGGCGAGTACTCCGCCGACTGCATCTCGAAGGAATTCTTGATCCGGGCGAAACGTGCTAGCGGCCGCCCCCAAGACTTGCTTGACCTCGCAAGCCTAGAGGCCTGACCACCTTTGGCAGGCTACGAATCACCGTGTTCTCAGGTGGTCGTGCAATTCTTCGATCGCCGAGCTGCTCGTCTCGAGCTCGGTTCGGGCTTCGCGGAGGCTGGCGAGCGGGTCGGCCAACTCATCGCGACCGGCGGTGAGGGCATGTTGCGTCAGCGATTGGTCGAGCAACCGAAGCTCGACGAGAAGCGGCTGGGCCCAAGCGAGCGCGCGGGTTTGGGCGGGGGCGTCGTGTTGCACGGCGACTTCCAAAAGCTTCGTAAGGGCGTCTTCGATGGCGCTAACCGCCTTGGCCGAAGCACTTCCCTCTCCGCTACCGTGCCGCAGGTAGATTCCGGCGGCTTCGTCTAGCAGCGTTGCAAACTCGTCCGGCATCGATTTCTCGCCGACGATCATGTTGCCGAAGCTGGCATATCGCTGCGAAAACTTCAAAATGAGGTCGCGGAGGTGCCGCTTCGATGGTGGCATGGCCTGGTAGAGACGATAGAAAATGAACCAGGCACCGGTGGTAAGGACGGCGGTCAGGGCCGTGCCGAGAATCAGCGGAAGGCCGGTGTTGCCCGAAAGCCAGGCCACAAACACGCTCAACCCGCCGAAGGTGGCGATGCCGGCGGGAATCGCGCAAGACAAAACGAAGAGGTTGTAGGTTGGCTGACGCCCGGCCTCGGCGTCGATCAACGCTTCCACATTGGCCAGCTCGCGCTGCCGAACGATTCCTGGCACCCTCCGAGCAAGCCGAACCCACGATAACGCACCCATCGCGTATGCATACCAGGTAGCCCGGGTGCGGGTTGCGCTGCGGTAGGCTTTTTGGGTGATCGGCCTGCTGACGTTCCTCGCCGCAAACATTTTTGCTCAAAAATGAACGTGACAGACGGACGCTTCCCGGACGCTGCTCGTACGACGACCAATATGGTGTGGTGATTTCGAGGCGAGGGATGATCTGCCACTCATCAAAAAGGCAAACGCGAGCAGAAAGGACCGACAGCCAAATCTATACTCGGCACCTTGGGGGCAACCATACCAAGCCCCGTACCACTTCTTTTCCGCGAGGTGATAGAATCTCCAAAAGTGCTTACGCCCACTGCACGGTGAGTGGATAACCTCCCACGGCACGACCTCGGTGATTATGCAGCCCAACAAGAATAACATTTTGCACTTCCTTTATCGGGCTACACAGTATTTCCAGATACCGGATTTCCAGCGACCCTACACTTGGGATGCGCCTATTGTTGATGCATTTCTCCATGACTTAGAACACACGCTCGGATCATCCCGAAACCACTACTTCGGGACGGTCGTGTATGTACCGGAGGCAGACCACTTTACAGTAATTGATGGTCAGCAGCGACTTACAACAACGTTACTTTTACTTGTAGCAATTTATCACATTCTTCAAGCCAACCCCGAAAAATCATCAATCTCAGCCCAGCAGGTTCGCGACCAATATCTTTACGATCAATACGGCGCTCCGGACAGAGAAAGGAAAATTCTTCTTCGCACCGTCACAACCGATAACGAGGTCTTCAAGAAGATTTTTGAGGAACAGGCATTAACGATAGATGAAGCCGCCAACCGCCAAAAGAAGACATACGACCAATTCCTCAGATACTTCCAACCACTCGATCAGCTTGAAAGGTATTTGAAGGCACTTGAAAGGTTTGAGATAATAACCATTGCTATCGACAAGAATGACGACAATCCGCAGTTGATTTTCGAGAGCATCAACTCCACCGGTGCCCCTCTAAAAAGTGGAGACAAAATACGAAACTACTCATTGATGCTCAACCGGGAAGACGCTCGCAGCCATGTCTACGACCGCTACTGGGCCAAAATCGAAAAGGCGCTAACTAGGCGCGAAGGAAATACTCAGGTTGAGGACATTACAGGATTCTACAGACACTTTCTGCAATGCAAGGCCACAGAGAGTTTTGCGGAAGCAGAGACGTATAGTCGCTTCAAAACCTTCTTCAATCACGCTGTCGGCGTAAACCACAATATCTCGGAGCTCGACGCTTACTATGAGGACCTCCTGTCTTACCTGCGAGCGTACCTGTTTATTGAATACGGCGAAGACGATCATGGCCAATTCAATGCTTTTAGGGAATTTAACTTCCGATTTCAGTTTATCGAATTTTCGCCGAGAATCTCGTTCCTCATGGAGGTTCTAGTGGCCTACTCCCGGGGCTCACTGACTGAGTCGGAGGTGAAAGGCATTTATAAGTCATTAGAAGTATTTATTGTTAGGCGATTGATGTGCAATATGGGTACACAAAGCCTAAACAAGTCCGCGCCTACGTGGTACAAGCAGCTACAACGAATACGAAAGAGTTCACCTGGAAGCACTATGGATGATGTTTTTCGGCGCTTCATCCTGGATGGCAGAGGCAGAACTCGGGTTTTTCCCAATGACGCAGAGGTTCGAAACGCAGTAAGTAACTATCCTATGGGGACATACGTTAACAGGTACATTAATTACATTTTGTCTTGCATTGAGGACTCCATTCAGCCAAATGAGTCTAGGCTCTTGGCTCAAATACACCGCGGCGAGGTTAAGCTTACGATCGAACACATCATGCCCCAGACTCTCTCGGGAATCTGGAAGCATGATATCGGTCCGAATGCGGTTGCTATTCATGAGACATGGCTGAACAGAATCGCCAATTTAACGCTTACGGGCTATAACAGCTCGTACTCAAACAAGCCGTTTCGTGAGAAACTTAATTGTGACAATGGATTTACGCTATCTCCTCTCAACATCAACCGTCAGCTCACGAACTACCAAAGCTGGACGGAAGACTCCCTTAAGGACCGGGAACTTTGGTTGCTGGAAAGGATTTTAAGAGCTTGGCCTTCTCTCAATTCCAGCGTGCGCACAGATGGTCTTGCCCGCCCAGGACGTTATGCACTCGGGGACGAGAGCGAGATCACTCGACGAAAGCCGACCTGCGTCGAAGTTTGCGGTTCTAGTTTCAACGTGACCTCCTGGCGGCAGTTCGCAGAAACAGTTTGCAAGCAACTGTATTCGCTAGACAGTGCGCTTTTTGAAAGTTTTCTAGACGATCCAGATTTTGCGCTTCGCGGCGGAGGCAGACAGGTTGCCGGGCCAGGCCATAATCTTCGGAGCCCGCTTGAAGTCGCTGCGGGTGTTTTCATCGAAGCGCACTATTCCGCTTCGGCTCTACGAGACCTGATAACAAGAATAGCGGTTAAGTTTCAGCTAGAGGACGATATTTTCTATGGGGTCGCGATCTAGGGTCTCGTGAGTTGATCGAACCTGCGTGAAAAGAATTTGATGCTTCGAAGGCCTGCTTCTCTTCGCCGCCACTTGCGTCAGGGCCGAACGGCAACGTCCTTTGCCTCGGCGTCGATCAACGCCTCCACATTGGCCAGCTCGCGCTGCCGAACGATTCCTGGCACCCGGCGAGCAAGCCGAACCCACGATAACGCACCCATCGCTTATGCATACCAGGTAGCCCGCTCCCGGGTTGCGCTGCGGTAGGCTTTTTGGGTGCTTGGCCTGCTCACGTTCCTTGCCGCGACTTCGACGACCGCGATCCAGCTGGAGGGTTGGAAGGTGGAACTTGGTGCCGGAGTTCTGAAGGACCCTTCCTGGAGCGTAGCCAAGCTGGAGCTCACGCGGCAATTGCAGAAAATCAAGCGCGTTGTCGGCGAACCGGCTCTTGCGAAGCTGCAAAAAGTCACCATTTGGGTGAATTCTAAGAGCGAAATCACCGCGTGCATGGCCTATCACCCCGGTCGAGAGTGGCTTAAGGAGCACAAGGCGAACCCGGATATGGCCAAAGGCGTCGAGCTTGGCGACTGCCTAAACTTCGCTTCTTGGACGTACGAGCAGCCCTGGATGGTGTTGCACGAGCTCGCCCATGCCTACCACGACCAGTACTTAGAGAACGGTTTTTCGAACCCGGACGTTTTGGACACCTTCAACAAGTCGATGAAGGACAAGCGCTACGACTCGGTTTTGCACTGGGCGGGCGGCAAATCGAAGCATTACGCCACCACCAACCAGATGGAGTTCTTCGCCGAAACCACCGAGAGCTACTTCGGCACGAACGACTTCTACCCGTTCGTCCGGGCCGAGCTGATGAACTTCGACCCAGACGCCTTCCAGCTGATGAAACGAATCTGGGGCGACCCAGTCAAGCGCACCGGCGCCGGGAAGTAGTGGTTCGGAGATCTAGCTCAAGCCTCGCCTTGCTTCTTGCGTTCTCGGTTTAGCTTCCGGCGGGTCTTGCGCTCGCTGGGGGCGTTGGACCGGAAGCTCTCGGGTCCGAAGCCTTTCTGCTGGGCGATGACTTCGTCGCTGCCGACCGTGCGGACGCTCTCATCGAGCTTGGCGAGGGCCGAGCCAAGGTACATGGCGACCTCCTGAAAGGCCGCCGTCGCGGCAAAGTGCTTCTGAAAATCTAGGTTGAAGCTTCGAAAGTTGGTGAAAACCTGGAGCTTCCGAACATCCGCCCACCGCGAATTGAGCGCCACCGCAAGCCAAATGGGTGCGCCAATCAGTCGAAAAGTGTCGGCGCTAATCTCCACCCCTTGGCGATCAAGCACTTTCAAGCTTCGCATGAGTCGCGAACGCTCCCAATCGCGGCCCCTGTCTTTGCCGTACCTTTCGTCGCACCATGCCACGAGATTCTCATAAGTCATCACCGGGCTCTGAGGAACCTTTTTCGTTAGGGACTCGAGGGAAGGCGTAAAATCCGGGACCAAGTAGACCGGATAGAGTCGGCCGCAGAATCCGATGACGTATAGCCTTGGTCGGAACTCGCGATCGTAACGCTCCTAATCCAAGATTTCACAGATACGCGGATCTAGGGAGTCAGCGCGAAGGTCCTTTGTTTCGAATCGGCGCTGGTAGATGAGGGTTGGGTCATAGCCCAGGCTCAGCGCCGTATCGTAATAATCATGAAATGGGGAGATGATCCTCAACGACTTCGATTATCCCACGTGTACGCGCATCGGTTGGGCCGAATTTCCACGGCGGGACTTGGGTTGCGCCCGAGCGGATTCTGAGCCCTCCCACCGGCTGTCTTGTCCTTTTCGGAAAGATCGTGTAGTGTACGGTAGCAGACTGAAAATCTCGGCTGCGCAAAGAAGGACAATTATGTCGTACGTTAAAGAAAAAATGGAGATTGCCATCTTAATCGCCGCGAAACCCCTAGTCATGTTGCTGGGCTTCCTGCTCCTGGCACTTGCCCCAGTGAAGGCTTCGGCCGGCGTGATCGAGATCTGCTTCGACAGCGGTGACTGCTTCGTCGTAGAAGGTTCCTGCGATGGTTGGTGCCCAAATGCCCCGTTCGCGCCGACCTGCACCACACAGTCAGCCTTCAAGCCGGCGTTAGACTATTTTGTGTGGAATAAGCTTACGACAACCGCCCTACTCGTTACCCCGAAGGAAACGTTCAAGGTCGGTTCCGACAAGCTAGTACAGTTCATCGGGAAGATCAAAGCCAAGTACGGCAAGGCGGCGGCGGGCGATAAGAAGCTTCAGCAACGCATTAGCGCGGAGTACAAAGCTTTTCGAAAAACCGACGACGGAATCGTCAGCGCAGCGAGACTGGCAAGGCTGGCCAAAGAGACCGGCCTAAAGATTCGGCAGACCGACAAAAAGCCTGTCGGCTAGGAACCCGCCTGCGAAAGATCTCCGCAGAATCTGGAGATCTTTGGCAAACTTTTCAAGCCTCCGATTCGCGGCAATCCGAGATGTTAGTCAAGGAACCGAACCGTTCCGGAAGCCATGTCGTACACGGCTCCCTTCACAGTGATCTGGCCACTCTTCACCATGTCCGCCGTCATCTTGTTCTTCGTCGAAAGCACCTTTTCGACGGCTTTCACGTTGATCGCAATGCCTTCGTCTAGCGAAATCTTCGTCTTCGGAAGGGCGCGCTGAATCGGCTTCACGACGGCCAGAATATTGGCGGGCAGCTTGCCGCCCTTCATGGCCGCATCCACCGCGCCGCATTTGTCGTGCCCCAGCACCACAACCAAGCGGGCACCCAGCACGGCGGTGGCATACTCGACGCTGCCAAGATTCTCCGGATCGGCGGTGTTACCGGCCGTTCGCACGACGAACAAATCGCCGATGCCTTGATCGAAGATCAGCTCCGGCGAAAGGCGCGAGTCGGAGCAGGTCACGACGACGGTGTGCGGAGTCTGCTTGAGGGCGACCTTTGCTCGATGTGCCGGAGACTGGTTCGGACGCTCCGGAGTGCCCGCAACAAACCGCTTGTTGCCGTCCGAGATGACCTTTAGCGCGACATCTGGAGAAACGCCCTTGCCGCTCTCATCGGCAAAGCCGGTCAAGAGCAGCATGGAAACGGCGGTGAGAGCACAAAGGGTCTTGTAGGATTTCATAGGATTTCTCATCTAGTTCGGATTCTTGGTGCGAACCACACGGGGTTCCGTACCTTGGCCCATCGGCCTGAATCCGCCCCAATTTACGCGCCCTGCCCAGACGAAAAAAGGCGATCTGGACGGCAATTTTTAGTCCGGTTGGAGTCTTTTCCTACCCTCAGCCGGGTTGTCCGGGCGACCAAAAGAAGCTGAATTCGAAGAGCGACCAGCCGGCACGGTTTTCGCATCCCGAAGCAGTTTTCGCGTTTGCAAGTAGCCTGGAATTATGAGAAAACCGCCGCTGAGCCGCCTTGCCAAAACTGCAATGGGGCTCGAGGGCTTCTTGGCACTTTCCGCTCTGGCCGGAGGCGCCTTGCTCATGGCCGGGCCGCACGGGGAGTTCATTCCGCTACCGATGCACTTGCTCGAAGGGTCCATGTTCGCCGATTACTTCTTTCCCGGGTTCATTTTGTTCGCGGTTCTCGGGCTTGGTTCTGTAGCGGCAGCTTGTCTCGCGGGAAAACGGCATCGCCTTGCCCCTCTGGCCGCCGGCGTTGTCGGCTTGGCACTCTTGATCTGGATGGGAGTCGAGATTTCGATCGTCGGGTTCAGCGATAATCCTCCGCTGCAACCAATCTACATCGTTCTGGGGGTGGCGATCTTCTGGGTCGGCTTGGCTTGGCAAGCGAGGCAGCCGAGACGCTAGCTGCTCGGGACGCAAACTGAGAATGACCGCAAACATTTGGGAACCTATTTTTGCGGGGCTGTCTTCTTCAAGTGCTATGAGAAACTTCACTCCACTCTTTGCAATGTTCGCGATGGCACTTGGCGCAGTTCAACCTGCCCTTGCAGCTCCCGACTCTTCCTTCGTCTACGTGATGACGAACAATACGGGATCCAATTCCGTGATCGCCTTCAAGCCGGGTAACGATGGCTCGCTAACGATGGCCGGAACCTACAAGACTGGCGGAAAGGGAATCGCCGGCGACATCGACGACCAGCACAGCCTGCGAGTTTCGGGTGATTGGGTGTTCGCAGCGAACCCGGGAAGCAACGACATCACGGTGTTCAAAAAGGAATCGAAGGGCCTGAAAAAGATGGGCCAGTATCCTAGCGGCGGGATGAACCCGGTAAGCATTGCCGTCTATGGCAACAAGCTCGCAGTGGCGAATCAGGCCATCAGCAGCGGCACCCCGAACATTAGTACCTTCAACATCGGCATGGACGGCAGCCTGAAGCCGACCGGAAACGCGTTGGTATCGTTCATGGCCGGAGCCGGCCCCGCTGACGTGGACTTCTCGCCAAACGGCAAGATGCTTGCGGTTAGCTACGGCTACCAGGCCGCCGCGACCAGCATGGTGGCGACGTATGCCGTTGACGGCGAAGGCATGCTGTCGAAAGCTTCTGAGGCTCCGGCATTTGGCCCGGTCGGCCTTTCTTGGAACCTGAATGGGAACCGTATCTACGTGAGCACGTTCCGTAATGCGTCCATCCTCACCTTCGGCGTCGCAGAAGACGGCAAGCTGACGGCAATGCAGACGTTGAACGACACGGAAACCGCCGCCTGCTGGACCTGCGTAAACGCAGCCGGCGATCGGCTCTACGTTGCAAACTTCGTCAGCAACTCGGTCAGCACCTACAGCCTGGACAAGGCAGGCGACGCCAAGTTCATTTCGGCCGCAAAGCGACCGAACGTCTCCGGCAACGACACCAAGGACGTAGCTTTGTCGGCCGACGGCAAGTTCCTCTACGTTTTGGGCTCCACGTCAAAGCGCATTGACACCTTTAAGGTCGGCATGGACGGGACGCTCACGTTCTTGAGCTCAACGAAGTCGATGATGGGCGAAGATAACTGGAAGGGTCTCGCGATCCACTAAGGCGACGCACGCCACCGCTCGTAAGCCCACCGATGCCAGTCGTCGGTGGGCTTACTTCGTTCCGGCTATCGCCGCGCTGCGAGCTTTGATATCGGCGGCGAGGCGCCCTGCCGACTCGATCATATCGAACCGAAGCGAGGCACCTGGACCGTTCATCCTCAGTCGTGCCGACTCCTTTACAAGCGCATCTGCCTTCGCGTTAATCGAGGCGATGGCGGCTCCATCCTTACCGACTTCGGCAACCCGGAGCGACCAAACCGCATCGGCCGTCGCGTGCCAAACCTTCGCGGTGGCACGGGACATCTCCAGGCGCGTTCGCCAATCGGCGGCGTCTCGCGGCTTCAAACGATCGGCGATGAGCAAAAAGTCCGCCACGTTTTCTTCGGCCAGCCGAACGGCAGCCGTTCGGTCTGCCATGATCCGGTCGTAGGTCGCAGCCGTTGGGCTTAGTAACTGATCCTCCGTTTCCTTCTCCGCCGGATCCCAGAGCGCACTGGATTTGCCGCGAATAGAACCTTCGATGCTGCGGACCGAGCTTGGGGTCATCGACTGATCTTTGGGCATCCAAAAACCCAGCGTGTAGTACATCTTTTTCGCTTGCTCAAAGGTGCGTTCGTAGATTTTCGTAAGCGTTTGAGACTCGGCGGAGCCGGCCCGAAGGCCGTACCGTTTCGCATTCCAGGCGCGGTAGATGTCTTCCGGTGACGTGCTCGGCTTCGCAAGATAACGAGAGAGCGCAAAAAGATTGATCTCACTCGGTGTGTCGAGCGCGGTCTCGTCGCCCCGGTCGATGCGGGCCACCACGCCTTGGCAGCCGCGCGCTCGGCCGTAATCCCAGCGGGCCTTGATATACCGCACCAACGACACCGGGAACAACGACCTGCCCCAGTATTCCGCGCCCAAGTCCGCTTCGATCACCTGCCGCGTGGTGCCAACGGCGCCGATTGCGAAAGAATCGGGATAGAAGAGTTGCCAGTCTTGCGGCGTCCACTTGGAGTGCAGCGTGATGTCCGGATGGTCCTTAAATGCACCCACAATCCACTTCAATTCCTGCGGCGAATGGTTGAAGTCACGAACAAACACGCGCTTTTTCAGTGATTTTGTTACGGCAAGAAACTGATCGGTGACAAACCGAATCCGCGCCTCCATCGATTTTCCACGCCAAAACGGCGACGGATCGGAGGCGTACCAAATCTCGGTCGGCGTTGAGGCATAGCTGAGGACAACGCCACTTATGTAAGGAGCTCTTTGCAGCGCAAGCCGAAGCGCATTCCGCCGTTTGGTCCAAAACTCGGCACCTGCGGCGGTGCCGGGGTCCAAAACAAGGTTCCTCTCGCGGGTGTTCAGCTCTCGCACCCATATGTAGGGGTCAATTCCTTGGGCCCGGGCGGCCCTGGACGTCTTCTCCACTTGCGCCCCGGCCGGCCCGACCATCTCGTCTGAGAACGTCGGGTTGTCACCCGCGATCTCGAGATGATTGATTCCGTATTCCTTCGCTTTTTGCAGAACCAGCCGATGATAAGCCGGACTCGAGCCATGGATCATCCATCCCCGCACCTGCTTTCCGCCGCTCGGCGCACCAAAGGCAGTTGAGAACAAAACCAGCGAAGAAAGGAGGAGGTTCATTTCGTCAACTCATCAGGCGCGGGATCAGTTTTCCAGATTTGAACCTTGCGGCACCGGACAAAAGATTTCGTACCAGCTTCGCAAATAAGTTTGCCTACAATCCAAGCTCTGTCAGGCCGGGGTGGTCGTCCGGGCGGCGGCTTCCCGACCATCGGAATTTGCGATCCGCTTCATCGATCTCAAGATCATTGATGCTTGCTTCGCGACGGCTCATCAGCCCGTGTTCATCGAACTCCCAGAGTTCGTTACCAAACGAGCGGTGCCATTGGCCCTCTTCGTCGTGCCATTCGTAAACAAACCGGACCGCCATCCGGTTGATTCGGAAGCCCCAAACTTCCTTCACGAGTCGGTAGTCCAGTTCTCTTTCCCACTTACGCTGAAGGAACTCGACAATATGTTCTTGTCCAGTGATGAAGTCGGTGCGGTTTCGCCATCTGCTGTCGGCGGAGTAGGCAAGGCTGACCCGTTCGGGATCTTTCGAATTCCACGCGTCTTCGGCGAGGCGGGCTTTTTGCACCGCCGTCTCGAGGGTAAATGGTGGCAAAGGTGGCCGTTCAATGTTTGTCATGGTTCCGTCGCAATTCGTTTCAAAAGTGTAGTCAAGGAGAGCCAGTCGGGGGCCGACCCCAGCAAACTAACTGGGGTCGGCAGTTCGACGCTTCAGGAGAATAAGCTGTCGATCGGGGTTTTCGCGATCTCGTTGACGTGGTTCTGCAGTTGCTTGAGGGCGACCACGAGGATCACTTCCATCGCCTGCTCCTTCGTGTTGCCGGCCGCAAGAAACGCCTCTCGCCCGGCTTCCGAAACGTGGCCACGGGTCTCCACGAGCTCGATCGCGAACTGACGAATCGCTTCGATCTTCGGATCGGCGATGGCCGTGCCAGCTTTCGCGGCGCCTATGACGTCCTGATCCAAGCGTCGCGCAAGGAACGTGTGGGCGGCCAGGCAGTAGGCGCAGTCGTTCTCGCGGCTCACCGCGAGGTCGATGACCTGAACTTCCAGATTCGTCAGCGAAGTCTCGCCGATGAGCTGGTTTAGAGTTGCCTGGGCGGTGATGAGCTGCGGGCTGATCGCGGAGACGGCGAAGAGATTCGGCACCACGCCGCCAAACATCTTACGAATGGCTTCTACGACGGGCTTGGACGCCTCGGGAGCGGGGTCGACGGTGAAGATCGGATAGTTTGCGGGGGGTTGTTTGAAGGGTTTGCATTGCTTTGTTTCTTTTGGTTTTCTGAGATCTGTGTTGGTGAAGGTCGCGGCCGGCTTATTTGCCACCCACGAAGCCGAGGATCTTCGTCGAGATCGCGTCGAGTTTTTCTTCCAGGGCGAAGTGGCCGGCGTCGTAGAGGTTGTAGTCGACGTTCTTGAGGTCGCGTGAGTAGGCTTTCGAACCTTCCACCGTGAAGAACGGATCACCCTTGCCCCACACGATGAGGGTTCGCGGCTGGTACTTGCGGAAGTAGGCCTGCCAGGCCGGATAGAGCGAAACGTTGTTCTGGTAGTCGGCGAAAAGGTCCAGCTGCACCTCGACGTTCTCCGGCTTCGCTTGGAAAAGGGCATTGTCGAACGTGTAGCTATCCGGATTGATCGCGGCCGGGTTCGGAGAGCCCTCCGTGTAGCCAAACTTGATGCCATCGTAGCCAAGCAATCCGCGCACCGGCTTTTCGGTTTCGGCGTTTCGGTTCTTGCCGAACTCGGCCAGCACGCCAAAGGCCAGCTTGCTGATGCCTTCCACGTAGGCGTTTGAGTTCTGAATGATGAGTCCCTCGACACGCTCCGGGTGAGCGGTCGCAATTCGGAAGCCGACCGGTCCGCCGTAATCCTGTAGGTACAGCGTGTAGCGGGTATTCCCCGTTTGGACGAGGAACTTATCGGTTACGGCCGCCAGGTTGTCAAACGTGTAAGCGAAGGTGGCGCGGGCCGGAGCGTCGGAGTAGCCGAAGCCGATGTAGTCCGGGGCGACCACGTGAAACTTGGTGGCCAGCTTAGGGATCAGGTCGCGGAACATGTGCGACGAGCTGGGAAAGCCGTGGAGCAGGACGATGGTTTTGGCCGTCTTCGGACCGGCCTCGCGGTAGAAAACGCGGTGGCCGTCAACCTTTTCGAACTTGTATTCGATTCGGACGGGGGCCGCTTGCGATGCGGCAGAAAGAGCGGCGAGGACGACGAGAGCGGCGGATGCTTGAAGTTTCATGATTTCCTTTAACCGTCAATATCTTATTTTGAGGGTTACACACCGTATAAGGGAACGTTAACCGACAAAGTTCCGTTTAGATGGTTAAATGTTTGAAAATTCTTTTCCGGCCGTTCCGCTCGAAGACATCGGAGGAAAGCTGTGGGTGGATTTTGGCAACGCGGAAATTCTTGCCCAGCGGGGATTTGGAGATGTTCTTGCGTCCGAACCTGCCTTTTTGGCTTGGCTAGACCGGCGGGGCATCGCGGCCCCAGAATCGTTAGGCGATTTGGCCTTAGCGCGCGAGCTCAGGGCAAAACTATGCGAGGCGCGCCAGAATCCGGTTGCGTTGGCTACCTTTGAACTCGTGCAGAAGCTCTTGCGGACGCAGTCTCGTTGGACGGAGCTGACGCGGAACGAGGCTGGCTATCAAGTTCACGAGGCTAGGCGCCTCGAAACCCTCACCGATGCGCTGGGGCCGATTGCGGAGTCCTTCGCACAGACCTTGGCAAACGAGGACCTAGGGCGATTGCGGAAATGCGAGTCCGCCTCGTGCGACCTTTACTTTCTGGATGACTCGAAGAACGGCCGTCGCCGCTGGTGCTCGATGGCGCACTGCGGCAATCGAAGCAAAGCCGCCCGGTTTCATGCGAAAAACCGGGCGTAGATGCGCTTAAACGCGATAGTAATGTACTTTCATGAACTCCGTGAAGGAGCCATCAGGGGCTTCCCCGAACGAAGTCAGGGTGCGATGATTTTCGTCGATGATCTCGATGACGTCTCGGTAGTTTGCGGTTCCATCGTCGTCGCCCATGCTCGGCCCGACGCAGTCGATCGTCATCGTGTTCCCATCTTCGCTCAGCGTTCCGATGCCTTTCCAAAGGTGCGAGGACATCGACATGATCCAGGAACTTCGGTAGCCCTTCGCCGAAACGTCGTAGCCAATTCCCCAAAGGCTGCCCATCGTGACGTCCGCCGACATCTTCGTAACGCTTTCTCCGGTGGCCCAGAGTCCACCGAAGTTCCGAACGGTTTCGGTTCCTTCCGCGAAGCCTTCCGGTGCATCCGGGCCCATACGATAGGTCATTTCGCTGCGCCAGTTCCCGACCAATCGATCTAACCAGGCATGCTCTGGCAACGGTTTGGTTCCCTGTTCGGCGATGTCAGTTGTAGACGTTTGTTCACTCATCTGCCGTATTTTACGAGCACCTAGAAAGCTTGTCAAGAGGGGCGTGATGTATTTTTCAGACAATTTTTGCCCGCGCAAAGCACGCGAGTTCACGGACTTTCGGTTCTCTTTAAGCCACCGGCGACGGTTGCCGGAGCATTTTTCCGCTTGTACAGCTTGACGAGCTCAAACCACATGACGCTGAGGATTCCGGCACCAACGGCAATCGCCAGGTCGAGCGGCCGGACAACGGAGAATCGGAAGAGGTTCCGAAGGAACGGCACCGAAAGCACGGCAACAATGGACGCCGAGACTCCGCCCAGAACCAACCACATCGCCGGGTTGGGCTGTTTGAGGATTTTGAAAATGGAGCGAGACCACGACAAGTTCGTCACGATCAAGCCAAGATTCGCAACGATCAGCGTCGTGTAGCAGAGCGTTCTCGCCGCGTTTTCTCCTCGCCCGTCAAACGTTGACCAAGCGTAGATCGCGACCGTAGCCGCCAACACTGCCGCGCCCTGAAGCAGGCTCAAGATGAGCCGCGCTCGCGTGAACATCGGCTCCTTTGAGTCTCGCGGCGGCCGCTGCATGGTCTCGGCGTCCTCGGGCTCCGCCTCGAAAACGACCGAACAAGCCGGGTCAATCACCAGCTCAAGAAAAACGATATGAACCGGCAGAAGGATAAGCGGCCACCCAAGCAAAACGGGCAACAGCGACAGCCCGGCAATCGGCACGTGGACGGCCATAATGTAGGCCATCGCATCCTTGATGTTCGTGAAAATCCTGCGCCCAAGTCGGATCGCTTGAACGATCGACGAAAAGTCATCATCGAGCAAAACGAGATCGGCGGCTTCACGGGCTACGTCCGTCCCGCGCTTGCCCATCGCGATTCCGATATGGGCAGACTTCAGCGCGGGAGCGTCGTTGACGCCGTCGCCCGTCATTGCGACGATCTCGCCGCTGGACTTCAGCGCGTTCACCAGCCGCAGCTTCTGCTCTGGCATCACCCTCGCGAAAATATTGACCGAGCGGATGCGATCGGTAAGGTCAGCGTCGGTCATTTGGCCGAGGTCAGGCCCGGAGATGAACTCCTCTGGTTGGCGAAGACCAATCTGGCGCGCGATGCTTTGCGCGGTCTCCGGATAGTCGCCGGTGATCATGATGACCCGGACCCCGGCGCTGTAACACTCCATCAGTGCCGCCGGCACTGCCGGACGCACCGGATCGGCGAACCCGAGAAGCCCCAAGAAACTCAGAGAGAACTCCCGCTGGTCATCATGAAGCGCGACGGATTCAAAGTCTTGTTTGGCAACCGCAATCACCCGCAGTCCCTGCTGAGCGAGCGCCTTCACGTCAAGATCCAGCGCGACTTTCTCGCCTGAGGTCAGACGGCAAAGCTCCGCCATCGCCTCCGGTGCTCCCTTTGCCGCGATGACGAGATGCACCTGGTCGGGTGCCTTCCAAGCTTGCGACATCGCAAGCAGTTGCGGGGACAACGCATACTGGCGTACCAAAACCCAATCCTTGCGCGTGGCGTCTGCCGGCGACGCCGTCGATTCCAAAATGTGAATCGCCTTCTCCATGGGGTCGAACGGCTCCGGCTGACTTGCCAGAACGCCGTAATGCAACTGCTCGGACCACTCGTCGGGCAGCTTGCCTTCCGTGACGTCGTAAATGACACCCTTCATTCCCAGCTTGGTCACCGACATTTGGTTTTGGGTGAGCGTGCCGGTCTTGTCCACGCAAAGTACCGTAGCGGCACCGAGGGTTTCGATGGCCGTAACGTGGCGGGTGAGGACGTTCTTTTGCGCGATTCGCCACGCCCCGAGCGCCAGGAAGATGGTCAGCACCACCGGGAACTCCTCCGGAATCATTGAGATTGCCATGGTGATTCCAGCCAAAACGCCCTTCAGCCAGTCTCCACGGCTGAGGCCGTAGACCACGACAACGACCATGCAGAGCGACAATCCGACAATCGCGAACGTTCGAACCAGCCGCTTTGTGTTGCGCTCAAGCAGGGTCGCCTCATGCGGGACTCCCTGCAAGGCTTTCCCGATTTTGCCGACCTCCGTGCGCACGCCGGTGGACTCGACTCTCGCGACGCCGCGCCCTTGCACGACCAAGGTTCCCGAGTAAAGAAACGGCAAGTCGTCGCCTCCCGGACGCTCCATCGCTCGGCCTTTTGGTGCCGCGACTTTCCGGGCCGGGACGGACTCGCCGGTCAAGAGCGACTCATCAGCGGCCACATTGTGCCCCGAAATCAGGGGGCAGTCGGCGGGCACTCGGTCGCCTTCGGAGAGAACAATGAGGTCGCCGGTGACGACTTCGCGCCCGGGAATTCGCTTCTCCTCGCCGCCCCGGATCACCAGCGCGCGCGGGCTAGAGAGATCCCGGAGTGCCTGCAGAGTTCGTTCGGTCTTCTGCTCTTGGTAGAGGGTGATGCCGATGACGACCCCGACCGCACCGACGAGCATCAGAGCCCCTTCCTTGTCCCCGAGGATTAAGTAGACAATTGCGTATGCAACAAGCAGCAGAAACATTGGTTCCCTGACCACGCCCAACGCGATCAGGAGCGGACTTCGGGGCTTTGCCGATGGCAGCTCGTTCGGACCGTCGATTTTTAGCTTTTCGGCAGCGTCCGCATTTGCGAGCCCGGTATGGGTAAGGTCGCGCTCGGCTCGTTCTTCAATTTTGATCAATAGATGTCGTACGCCTTGGCATAAAAACTTAGTTAGTCACCGTCTGATTCCGAACTTTCCTGTTGCTCATTCGCTCCGCCGGCATAGCCCTCGCCTTCCGATTCGCCGAGCAGAAGTCGCGTACTAATCAGCGGCCACTTTGTGGAGCCAGTGGCCGGATTGAATGAAGTAGCTAAGCTGCCAAAAAAGAACCCAATCAAGGCCAGGAATGCGACGCCGGCGAGGGCATGGGAGCCCTTGATCGCATCGCCCGGATCTCCTTGCTTATGCCCGTGGACCATGCTGAGAATGATTCCGTCTCGCTTCCGAAGGACGTGAAACACTACACCGCAGACGTGCACGCCCGAGACTGCCAGCAAGATATTGGCAAGTATCCCGTGGACGCTCTCCAACTCGCCCCCAGCCGCTGTTTGGTAACCCGTCCAGCCGAGGGCCAACACGAGGGCAAACATGATGAGCACCGTCCACCTCGTTGCGGGGTTATGGCCGGTGTATTCCTTACCTCTTGACGAAAAAATGCCTCGAAAGTAGGCAATGAGTTCTCCTGGGTATATCAGAAGCTCCGAAAACCTCGCCCATCGCGTGCCAATAATGCCCCACACCAGTCGCAGCAGGACCATCAGCCCGAGTGTGAGGCCGAGCATCGCATGGTACGGAAACGCCGTGGAATCCTCACCGAGGAATTTTGCAATGTAGTAAGCGGAGAGGAAGCCACCCGCTAGGAGCCAGTGGAATAGCCGAACCGGGATGTCCCAAACCAGGATTCGTTGCTTGACCGGGCCCGGAGTCGCCGAGCTAAGTTTTTGGTCCACCTACCAAGCTGGCACGCACAGTCGCACGAAGTCTTGTCGGCGCTTTGCCGGACTCAAGTTCGTGTCCATCGAATGGACTCCACCTTAACCTAACCTTTTCCGTTCACCAGGCCTTCTTTCCAGGCAAACACCGCTGCCTGCGTGCGATCATGCAACTGTAGCTTCCACAAGACGTTACTGACGTGGGTCTTGACGGTCTTCTCCGAAATGAACAGCTTTTCGGCGATTTCTGCGTTCGAGAGCCCGGCAGCAATCAGCTTTAGCACTTCGGTTTCGCGCTGGGTGAGGTCCGCGATCAGGGCTTCGGTAGAAGTGCTGGCTGGCTTTTGAAGGAACGCCACCAACTGCGCCGCAACGCGGGACTCCATGACAACCTCACCTGCGACCGCGCGGCGAATAGTTTGAACGAGGTCCTCCGGACCAACATCCTTCAGTACATAGGCCGAGGCTCCGGCCGCCATCGCCGTCAACACGTGCTCTCGCTCCTGGGAGCTGGTCAGCACGATCAGAACCGTTGTTGGGCTGAGCGCCTTGATCCTTCGGGTTGCCTCGATGCCGCCCATGCCGGGCATCATCAAGTCCATCAGTACCACTTCTGGCGCGTGCTCTTCCACCCATTTGATGGCGACCTCGCCGGAATCTGCTTCGCCGATAATCTGAAAATCGTCCTGACTTTCAAGATAGAGGCGAACGCCCTTTCTGACCATTGAGTGGTCGTCAACCAATAGAATTCGTAGTTTGTCATTCATGTAATTTGCTCCAGAAATTCAATTTTGATGATCGTGCCGCGCTGCCCGTTCGGGCCGATCGAGAAGTTGCCCCCGGGAAGCATTTCTGCCCGCTCGCGCATCGTCTGCAACCCCATTCCGGACGTAGGCAGAGACCGCGGCATGCCGACCCCGTTGTCTGCCACGGTTAATCGGTAGCGGCCCTCGTATTGGTGAAGGCCGATGAGCACGGTTGTCCCCCGGCTGTGCTTGACGGCGTTGGCAACGGCCTCATCGGTGATGCGCGTAAGTTGCTGCACGAGCCCGGGAGCAAGCTCGTAATCGCCGCCGCGCTGCACGCGGATAGTTAGGTTCGAGCGTCGCGCCCAGTTCAACGAGATCGTCTCGAGCGCATCCGAAACCGATGCCTGGATCCCGTCGGCGCGAAGCTGCATGAGGATAGTCGACAAGTCGGTTTGCATTTTTCTCGCCAACTCATAGGCTTCTGCGAGGGCCTCGGATAGGTTCGCATCATCCTTCTTGAGGTGGTACTGCTGGGCCGAGCTCACCATCAAGGCGGTGGCAAAAGCCTCTTGCTTCACCGTGTCGTGAAGGTCCCGGGTGATGCGCTGTCGTTCTTCGAGCGTCGCCAGCGTGTTCCGCACCGAGATCAACTCCTTGAGGTCGCCGGCCATCCCGTTCAGCTTTCTCGCCAGTTGGCCGATTTCATCCGCCGGAACCTCCTCCGCGGTGACGGAGAGATCACCTTTTGCCCATTGGTCGGCGGTTGCGGAGATTCCCAGGAGGCGAGCCGTAATCTTGGTGGCAAAGAAGCGGCCGATGATTCCGCCCACAATGAGCGTGACAAAGGCCGTGAGGATGAGTAGTGCCGAAAACTCACTCGTAATCCTTGTAAACGTTTTCCATCCGTCAAGCAAGATTCCCGACCGCACGAAAGCAATACCGACCACTTTGCCGTCGACCAAGATGCTGCCGCAAGCAACGATGCGGCCGTTTGCCCTTCCGGTAGAGGTTTTGCCTGCCTGCGCCACCGCAAGTATTTTCAGTTCCTCGGGAGACAAACCATCCTGAATCTTCTTCAAATTCGAAAAGCTACTCTTTTGTGGAGAGAACGCCAAGACAGCTCCGTTGGCGTCGGTAATTGCCCCTTCTAAGCTGCCGATGGACGCCGTATACGGGGAGAATTGAATCCCTTCGGCCGGAAAATCATTGCCCAGAATCGCTTGGTCCAGCATCCGGGCGAGGCCAGGAACGTCTAGCTTCTCGCCGGAAAACAACCGACTGGCCGTCTCGCGCCGCGCCTCAAGATCCGCCGTGACTGACTTATCCAGATCGTCGGAACCGAAGACGGCAAGCAGTAGCAGCCCAAAAATCAACAGCCCCACCAGCGCGGTGGTCAAAGTCGTGCCGAGTACGAATAAGCCGGTCAGCTTCGTGCGAAGCCGATTTCCGGGTCTCGATTTAGGCTTGGTAATGGAATCTTTTGGGGACATAGCTTCCTGGGCGGCGTGAACACATTATCGGGACCCGGAGCCGTCGGCGATATCGGTCTTAAGTCGTATTTTCGAATCGTGCTATCTGCCTAGTTCAAAATCCGACCGGCGTCTGAGGCCGAGATTGAGGTGGTCGCGGAAGAATTTAACCACGCCGGACGGATGAAACCCATCTGGTTCGGCAAGCAGGAATCACCGACATGAACTTTAAAACCAGCCTCGTTATCGTCCTTTTCGCCTTCATCGCCGCCCTCCCCAAAACGGCCTTTGCACAGGATGCGGTGGACTACCGTTCCGGCAAATTCGGAATCGCCATTGGCGTTTTTGTGCCGAAGGATTCTGCCGTGAAGTCGGCAGGCGCAAGCCAGTTCAACACGCGATTCACCTACGACTTTCTTTCGGCAGGCCGCAGCCCCCTCTCGGTCGGACTGTACTCCGACGGCAGCTACGGGAAAAAGAGCGGCAGCAAAGCGACCATCGGCGGCCTTGGCGTTCAGGCACGCTACCGATTGGGCCAGCCCGGCCTGCCAACGATGACGTACGTCACCGCCGGCATTGGCAGCTACTCGGTTCAGGTTGATCGCCCCAACAAGTCCAAGGTGGACGAAATCCGGCTTGGCGGCCACATCGGGCTCGGCATCCAGGCTCGGAGCGGCGTTTTCGCCGAAGTCAACTATCGCCTGATCCGGTCGGCAAAGTCCATCGACGGCAGCGGAGCCAGCTTCAGCATCGGATTTCGATTCTGAGGGAGCGGATGAATCCATACCAAAAGGAGAACAACATGAAGTCAATAAAGACAACCATCGCCATTTTCACTTCCGCCATGATTATCGCCGGGTGCGGCGGAAGCTCGTCTAAGTCTTCGAGCGAGACCATTCCCCTGAACGCAGCCGCGGCGAAAAAGACCCAAGACTACGTGACGGTAAACAAACAGGTCGGCGCCTCGGTCGCGCTCGTTAAGGGCACCCGGCTGGTTTGGGCCGGGGCCGCCGGCGACGCGAACAAGGCGCTGGGAATCAAGGCAACCACCGATACGGTGTTTATGTGCGCCTCCGTCAGTAAGCCGATCATGACGGCGGCGGTCATGACCCTTGTCGAACGCGGCAAGATCAATCTCGACGCGGACGTCAACGACTACTTGCCGTTCAAGATTGAGAACCCGAAGTCGACCGCCTCGGTCATCACGATGCGCCGCCTGCTATCGCATACTTCTGGCCTATCAGACTTGCACTTTGCGAGCTTCTTTGCGGCGCGAACCTTCTACTACAACGGATCGGACCCAACCATCACGCTGGCGGACTTCGTGAAGGGGTTCTTTACGAAGACCGGCACTTACTACAACGCCAACTCCTTTCGGAGTGAAGGAGCGGGCGGAGCCTATGAATATTCGAATATGGGTTACACCCTGGCGGGCTACGTGGTGGAGCGCGTAACGGGCAAGTCGCTCGCCGACTACGCGAAGGACGCGATCTTCGGTCCGCTCGGCATGACGAAATCGAGCTATCGACTCCGTGGTTTTGCTAACTCCGAGCTCGCCATGCCCTACGGCACGGACGGTTCCCCGCTTACGCACTACACGTTTGCCGATTGGCCGGGTGGCTCGGTCCGCACGACCGCGCTTGATCTCTCGCGCTTCATGCGGATGCTCATCAACAACGGGACCTTCAACGGTCGGACCGTGCTAGCTCGTTCCAGCGTTGATGAGATGAAAAAGGTGCAGAATCCGACGCTTTACGAAGGCGCCGGTCTGGGCCTGGATTACCAGAACTATGGAACCGACATCGTGGGTCACCTGGGCCAGGAGAGCGGCGTGGGAGCGGTGTTCTACTTCGAGCCGTCTTCCCAAGCCGGGGCTATCGTGCTGTTGAACACCGAGCTGTCTCCGCAGGCAGATGTCCTTATCCCATACGCGAGCGAGCTGTTCGCGATCGCGCGTACGGACTAATTCGCCTCTTGCCGAGCCGAGGGTGAAAGCTTCGGCTCGGGCGGAGTTGCCTTGCTTCGGCAAAACTCAACCTTTCGCGACTACGAAGCCGGACGGAAGTGCAACCGGACGTTCTCAACAAACTGGAACGCATTGGGTGGGATCTTGCTTAGGTTCACGTCGAACGACTTGACTTCGTCCGGGCTGGGATCCTCCCACAGGTTCATCACCTCCAAGCCTTCTCCCGCCTCCACTAGAGATCGAAAAACTTCGAACGCCTCCCATGTCGCCTCAAGGTCATCGGGATCGGTCGCTTGCCATTCTGCATAGGGCTCGAAAAGCGGATCGTTGATTTCGGCGACATGGCGAAAGTGGCAGCTACAGCCGCCAAACTCGCGCGTTAGGAACCATCGATTTGGATAGATGAGGAGTTCCAGCGCGGCCGGCTCGGGAGTCCAGAGGTCACGCTCGAACTGAATTCGCGTGCCGACATGCGCAGCAAGATCCCGCGAGCTCGTCGTGGCGACGTAGATCGAGTAGCACATGCTTTATTCTGGCACTTCCTCCGGCTATGCCTGCCAGGAATCCAACAGCGCCGCCACGTCCTTGCGGCGACAGTTTCGCGCGCGGTCGAGAGGCGTGTGCCCTTTATTGTCCGTCGCGGACAAGGAAGCCCCGGCGTCTAGCAACGCCTCGGCGATCTTAACGTTTCCGAATCGTGCGGCTTGGTGCAATGCTGTGGAACGGGTCGCCCCGCCGGCATGGTCTACGATGGCCCCGGCCCCGATGAGCACCCGAACAACATCAGCGTCGCTGCCTCCCGCCGCGCGAAACAGCGGCGCGTGCCCACCACTATCCAACACATTGGGATCGACGCCCGCTCGCAGGAGTCGCTGTACCACCGGAAGGCACGAAGCTCCGGCGGCAAAGTGGATTAGCGTCCACCCGTTCGACCGCGCGCTGGCCAATCGGGGCTCAGTTTCTATGCAAGAAACCACGAACGCCGGCAGCGGCACCCGGCCAATCTGCATCACCCCCCCCTATGCCGACCATGACCGACGGCCGCGCCATAAAGTGGTCTGCCATCGCGATGGCCTCTGCATCTCGGCCCGCCAAGAGGTGCTCGGTAAGAAGATCGAGCGTCCGCTGCTGAGCCCAGCGACGCCCCAGTTCTTCGTCGGCTACCGCCGGTGCTTCCCCCTGACCAACCACATACACCGATGTCGCGCCGAAAAACTGCCGAAGCGCTCCCTGAACGGCTTCATCTGCCACCGCCGACCCAATCGCCTCGCTCATCAACCGAAGCCACTCAATCCGCTGCGGCTCGCTAATCTGGAATCGCGCGTGCGACTCGCTTAGGCTCAGCCACCACCGGTACTGGGTTCGGTCTTCATCCCCCTCGAAGAACTGCACTAGAAACGCGGAAAACTCCTCGGTCGCGCAGCGCAAGCTCTTGCCCGGGAACAGCGGCTTCAGCAGTTCGCTCTTCGCAACCCGGGCATAGAACTCCTTCGCCAGCCGCATGCAACCGGCCTCGCCGCCAAGGCTCTCGAGGAAACTTTGCTCGTTAGATTTGGACATTTGAATTCCTAGCGTGTCGCCCTTTTATGTCCAGATTGTAACTTGCTCTGGCAAAGCTGGCTAGCTTTCGGGCAATCAGCACCGAATTGTCCGACGAAACTGGCGACCAACCGAAGCCGACAACCTTGTCTTGCAGCTCCGCCCGTTCACCATCGACTGGGACCGTGGAAACCGGAAGGACTTTCTGAAGTAATGCGACCTGCCTGATTGCGGGATTCTTGTTCCCGGCCCTACATCCCGCTTAACGCTGTCGGGATCAGCCGAATGCGCTCGCCGGCATCCGGCGCTCCTTCGGTTGGGAGGACGCCAAAGTACGAGGCATCATCTGCCCCGTGCACCGTGACCAGGATGGTCGAATCGGTGAACAGGCCGGCGTTCTGCGGGCCGGAGTTACAGCGCAGTCGGAACGAATTCGGTCCGACTACTTCGATCAGCAACCCTGCGTTCAAGGCTCCGAACTCCGTATTCCGGTCGTCGTAAGTCCAAGTGTTGTAGACGAAGATGTGGGCCGTCTGACCACGCTTGGGAATACAATCAAATCGACCGTCGAGCACGGAGTCATCCGACCACATCACCCACTGACGCGCCGAGTCACCCTCGATCTTGAGACGGCCGTCTCTACAGCCCACCGCTGCGCCGAGCTTAAACGGTCTTCCGAGAACTTGCCGGTAACCCACCCAGCTCGGGATGAACTCTAACTCGACGACACATTTCCGAGCCGTGACAATCTCTAAGTCGGTAAACAACTCGCTCATGCGCGAGTCCTTTTCCCGACTTCTTTGGAACATCCGACCTGGCGATCGACGAGTGATTTCTGCAACTGGCTACGGCTGTTTGTCTGCATGATCTCATTTTGTATGAAGCCGAAATCCGTCCCACCGCGCAAAGACCGAACGTCTACTTTTTCGCCTTCCTCGGCTCCGGCGGGCCAAGGAGCGATCGAAAAAAGTTTAGGGCGTTTGGCTCCGAAACATCATAAAACGCGATGCCCTTAAGCTTCGCTTGTTCGCCGGCCAACTTAACGTCTTCGGTAACGAAGGTTCGACCATATGACTCGGGCATTCGGAACATGTGATATCTCGGCTTCCACGAACTCCTAACCGCGAATGAGTCATCGAGGCCGTGATGATTCGTCCGGGCGCGTAGGCGATCGGTCTCTACCGGGTCAATCAAATCCTCCTCGAAGTAGGTTGCGTTGAGAAAGAAAAACTCTACACCCCGGATAGGGCCTAATGGGATCACTTCGACGTGCTCGAGGAAGGGTTCAAACGCTTTGAGGGCGCGTTCCGAGCACACCGAGTCCGGCCCCGAAAACCAATAAATCATATCATTTAAAGTGCCGTTTTTAGTCGCGACTTCGAAGCCTGGATCTAGCCATAAATGGGCGATCGGCCTCCCGTCGAAATACTCCGGCACCCCGGGCGGACACAGCACGGCTCTGGCAGCAGGCGACATACCATAAAGTTTAACGCCCCTACGATAGTTCGGCGAAATTTCAAATATCACGGTGTCCTCTTCATCATATCTTCTCGAAGAATCCTAAACGACGCGTCTATTCGTCCTCGGATAAGCCAAGTTCCAGCTGAATTTCCCGAGCGCGCTCCGCGCCCAGCCATTTGATGCGGTCCTCGGGGGAGTACAGCTTGACGACCTCCTTCTTGTTGGCAATCAGATGCATGTGCGGGGCAAGGATCTCATCGCACACGTAGTCGATATAGGCTTGCTCCTTCTTAGCCTCATCCTTTGTCAGGTTGTAAGGCTCCCCAGTGTAAGGGTCTTTCAGGCCGAACGATTTCAGGATCTTCCCCTTCTTCGCCCGGTCGTAGAAGACGCTCATCATGAAACACCAACTCGTTAGACCGTCAATCCAAGTCGGATCGTACTTTTTGTCGTGCGACATAAACGGCAGCTCTCCACCTACGATCCAGCTTTCAATATGATCTCCAACAAGCCCCGTGGATTCATAGCTCCAAATCCGAATTCGGTCGTACGCCATTACCTCGGTTGTGTACGACGGACCTTTCACGAAGTACCGCGCCGTTGCCGCCTGGATAAGCTCATCAATCGTCATCCGCCACCTTTTTTCGCTTCTCGCTCGAGTCTTTCTTGAACCCGCAGGAACTCGCGCAGGTCCGGCTCTGCATCCCCGAGCGCGTCGGCGAGTCGCCTTACGTCCTCCAGGGCCTGGAGGCGAGCGGCGATCTCAAAGTCGGCGGGGCCCGGCGGGTACTCACCCTCATCGGCCAAAAACGTTGTGAGCACAGCGCGAACGGCATCCGTCAATTCCGCTTCCTGAATCTCGTACCCCTTCTTTCGGCAAGCCTTGAACAATCGCTCGAAGGCTTCGGCGACAAAAGCGGCCAACATTTCCCGAATCTCGTCGATCGACTTGTCCCGATGAAGGCGCATCGGGAACCGCACGGTGCACATCGCCTCGCCCGGCCGAAATCGCGCATCGGGCGCGTTGATCGCCAGCCGAGTCACTCCAGACTTCAGAAACTGCTTTTGAGACTCGGCCCGGAATTGATCCATGGAGCCTTCAACTTCGAAGAAGATTCCGAAGGTTTTCACGATCGGGGAAAACTCGTGGGACTTCAGCGGTTCGTAAAGATGCCACAGCCGTTTGAGACACAGGGAAATCTGGGTGTGCTCCGGCCCGCCAACATAAGCTGGAAACCCAACATCCATCCTATTCTTCCTCAGATAAGCCAAGTTCCAGCTGAATTTCCCGAGCGCGCTCCGCGCCCAGCCATTTGATGCGGTCCTCGGGGGAGTAGAGCTTGACGACTTCCTTCTTGTTGGCAATCAGGTGCATGTGCGGAGCAAGAATCTCATCGCACACGTAGTCGATATAAGCTTGCTCCTTCTTAGCCTCATCTTTTGTTGGCAAGTATGGCCTTCGGGTGTACGAGTCTTTGAGCTCAAAAGATTTCAAGATCTTCCCTTTTTGCGCCCGCTGATAGAAGATAGTTAGCATGAAACACCAGCTTGTTAGCCCGTCGACCCACGTTGGTTCATACTCCTTGGACCAGATCATGAAAGGGAGTTCCCCGCCTACCAGCCACATATCGAGAGGATTCCCCGCCAACCCGGTTGCACGAAAATCCCAAACCGCAAAGCGATCGTAGCGAACAAGCTCGGTGATGAAGGGGCCATCAAGCACTTTGCATGCAGACAGCCTTATAGAAACCAATTCGTCAATTGTCACTTCCGTTCCAGCCTCCTACCGAGCGTAGAGCCGCTTGTACTCCATCCAGCTATCATAGGAATATCGGTTAACACCAGTCAGCAATCGTTCTTCGAGCACCTCATAGTTGATTATTTGAAGTATTTCAAGATGCTGGAGTTCCGGCGGTACAACGCGACCTAGTTTCTTCGACTTGTCCTTCTCCATCAAAAACCATTCCTCCGGATAAGGGGGTTCAAAGTACAGCGCCGGCCCTAGCGTTTGTGGACCCGGGTCAAGAGTGCCTAGTCTCTTCCAACCTCCCGTTCGTACTGCGGCTAAGATGCCAAACCCAAGGCAATCGATGACTAAGGAGGATTCACGAACTTCCTCGCCCTGGTACACCCGAACGAACGGGCCGTGTAGCTCCCGGGCAAGGTAGTAGTGCAACGTATAGACGCGACCACCAATCTCTTTCTGACAAACAAGCCCCACGTTTGGTTCTGCGTAAGTGCTCTTCTTCACTATCTGACTCGACCTCCGCCCTCATCCATCAGCTTGTGGCCGCTTCTCGACTTCGTGGTCTCCTTTGGCTCGCTCCGCCACAACTCGCCTTGATGGGCAAACTCCTAGCCTTCAACCGACTTTTTTGCCTTCCTAGACTTCGACGGCTGGCCCAGCGAGCGGAAAAAGTTTAGGGAATTAGGTTCAGAAACATCATAGAATGCTACTCCCTTGAGCTTTGCCTGCTCTCCGGCCGACCTGACCTCCTCCGTAACGAAAGTGTCGCCGAACCGTCCACTGATCCTGAAGATGTGATATCTCGGCTTCCACAAACTCCTTACCGCGAATGAGTGATCGAGCACGTTGTGATTCGTCTGGGCCCGCAGGCGATCGGTCTCTTCCGGGTCAATCGGATCCTCCTCGAAGTACGTTGCGTTGATAAAGAAAAACTCTACGCCCCGGATGGGGCCCAATGGGATAACTTCGACATGATCGAGAAAGGGTTCAAACGCTTTGAGCGCGCGTTCCGAGCACACCGAGTCCGGCCCCGAAAACCAATAAATCATATCGTTTAAAGTGCCGTTTTTGTCCATCACTTCGAAGCCAGGTTCAACCCACAAATGAGCGATCGGCCTTCCGTCGAAATATTTCGGCACGTCTGGGGGACACAAGACGGCTCGTGCCTCAGGCGACATTTCATAGAGGGATAGGCCTCGATTGTATTGTGGCTTTATAAAGTAGATCATGGCCTTAGTTCCATGATATCCTCCCTTCCTAACGTTTTGGGCCCGTCACGGCTCACCTATTCGTCCTCGGATAAGCCAAGCTCAAGCTGAATCTCTCGAGCGCGCTCTGCCCCCAGCCATTTGATCCGGTCTTCGGGCGAATATAGTCTGACCAGCGTCTTTAGTTTCTGAATTTCACCCATGTGATGGACGAGAATTTCATCACAAACGTAGTCAACGTAAACCTGCTCCCTCTTAGCCTCGTCCCTTGTCGGGCTGTAAGGCTCGCCGGTGTAGGGGTCTTTCAGGCCAAACGATTTTAGAATCTTCCCCTTCTTTGCCTTATCATAGAAGTCGCTCATGAGAAAGCACCAGCCTGCAAGTCCATCTACCCAGGTTGGGCGGTACTCTTTGCCGAGGCTGAAGAATGGCAGTTCCCCACCGATGATCCAATTGTCTATGTGATCGCCAACGAGCCCCGTGGATTCAAAGCTCCAAATCCGAATTCGCTCGTACGCCTTGACTTCGGTTGTGAACGACGGACCCTTTACGAAGTACCTCGCCGTCTCCGCCTGTATAAGCTCATCAATCGTCATTTCCGCCTAAACCTCCTATCGCCATCACATTTGTTGCTGCACAAACTCTTCACGTATACCTTTACAATCTGGAAAGTCGGCAATGATCTCTGCTCCGGCGTCATAGACCAAGTCCTGCTCATCAGCGTCGAGCTCCCACTTAACGACAAACCTCAAGTGGATGTATTCGGCCGACGCGCTGACTATGTCGACCCGGTCAAGAAACGAATACTCCTCAGGCGGCAGAATCGCCCGCCGAATTGAGAACGGGAGGCGCCGTAAGACTTCATCGTTACTTCGGATTTGCTGAGGAGTCATGGGACCAACCATTTCTGTTGTACCCTTATTGCCCGTCATCGGATCGACGTGGGTCCCAAGGCCGTTTCCGACGTCGCGCTCAAGAGTGAGAGCCGGATTCCTCTTTTCTATCCTGTAGGATGTAAATAATTCGCAAGGCATCGCTAATCTTGTCGTCCACCCAGCGCCCGTAAGCATTCGGTTCGTCATCCTGCCTAAGCCCGTGGGAAATGAGCACGCCTGCCAAAACATTGTTAGTTAGCTTCTCCAGCAACTCGATCGACGGGATTGGCACCGCGAGCATCAACTGCTCCTCTTCGACCGCAGCCCTGACCCACCCGTCCCGTTCCAGCTCCGTGACTAGCTTCCTCCACAACTCGCCGATAGACATTTCCCTCCTTTTCATTGGATCAGCTTGACTATAAGAGACACCTGGCGTCGCGGCATCAACGACGACGATCTCCTCCCAAATAGACTCGCAGTCCGTAAAGTCGGCAATGACTTGGCCACCGGCATCGTGTACGAAATCAAACTCATCTGGGTTGAGTTCCCACTTGACAAAGAATCTTAGGTGAATAAGCTTAGGCGTGGCTTCCACAATCTCCACTCGATCTAGAAACTCGTATTCTTCAGCCGGAGTGATCGCCCGCCTTATTGAGTACGGCAGCGCGGCCAAAATCTCTTCACTGTTTCGGTCTCCTAGGTTGGACATGAATTGCTCTTTCTCGATCCTACACTGCTCGGTCCACTGTGGACTGGTATATCTTGTCCCGAAGACTTGGATTGCCCCAAGGCTGGGGCGACCCGTTGCCCGGGCGCTTCAATTCCGTCAGCCCGCCCACGGGGTACCTTACGGTAAGTGAGATCCGCCGAGGCGATTGCATGGTTGCCCGACCTACTTGCGCCAAATTCTCCCGCCCAGCCGACGCTGATTGAGTCTTGTGCGCCCGAGGCCCGCCCGCTGCTGGTAGCCCGCAGCTACCTCGCGCACCCTCGAACCATCCTCGTCGTCACCGGAAGCTACGACCGCGCCCTTGCCTGGCAAGCAAAGCTGCAACTTTGCGGCGTGCCAAGTGAGCAAATCTCCCAGCTTCTCAGCGGTTCCAGCGGACTCTTCGAGGACTCCGCGCCGGAATTCATCGCTCTCAGCGACCGTCTGGGCGCCCTGCGCGCACTCATCGACCCGGCACCCTGCATCGTCATCGCCACCCCGCAAGCCGCCCTAGAGCGAACCCTCCCGCGCGAGGTTCTGGTGGATTCCCACGTCGAAATCCGCACCGGACAAGAGATCAACTCGGATGCTTTCCTGAACCAGCTCGATAACCTTGGCTACGAGGTTTCGGAACCAGTACGAATTCCCGGCCAGTACTCGCGGCGCGGCGGAATCATCGACGTTTTCGCCACCGGCAAGCAGCTTCCGGTACGAATCGAGCTGTTCGGCGACGACGTCGAATCCATCCGACAGTTCGACCCGAACACCCAGCGCAGCGTCGGGAACATTCCGTTCCTGTCACTCACGCCTTCGCGCGAGACCATTTACCCCGGCGGCGGCGTGGACATCACCGGCGACGTGCGCGAACTGGCCGAACGAGAAGGCAGTACCTTGGATGATGAATCGGAAGCCCGACTGCAAACGATGATCCAGATGGACATCGCCGCCCTGTCGCAGCGATCCTATTTCGACCGGCTCGACCTCTACCGCCCCTGGCTTCACCCGGATTCCGGTTCGGCGATCGACCTGCTCACCGAGACCGACCTGCTGGTGCTGGACGAAGCCCTGGAGCTCGATCTGATCGGCGCGCGCGCCGAAGAGGAGCTCGGGCAAGCCCTCGACGCCCGCGCCAAACGCGGCGAAATGCTTCGCGGAACGGCAACCGACTTCATGCGGCCGGTCGAGGCCCTCGGCACGTTGCCAAACTCCGTGGCGTTTTCCACGATGAACGCGCTGCCGAACTGGTTCGAATCAAAGCGGTCGAGCGAGTTGGGCGCGGTCTCGTTGGAAGGCTATCGCGGTCGCGCCGATGCCCTCTCGATGACGCTGCGGAACTACCTGAAGGAGAACTTCCGCGTCGTCTTCACCACTGATCAGCCGAATCGCGCGAAGACGGTGCTGGGCCAAGCCGAAATCTTCATCAGCGAGACGAACCATGCGGTGGAAGAGGCGGAATCCGGCCAGGCATTCCTGGCCCACGGAAACCTGGGCGGCGGATTCGTGGTGCCAAACCTGCGGCTAGCGTTCGTATCCGATGCCGAGTTGTTCGGCGTTGCCCGCCTCAAGCTTCCGCAAAAGCGGTTCATGGAGGGCGCGCCGATCGCCACCGTGCTGGACCTCAAGCCGGGCGACCACGTTGTGCACATCAACTTCGGCATCGGCATCTTCCGCGGGCTGACAAAGAAGACGGTCGAGGGAGTCGAGAAAGAGTATCTTTTCATCGAGTATCAGGCACCGGATAAGCTGTTTGTGCCCGCCGAACAGCTAGACCGAATCCAGAAGTACCTGAACCCCGGAGACGACACGCCCAAGCTCAACAAGCTGACGGGAGGTGAATGGCAACGCACTCTGGGAAAAGCCAAGGAGGAGGCGAAAGCCTTCGCCCGCGACCTCGTTAAGCTCTACGCGCAACGGCAACAAGTACAGCGGAGGCCATACGGGCCCGATACCCCGTTCCAGTTGGAAATGGAAACGACGTTCCCCTGGGTCGAAACGCCAAGCCAGCTCCACGCCATCCGTGAGGTGAAGCGAGACATGGAAACGGGCGTACCCATGGACCGCCTGGTTTGCGGTGACGTTGGTTTCGGGAAAACGGAGGTCGCCATTCGGGCGGCGTTCAAGGCCGTTCAGAGCGGTCGGCAGGTGGCGGTTCTCTGCCCCACCACGATTCTCAGTGAGCAACACTATCGCAACTTCGAGGAGCGGCTGGGTTCGTTCGGCACCAAGCTCGGCCTTGTAAACCGGTTCACCCACGCAAGCGAGCGTCGAGAACTGTCGAAATCGCTGAAAAACGGCGAAACCGAAATCATCGTCGGAACCCACTCGTTGCTCGGCAAGCAGATCGAATTTCGCGACCTCGGCATGGTCATCATCGACGAAGAGCACAAGTTCGGCGTGAAGCAAAAAGAAATGCTGAAGCAACTGCGAACGGAAGTCGACGTACTAAGTCTGTCCGCAACGCCGATTCCGCGAACTCTTAGCATGGCGCTGATGGACATCCGGCAGATGTCGCTGATCAACGATCCGCCGCCGGGCCGACTGCCGATCCGAACCTACGTTCGTCCCTATGCGGCCGAAGTCGTGCGCGAGGCGATCCTGCGCGAAATGTCGCGCGGCGGCCAGGTGTTCTACGTATACAACCGGGTCGAATCCATTGGCCACGTCGCCGAAAAGCTCCGTCTGCTCGTGCCGACCGCCCGCATCGGCGTCGGCCACGGGCAAATGAACGAGAACGAACTGGAGCCAATCATGGTCGGCTTCGTCAAGGGCGAAATCGACATCCTCCTTTCAACCACGATCATCGAGAACGGCATCGACATTTCGAACGCAAACACACTCATCGTTGAGGGTGCCGATCGCCTCGGTCTAAGCCAGCTGTATCAGTTGCGGGGTCGTGTCGGACGATCCGACCGTCAGGCGTACGCCTATTTCCTCTTCAGCGGAAAGATGGATATGTCATTCATCTCGCGTGGGCCGGGTGAGACCTCGCCCGAATTGCGAAAGAAGTACAAGACGGTGAGCGAAGGCGCGATCGCGCGACTGCAGGCGCTGCAGGAGTTTTCGTCGCTCGGCTCGGGCTACTCCCTCGCGTTTCGCGACCTTCAGATTCGCGGCGCGGGGCAACTTCTCGGCGCAAAGCAGAGCGGAACGATGCTCACGGTTGGTTATGAGTTGTACAGCCAACTCATAACCGAGGCCGTCTCTCAGCTGAAGCTAACGGTCGATGGATCACCCGAGTCCTCGGACGATGTTCGGGATCCGCTGGCAAACCTGGCGCCGCTGCCGACGTTCGAAATTCCGGTCGTCGCGCTGCTGCCCGAAGGCTACATCCGCGACCAGGCGCAACGGCTGTTCTTCTACCAAAAGATGATGTCGGCACGCGACGAGCTAACGCTCGCCGCCGTACAGGCCGAGGTGGAGGACCGCTACGGCCGACCGACCGAGGAGGTTCGCAACGCGTTTACCGTGATGGGCATGCGGATTCTGGGACGAGATCTCGGAATCGAAAAGCTGGACGCCCGGGGCGGCCGCGCCGCAATCACGCTCAAGGACAAGTCGCTCGTTCCCATTCGGGTCTTCGCGATTCTTGGCAAGCGAAACAAGGAGAGCTACGTGACGCGAGACGGCATGGTTTGGCCGTTTACGGGAAGCGCACTGGCCGCCACCCGCCGGTTCTTGGATGAGTTCCTCGCGGCGACAACGGAAGTAGAAGAATCTCGTGCCCGGCTCGAAGCCCTAGGCTAATGAGGGATTGGGCTAACAAGCGGTTCGGAAGCGGCCTAAGCCATAATAGTTCCCGGGTCGGATGCATTTGAATCCGGCCAGGATTTAATATGACGCGAGAGGAGCTTTTCAACCACGTCCGAGGCCCCGTCAAAAATTCGATCTGCGACAGCGCAATCGCAATGTAGGAGAACACCAATGCGAAAAGACGGATTTTATGCCCGGTTTGTGAAGCGCGCGATCGACTGCGTTGGAAGCCTAACGCTGTTTATCCTGTTTCTCCCGTTGCTGGTGGTGCTGTACTTCATCGTCGCTTGGAAGATGGGCCGGCCGGTCATTTTCCGGCAGATGCGCTCGGGTTACAAGGGTAAGCGCTTCAGTCTCATAAAGTTTCGCTCGATGACGGACGCTCGCGACAAGGACGGAAACCTCCTACCGGACGAGGATCGACTCCCACGATTTGGCCAATTCCTTCGCAAGACCAGCCTGGACGAACTGCCCCAGCTGATCAACATTTTCCTTGGCCACATGTCTCTCGTCGGGCCCCGACCGCTCATCGTTGACTACGACGAGATCTACACCGAGAACCACAAGCGACGCCTGGACGTGCGCCCCGGCCTCACTGGTTTGGCCGCCGTGCGAGGTCGCAATGCGCAGCGATGGCGCAACATTTTTGATTCCGATGTCGAGTATCTCGACAAGATTTCGCTTGCGCTCGATCTTCAAATCATCTGGCTGACCTTCCTCACCGTTGTGAAGCGAAGCGGCGTTGATCGTCCGACACAGTATATGAAGAGCGTCGGCCCCGGCTACGAGAACGAAGAATAACTCCATCGGAGTTAATCGGCTAATCTTCGCTGTAGCCTAACAACCTCCGTTTGCCTCTTCGCCCGAAGAATCGTGGTCGATAGCGGTCGCCAATATCTCGGCGACGTGTCCTACGGCGACGTGTTCTAGTCGGACTTGTGTTCGCAGTGGACGCTGCCGCAGGCGTGCTGCATCCGGTTGTTGACCACGTGAAACGCCACGAGACTGAGCCCCGCCAAGACATTCAGCATCGTCGCCGGGAGGTGCGCCGCGTCAAACATCAACTCTGGGTGATCATGCCCGTGGTCGTGCCGAAAAAAGAGGTGGCTCACCAGCATGCAGCTGATGCCCAGTGCAAAGATGAGGCCGGGCACCGTCGAGTGATGCTTTCGGTGGCCGTGGTAGAGCGCGAACGACCCGACGACCACCGCGAAAGCGATGAAACCGAATTCTGCCTGGGGCGAGCCGATGAAGCCGAGCCCGAACACGCTGAGCAGGCCAAAAGCAACGCCGGTTAGCAAGCAGTGAACCGCGCAAACCGTGCTCGCAATCGCCCCGATGCGATCGAGATTGAGGCGGCTAACAACGTTCATGCCTTAGATATACCCCAACGGGGTATATCTAATTGGGACCTATCCAGTCGAAAACGTAGGTCACGGCCGAGAGGTTCGTCCGAAGCTGCGCGTAAGCAAAGTCCGCTTCTTCGGGTCGAATGACGCCCGTGATGAGTTCCTTCACGGAGATGGCTTTGCGTTCCAGCAAGTTCAACACAGCAACGAGATCGGCCCGACCGACGTCGCGCGGGAGGTGAAACGTGAGCTCCTTCAAAAACGCCTGCTGGTAATTCGTCGAAAACTCTTCCGGGTAGCTTCCCTGGATGACGATGCGCGGCGACTTGGCCTCCTCGTTCCCCCACGGATGGGTCCGGGCAAGTTCCACGGCGAAGTTGAGACCCTTCAGCGAACCCGTGGCGTCCACAACAACGTCGGCCGAGTTTGCCCGCGCCACGCTGGCCTCGTCGGGCGGAAGCGTCTCGACCCCGGAAATCGCCGCCACCGCGCGGCGCTCCGCTACCGGATCCACCGCGATGACGCGGGCGCCGCTAAGGCGGAACAAGCGCGCCGACATCTGCCCGATGACACCCAAGCCCAGGATAACGACCGTTTCATGCGGTTGCGCCTTGGCCAGCCGGTATCCGCGGTAGGCAATTCCGGCCAGCCGAATGATCGACGCATCGAATGTATCGACCGACTCGGGGATCGGAATGAGTTCGGCAGTCGGCTTGATGATGGCCGACATGTGGGCTCCCCACGCCGTTTTGACCGGCGACCGAGAAGTGCCGGAGCAAAGCACGCGCTCCCCGGTGTCGGTTCGAAGGCCGACAAATGCATAACCTGGGATGAAGGGAAATTCAGTGAGGCCGGGCTGTTTGCCCGCCAGGCAGCGGAGCTCGGTGCCGGGGCTGATTCCCGTCGCCAGCGCCGTCACCACGACTTCTCCGGCTTCCGGGGCGGGGAGCTCCAGCGTGGTGAGGCCCATTCGGTTGACATCTTCGGCAATGACGGCACGAACTTGCATTTCCGAAGTATGCCGAATCTTGCCTGTTTCGGTGGTTCTGTTGGTCGGCACGCTACCAGGACGCTTTTGCCGCGCGATAGAACCCGCAAGTGAGCATGGCAAACCAGGGCACAGTCACGACGGCGATCACCGGATAATGCACCATGAAGAACGGGAGAGCTAGACCGAACATTGCGGCAGGGAAAGCGAGCAACGCCGTCGCGAACCAGAAAGCCAGCGTTTCGCCGCGGAGCATTCGCCGGGTTAGGAGGATCCCAGCGAGGACGGACACGGCACCCGCGACGAAGAAGAACCCCAACACAAAAGGAGCGCCGAGAACGCCCATCCCGGCATTGGGCTTTCGGTATTCGCCCACAAAAAACATGAAGCCGAACATCGAAAGCAGCAGCGTCACGACGCACAAACAAGCAAAACACGTTCCAAAAATCGTGTCGCCTCGGCTGTCAGTCTGGCCGGTAACAATAGGCGGTGGCCTCATCGATGATGCGAGTCTAGCACCGCAGGCGGATCGAACAAACCCCGATGGGGACTAATTTAGGCGATCCGCCCCCCACCTGTCCTGGATGGCCGCAAAAGGAAAATGGCGCGCTCGAGAGGACTCGAACCTCCGACCCCCAGCTCCGCAAGCTGATGCTCTATCCACTGAGCTACGAGCGCGCGCGAACCTAGAGGTTACCCGAACCGGACCCGGAGGGTGTCGATGATGTGGTCGCCGATGGCCAGGGCGGCCGTTGCGGCGGGCGAAGGGGCGTTCACCACATGCACGGAACGCTTCGTCTCTTCGAAGGAAAAGTCGTCCATGAGAGTGCCATCCGGCAGCACGGCTTGGGCGCGCACCCCGGCGTCAATCGGCATCAACTGGTCCACCGTGATGTCGGGAACGAGGCGCTGGAGCGCTTTAACAAAGGCGACTTTAGAAAAACTTCGGTGGATTTCGCCAAGGCCCATCTTCATATGCTTGGTGGCGATCTTCAGGAAGCCAGGATACGCCAGCGTCTCGAGAAGCTCCGGAAGGACCACCTTGGTCTTCGAATATCCTTCGCGCGCAAACGCCAACACCGCGTTCGGGCCACACTCGACGCCGCCGTGAATCATGCGCGTAAAGTGGACGCCGAGGAACGGAAAACTCGGGTCTGGCACCGGGTAGATCAGGTTCTTGCATACGTGCTCGGCCTCCGGCTTGAGTTGGAAATACTCGCCGCGGAACGGCACGATCTGCGCCTTCGGCTTTAGGCCGGCAAGCTTCGCAATCTTGTCGGAGTACAGGCCGCCGCAGTTGACAAAATACTTGGCCGTGAACGATCCGGTGGTCGTTTCGACTTCAACGCCGGTCTCGGTTTCCTTAATTCCCGTGACCTTGCCGCCAAGGACGATTTGGTGGCCGCGCCCGCGCAGAATCTCGGCGATTTTCTCGCAGAAGCCAACGTAATCGACGATCCCCGTTTCGTGAACTTGAATCCCTTTGATGCCGTTTACGGAAGGCTCACGCTCCTTCACCTGGGCGGCATCAATAATTTCGCAACGAACGCCGTTTGCCTGGCCGCGCTCATAAATCTTCTGCAAAGCCGGAAGCTCAGCTTCGTTGAGAGCCACGATGGTTTTGCCACATACTTCGAAATCTACGCCGTTCTCGGCGCAAAACGCTTCTAGGGCGGCTTTGCCTTCGCGGCAGGTGGTGGCCTTCAGCGAGCCCGGTTTGTAGTAGATGCCAGAGTGGATGACTCCGGAGTTGCGGCCGGTTTGGTGGCGCGCAAGGGCCGGTTCTTTTTCAAGAATCAGCAGTTTGAGGGTGGGAAAGCGTTCCGAAAGACGGTAGGCGGTGGATAGACCAACTATCCCACCGCCTACGAGAATGACGTCTGGACTCATGCGTCTAAAGACTACTTCAGAACGATAGGTCGCGTGTCTTCGTCGATGGATTCGGTCGTGGCGTCAACCAGCGATCGGAGCCATCCATTTTCCGTTCGGAAAACGTTCGGTCCGGCCTTCTCTTGCAGGAACTTCACGTTGCTGTAAGCGGCGTCCTGATAGTTCGTCACCTTTCCGGTTTCGAAGGCCTGGATGACCTGAGCGATGCCAGACTCCAGCGTCCACTCGGGCTTGTAGTCGAGGCGATTCTTAAGCTTGGAGAAGTCGACCCGGTAGTTCCGTCGGTCGCCATCGTTTCCGCTGGAAATGATCTCCGCCGTGGGAACCTGGTCGCGAATCATCTTGCCGATATCGCCGAGGGTCTTGTTCTGCTCGTCCGATCCGACGTTGAAGATCTCTCCACCAACAGCCGAAAGCGGAGCTTCGAGAACCTTAACCACCGCAAGCGCGGTGTCTTGAACGTGGACGAACGGTCGCCACTGATCCGCGCCGAAGACAGTGATCTTGCTGTCAACGACCGCCTTAGCGGTGAGCAAGTTGACCACGAGGTCGAATCGGGTTCGTCCGCTGAGACCGTAAACCGTGCCGAAGCGAAGAATGACCGGTCGGAAATCTTCCGTCGTCATCGACTGGAGAACCTTCTCCGAGGCGATCTTGCTTCGAGCGTAGAGCGAGACCGGGTTGAGCGCAGATCGCTCGTCCAGATAGTCGTCGCTGGCGCCGTAGACCGAACAGGTGCTGGCAAAGATGAACCGCCGGATGCCCTGCGCCTTCGCAACTTCGGCAATCATCCGCGTTGCGTTCAAGTTGACTTCGATGGTGAATTCTTCGTCCAGCGCACATGCCGGGTCACCGACGATCGCGCCGATGTGAATGACCGCTTCCGCTCCCTTCATGGCCTGGACGACCTTGTCGACCTGGCGGAAGTCTGCCCGCATGATCTCCAGTCGGTCGTGACCAATCAGGTCTCGAATCGGCTCATCACCGTACATGAAAGCGTCGAGGAGTCGGACGTTGTATCCGCGATCCAGCAACTTTCGAAGGAGCGCGGAACCTACGTAGCCGGCGCCGCCGACAACGAGGACATGCTTCACTTCCTCGGCGGGCATGGCGGCGAGATCACCCTCACTGACCGCAAGTCGCTTCCAAACTGCCGACCAAACTCGGCCGGCGACCATGCCAACAAGCGAGAGAGAGAGGGCGACGATGAGAGCAATGCGTGGGATTTCGATGCCGGCGACAAGATAGTCCAGCGCGGCGAAACAGAGGAAGCTGAGTCCGACAGCCTGGGCAACGATCAGAGCTTTGTAGCGGCTTCGGTAAGCGCGGCCCCGGGTGTAAAAGCCGTTGAGCGAAAAGATAGCGAGCGCCAGCAGGTTGCCTAGCCATCCCCATACTGCATAGCCTTGCAGCATTTCATTCAGGAGCGCAGTTCCGCTTCCCGTTTTCTCCCGCTCAATCAAGGCCGTAACCATGAACCCAATGAGGAAGCTCACGTTCAGCACGAGTAGGTCTGCTACCGCGCGGATTACTATCTCATAAGAAAACCAGTTTGGTCTTCCTCCCGTAGATTCGATCCGATCTGTGGTTTGGTTATTCATGAAAAGTCACCATGTTTCGTTTCTTCAGACACCACCGCAGTCGACGTCGCCGGCGAAATGAGTAAATTCATTTCCACCGGACTTGCCTCGTTGCAAGCGAGCGCGTTGGTGCGGGCTTCACAAGAAATTGAACCCGCGCTTTGTTAAGAGAATACCACTTTGAGAACATTTTGAGCGCAATAACCCAAAATATCACACACCTGTGGCGAACGCTTCCCTTCCTTCAGCGTTGGTTCCGGCCGGCAACATCGCCAGCCAATATCTCTTAGATGGACGTAGGCAATGCGGAATACTTCCGTAAGACTAAGAAAATATGTCGAACCTTAACCGCAATCTAGCGCGTCGCTCGCAAAACGGTTTGGGCAACAATCTCCGCAACGTCATGCATCACCGAAGCCGGCAGAGTTGGATGAACCATGAACATCATGGAAGTCTCTCCCAGCTCTTGCGCCACCGGCAGACGCTCGGCCGGCCCCATGTTCTTGGAGGTGAAAGCCTTCTCCAAGTAAATCTCGGAACAGCTACCGGATAGTCCCGGAACGCCCTGCGTTGCAATCTCTGCGAGAATTCGGTCGCGAGTCCAGTCGTCCTTAAGTGCCTCCGGTCGAACGTAGACGTACAGCTTGTAATAGGCGTGTCGAATATGGTCGGGCACAATCGGCACTCGGAGAGCACTTAGAGGGCGCAAGCGGTCCTCGATGATGTGCGCATTTCGGTTGCGAAGGTCGGTCCACTCCGGTAGCTTTTTGAGCTGTTCGCGGCCGATCGCCGACTGCATCTCGGTCATGCGCCAGTTCGTTCCCCAGCCGTCGTGCAGCCAGCGGAATCCCGGCGGGTGCGGCTGGTTGTAAACCGTGTTCCAGCCTTTGCCGTGGTCTTTAACGCTCCACATACGGCTCCAAAGCTCTTCGTCTTCGGTGCTCACCATGCCGCCTTCGCCGCCGGTAGTCATGATCTTGTCCTGGCAGTACGACCAGCTGGCTGCGTGCCCGTAGACGCCCGCATGCTTGCCTTTGTACAGGGCGCCGTGCGACTGAGCGCAGTCTTCGATCACTTTGAGGCCCTTCTCTTCGGCCAACGCCATGATATCGTCCATCTCGCAAGGCCATCCGCCAAGGTGAACCGGCATGATCGCCTTGGTGTTCGGCGTCAAAGCGCGCTCAATCGTCTCAGCGGTGATGTTCCCGGTTTCGCGGTCGATATCGGCCATCACCGGCCGGGCGTACTCCATAACGATTGCGCTGGAGGTGCCGATAAACGTTCGCGGGGTCGTGATGACGTCGTCGCCACATCCAATCTCAAGGGCTTTCAAACATGCCTGCAGGGTCACGGTTCCATTCGCCAGGGCGATGGCGTGCTTCACGCCGAAGTATTCGGCAAACTCCCTTTCAAACTCACGCCCTACCTTTCCCGTCCAATAGTTGACCTTGCCGGACCGAAGCACGGAGGCTGCTGCCTCCACCTCGTCTGCGTCAAAGACGGGCCATGGATAGTTCTTCAGATCCACGGAAAGGGTGCTCTCATTAGCGACCGTACTCATGTTTCATGCTAAGTGTAGCGCAATCTCGCCCTCCTCAATGGGTTGTGTAAGCTAGTCCGGATGAGCAAACCGTCGGTCGTGGTCGTTGGCGCGTCCGGGCACGCCCGGGTGATTCTTGATATCATTCGGTCTGAGGACCGGTATGAGATCGTTGGGCTGGTAGATTCCTTCAAGCCGGTCGGAACGGAACTCGCCGGTTTCCGTGTGCTTGGCGACGAAGCCTTCTTGGCCAGTGCGGTTCGGCTCGGCGACATCCAGGGCGTGATTGTCGGCATCGGCGACAATTCGATTCGTAGCCGAATCACCGCTAATCTTTCCGCCGCCGTGCCCGGGCTAACGTTCTTTTCCGCCGTTCATGCCCGTGCGACGGTCTCGCCAGGCTCCGTCATCGGTCCCGGAACGGTCGTCATGGCCGGTGCGGTGGTTAACCCGGGATGCACGATTGGCGCTGGATGCATCATCAACACGAACGCCTCGATTGACCACGACGGGCGCATGGATGACTTTTCCAGCCTTGCACCCGCCTGCAGCACCGGCGGAAACGTCAGCATCGGAACGCACGCCGCAATCGGAATCGGAGCCATCCTGTTCCACGCGATCAACGTCGGCGAGCACACCGTCATCGGCGGCGGAGCCGTCGTCACGCGAGACATTCCGCCTTGCAGCGTTGCGATGGGCGTCCCGGCGCGCGTGGTTCGCCAGCGCGAACCCGGCCAGCGCTACCTTTAACGCCAGCCTTCAACCTGACGAATCGGTTTGGCCGGAGAACCGGCCACAAGCGTGTTCGGAGGCACGTCGCGCGTCACCAGCGAACCGGCGGCGACGATGGAGTTCTTCCCGATCGTGACCCCCTTTAGGATCGTGCTTCCGGCACCGATCCAAACGTGATCCTCGATGCGCACGTAGTCGCCCCTGGGTCGCTTCTCCGTCTCTGGCAGGTCGATGATCTCATGCATGTCGTTGTCGAGGATCGTGCAATTCCACGAAATCGCGCAGTCCCGGCCAATCGAAACTTCGTGGCGCGCCGAGATTACTGTGCCGTACCAGATGCTCGTCAGGTCGCCGATCTTCAGTGAGGCCGGGGCATCGGGCCGACCAATCACGCTCAGCACCACGCGGTTATGAAGCTCGCAGAACTTACCAAGCTCAAGGTTTCCGCGCCAAGCTCGAACCTTCACGTGCGGATGGAGGATCGGCATTTGGCGGGGCGGCTTCAAAAGGCCGCGAGAAGCAGCTCGCAGCAGGGCGATCACGATCTCGAACTTCCGCCAGAGCGGCATTCCCGCAGCAGATACGGCGCGTCGATGTTCGGTGGTTGGCTCGCTCATTTCTTCCCTGCCGCTTCTAGGATAACCGCTTCAAACTGAACCGCCAGCTTGTCTCGGCTGAACTCGTTGGCCAGCTCGCGGGCATTCTTGCCCATCTCGGCCAAGGCGTCACGGTCCGCCGCCATCTTTTCCATCGCGGTGGCAAACGAGGCGGCGTCATCGGGAGGAACGACGCGGCCGCAATTGTGCTCCTCAATCATCCCGGCAAGCCAGCCCGGATAGTTGTTCAGCACCGGCAGACCCGACGCCAAATAATCGAAGAACTTGTTCGGCGACGTTCCGTAATAGAACGCCGGGACGTTCTTCAGGATCATCAAGCCTACGTCGGCGCTATGCAGCGCATTCACCAGCTGGGTCTTCGGCACCGAATTCAGAAAAACGCAGTTGTCCAGTCCCTCGGCCTTTGCTCGCGCCACCAGGGCTTCTTTCTCGCGGCCATCGCCGATGCAAATGATCTTGATGTCGTTCCGGCCCCGCCTCTTCAGTTCGGCCGCCGCATCGAGCAGGCTTCCGAGGCCGTTTGCAAGGCCGTGGGTGCCGGTGAACACGGCCTTGAAGTCGCCGGGTTTGATAGGCTCTGGCCAGTCGAACGGCTGCGTCGGGACATCGAAAACGTCCAGATCGCAGCTGTTCGGAATCATCGCGATCTTGTCTTCCGGATACAGCCGGGCGATGCCCTTGACGATTCCCGGCGAAAGCCCGATGCAGCGGTCCGCCGCACGGTAGCTCGACTTTTCGATAAGCGCCATCCCCCAGATCAGAATCGGATTTTTGACCGCCCCCATGGCAACCGGAAGTTCGGGCCACAAATCTCGAACCTCAAAGACGAACGGTTTCTTTCGAAATCGCCGCGCGAAAATGCCCGGAATGCCGGCAGTCAGCGGCGTCGAAGTCGCAAAAACCACGTCGTAATTCTCCTTCATGGCCACCGCGACGCTGCGCCAACCGAACTTAAGAAAGCTGACAAACCGACCGGCGAGGCTCGTTTGGTTGGCAATCGGCAGGTCCAGCTCAATAACCCGGATTCCGTCTACCACGCCGGTGCGGCGGCCGTTCTCGAAGGGCCCCTCCAGCCCCGTCTTTCCGCTGGCCAGGGATCCGCAAACCATCGTGACCTGATGTCCGTTCGCCACCAATCGCTTCGCGAACTCGTAAGAGCGTGTTCCCGCCGACCCTTTCGGAATGCCGAAGAACTGGTGGAAATAGAGGACGTGCATTGCCCGGGAGTTTACCGACCCGACTCACGATCCACCGTGCGGGTTCCGTAGGTCGCGATGGGGAAGTTAGTGGTGGCGGCGGCCTTTACAGTGATGCGGGAAACCGCTTAGCGGCGGCCGCCGCAAGTTCGGCGGCAACCGCCTCGCTCTCGGCACCGATGACGGTCACGAAGGTCGCCGTCGTCGCCTTCAGGCTGGTTTTCAGCACCGAAATGGGCGAGATTTCCGCGTAGTAGAGGCTTTCGCCCGTCTCCGGATAGCCGGATTCCCCCGCAAGAAGAACGGTTTCGCCGGCTTCGGCAAAGACCTGAACCGAGACCGGCCCGGTGGCTCGCTTGCCTTCAAGCGTCCAGATTGTGCCCGCCAGCCGCCAGCGCAGAACGATGTCAACCGGCTCCGTGCCGCCGGTGATCGAATCGGAAACCACCCAGACGTCGCCAAAAACTTCGATTCGGCGGCGGTGGACGACCCCGAAAAGTTTCTGGTAGCCGTAGTGCTCCCCGTCAAATGGCTCGCTCGAGCGAAGCTTGGACTGCGTCCACTCGCTCCACATGAAGCGGGTTCCCTTCTCCATTTGGCTTTGGCCGTTGATCTCGATCGTCGAGTGTGCCGCCGTCGATTTGAAAAACTCGCCGCGATTCGTTGCATCGAAGTACTGGAACGTCCCGCCATCCGGCAGCAGGTTCACGCCGTGGTGCCAAAGGTCTAGCGCCAACATGTCGGCGTGGCTCGGGTTCGTTTTGAACGAGTGGCAACGCACGACGCCGTAGCTGTTCTCGCCCCGAACCACGAAGTAACCGCCTTCCGTGAAGGCGACGTTCTCAACGGTGCGGATGGACTTGGCGGCGTCTAGCCCGAACCAAGCTAGTTCTTCGTCCCACGGCCCTGGCTCATAGGCTCGTTCGCCCGTGAGTGCCACGGTCAGCGATTGAATCAGCGGCCGGTAGTCCAGGTAGCCGAGCCCGCTCAGATCAAAAATATTCGCACCATCGTTTGCGCCGTAGTTCGGCACCCGTCCGGTCTCCGGGTTCTGTACGGCACGCAACAGATCCAGCGCCGCCAGCGCGCGCTGCTTGATCACCGCCGGCAACGGATCATTGTTCGCGTGGCAAGTCAGGGCGAAAAGGAGAACGTCACGCAGGGCGACCCGCGTGTAGTTATGCGAGCTTTGGATGTAGGAACCGTCAGCGAGGAACTGCTCACGAACCTGTTCTTCCATCACGGCACGGCCACGCGCCCGCCAGCGGGCGGAGTCGGGGTGTGATTTCAACGCGGTTCCGGCGAGATACAGCCCGGCCGCCTCACTGAGCGCATGATTATTCTTTTGCGCGATCGCATAGCCGATGGCGACATCGACCCGACCGGCGAGCGCGGTCACGGCTTTCCAAAGCTTGGCCGTCTGCTCGGCGGTGCCGTCGCCAAAAACGCCGATGGCGAAGATCATCGCCATCATGCGGAGCGAGGATTCCTGGCCGCACTTCCAGTTCGGCCCTTGGTTTGGTAGATTCTGCTCGTACCAGCTTTCGAACATCTTCCAGAAGCGCGCGCGGTACTTCTCATCGCCGGATGCTCGCCAAGCCCGCGCCAGGCCATGAACCCAGTCGAACCGCGAGGGTTCCCACACGAACTTGACGTCACCTTGCTTTGGGTCAAAGTCTGGAATCTTCGACCAGTGCGCCGTCCCGAACGTGAAGTCGGTGGAGGCACTCCAGAGCCATCGCTCCTCCTGCATATGCCAGTGGCGGCCAAAAAACAGCAGCTCACCGGCGACAATTCGGTCGCCAAAATCAACGGCTTCGGCGGAGCGGTGAATTTCCACCTCGGCCGGATTTGCAAACGGCGACTTTCCTTCGTTGGCTCGAACTTGATCCCAAGGTATGGCCGGGCAAGTGCGCTCGTAGTAGCCGTTTCGGGTCCGCATTCGGTGCTGTGCGAAAAGCCAGAGGTTCTTCGGCCCGAGCTGAATCGCGGCCTTTCCAACCTTGGCGAGACGCCGAAGTTTGCCGATCATTAGATGCCTCGGATCTGCTCGACCGCCGTGAAGCAGGCTTCCGTGACTTCGATGATCTCGGAGAACGGAATCGGAGCTGGCTTTCCGGCTTGAATCGCCTCGACGGTGGCGACGAATTCCTCGCGGTGGCCTTTTTCTTGGCCCCGCGTTTTGAAAGTGCCAAGCGCGGGCCAGTTGAAGCCGGTAGTCACGCGGAAGTTATCCATCTGGGCAACCTTTCCGTTCACAAAAACTTCGAGCCGCTCCTTGGGGAACGTCTTCGCGCCGCTGGCAAAGTAGAGCACGGTTCCGGTGGAGCCGTCGGCAAACCGCAACGTGATCGTCACCTCGTCTTCGATGGCTTGACCGGTGGAGTCTTTAGCGGACGTCGCCGCGACTTCGACGATCGGGTGGCCCACGAGGTAGCGAACCAAGTCGATGAAGTGGCAGCCTTCGCCGATGATGCGACCGCCACCGACCAGCGGGTTCTGCGTCCAGTGGTCGGACGGAATCATGCCCGCGTTAACCGTATAGACAATGCTCTTGGGCCGGTTCTCGCTGGCGAGAAGCCCCTTCAGCTTCTGGATGTGCGGCGAGAAGCGACGATTGAATCCGAGCATCACGAACGGCGACGGGCTTTCGGCTACCGCCAGCTTCACGTCTTCGAGCTCTTCCCGTGAAATCGCGAGCGGCTTTTCAACGAACACTCGCTTACCGGCGCGAACCGAGCGCGCCACGTACGCCGCGTGACTGTCGTGCCGCGTCGTAACAAAAACGGTCGTGATCTCGGGCGAGCTGAAGACCTCATCGGCAGAGCTTGCCACCCGCTCGAAGCCATGCTTCTTCGCCAGATGCGCTGCCGTTATGCCGGTGTTGGAAACAATGGTGTCAAGCCGCCCGCCGGCCGCCTTCAGGCTTGGCACGAGGATGAGGCCGCTAAAGTTTCCGGCTCCTAGAACGCCGGCCACCACATTGGCCGACTTCGGCGCGACCGCCGTCGCCAACGCAGGAACGCCGACCGAACGGTTCATCAGCTCGGGGCGGTCGGTCGCTTCCGGATACTGGAGAACGACGCCAAGGGTCTTTCCGCCGAGGCTAGCGTAGGCGGCGATCGCATCCGCAAACGGGGCTCGCTTGCTGATCAGCGTTTCGGTGTCGATTTTGCCGTCGGCAGCGAGATCGAGATAAGCCTCGAAGTTGCGCTGCGCCGTCCAGCGGACGAAGCCAATCGGGTAATCCAGCCCTCGGTCTTCGTAGGCTTCCTCGTACCGGCCTGGGCCGTAAGCGCACGAAACCTGGAAGCTGATCTCTTTCTTGTAAAAGTCTTCGCGCTTGATGTTAAGGCCTATCACGCCGGTCAGCACCACCCGACCGCGCTTGCGGCACATCACCGCCGCCTGGTGAATAACTTCGTCGCTCTTGGTGCTGGCGGTGATCAAGACGCCGTCCACGCCTCGACCACGGGAGAACATGTCGGCTTCGGCGATCGGGTCGCCGCCGGTGGCCAAGCAAACGGTGTGCACGCCAAACTTGCGCGCGATCTCGCACTTGGCCGGGTCGAAATCGATACCCATCACGCGGCAGCCGTTTGCCCGCAGAAGTTGGACGGCGATGAGTCCGATGAGCCCGAGGCCGGTCACCACGAAAGTCTCGCCGAGGGTTGGCTCGGATAGCCGAACGCCCTGCATCGCCACCGCACCGAGAACCGCGAACGCCGCGTGGTCAAAGGAAACCGAGTCGGGAATCTTCGCACACAGGTTTTCCGAAACGGAAACGACCTCGGCGTGCGGGCCGTTCGAAACGACCCGGTCACCGGGCCGAAATGCGCGAACGTCGTTCCCCACTGCCAGAACCACACCCGCGTTGCAGTAGCCCAGCGGCACCGGTTGGTCTAGCTTTGCCCGAACGGCTTCCAGCGTCGCCGATAGGCCGTCGGTTTTGATCTTGTTGAGGACGTCTTTGACACGATCCGGCTGCTTTCGTGCCTTTTCCAGCAGGCTTGCCTTGCCGAAGTCGATGATCATCTTCTCGGTGCCGAGCGACACAAGCGAAGACTGGCTTGCAATGAGCACTTGGTTGCGGCCGACCGATGGGGTCGGAATGTCGGTGAGAAGTGTTTCACCGTTCCCGAGGTTCTGGATCAGTTGTTTCATCGCAATTCGACCGAAGCAACTCGCCTACGGACATAAAAATGTACCCGAGCGACCGCTATTCTGCCGCCGGACGCTTTTGCCGGGGCACAATTCGGTTTGCAAAATCATTGCCCCACTTAATGAACGGCTGCTCCAGCCAATGGAATGCCGCGACGGACGGGGCGATGGTTCCGACAAGGAAAATCGCAAAGCGGACCGGGAACGGAATGTCCTGCAGATACTGGAAAGCAAACGTTCGCGCCACGTCGTGGAACAAATAGATGCCGTAGGAGTACTTCGCAATCGTCTGAAAGACCCTTGCGGCGGTGCCATGCGGAAGATCCTGGAGGTACGGCAAAAGCACGCCGAGCACCAAGCAAATCGGGAAGCCGACCAAGATCTCTCGACCAAATCGCGTGCTGACGGCCGAGTGCAGCACCACCGTCACCATCAGGAAGATCGGGAGAATCCACCACGGCAGGCTCCGGCGCTTCACCGTGAGGGCAAACGCAATGACCCCCGGAATAAAGCACGGCGCAAACTTGAACATCGAGTGCGTGTAGGCAGCGCCGCTCTGCGTTGCCGCAACCCCGAGCGAGGCGACATAGATGACGCAGATGGCCGCCAAGCCCCATTTTCGGGCCGCGACAAACAGGAACGGCAGCACGAGATACATTTGGATCTCGATGGGCAGGCTCCAAAGCGGGCCGAGCACCGACACTTCTGGCTTCGGCCACACGTTCTGGACGAGCAGCAGGTTGCCAACGATAACTTGCGGGGTTACGCCGCCCGTAGAAGCGCCGTCGTAGTTTTGCGGGTAAATGCCGTACGGCAAGAACCAGAACGCGGCCAACAGCACGACCAGAATCGAGAGCGGATAGATTCGAAAAACTCGCCGGGTGACGAAGGCAGCGTAGTGCTTAATTGGCGTCGCGTAGGTATCGAATCCCTGCCGCTGAAGGCTGAGCATGAGCACCAATGACGTGTGCACGAAGAATAGCAAAACACCGAACTTTCCGAACTGGGGCATGCCAAGCGCCTTCTCCAGGGTCGGGTTTTCATAAAGCAGGTGGCGGAAAACCACAAACAGCACCGCGAAGGTTCGAAGCAGGTCAAGATTCGTCGAATCTTTGCCAAACGATGCGCCCGTGGCTTTTGGGACAGATTTGGCCGCCGGTTGCATCGGTTGAATGTACCCGCCTTACTTTGCCGGTAGCCCGAGCTTGGCGCGTTGGGCCGCGAGTCCCTTCTTGTGCTCGACGATTTGTTCCGGCGTGAAGCGAGCGCGAATCGGCTTCGCGGGGACGCCGCCGACGATCGTATACGGCGCGACGTCTTTGGTCACCACCGCTCCCGAAGCCACGACCGCACCTTCGCCAATCGTCAATCCGTGCATGACGGTTACGCCGTAGCCAAGCCAGACATCGTCTTCCACCGTGATCGGCAGGTTCGTGTCGCGCCCGGCATGAACCATCGGCAGGCCGACGACATCGATTTTGTGGTCGCCACCGACAAACGCAACGCGCCCGGCGAGCATCACGAAATCGCCGATGCTGGCCTGACTCTGCAGCCAGCAGTTTGGCCCGATGAAGGAATAGCTACCCAGCTTGACCGAACCTTTGCGGATACCGACGCCCGGCGCGATGAAGGATCCCTTCCCTACCCCCCGCATCTTGAACTTGCGAGCGTAGTAGGCGGTCAGTAGGTCGCGCAGAATCGCCTTAGGACTAGGCATCGACCGGTTCCTTGGCGAAGAAATCTCGGTTCACCGGGTGCTCGATTTCCACCGGCAAAAGGCCGTCGACGGCTCGTTCCATGACCAGCCGCTGGTTCTGTGGGCTGTAAAACTGGTCGATTCGGTCGTAGCATGCCTGCCGATGCTCCGGCGTGGGCCACGGCGTCGCCGTCCACTTTTTCAGCACCTTCGCCAGCGCATTCGCATCGCCCTGCTTAAAGAAGGAACCGGTCACGCCCGGGACGACTCCCTCAAATTCGGGGCCCTGAGCGTGCGGATTATCGTGCGTGATCAGCGGCGTGCCAAACGAGATCGTGAGCATCGAGAACAGGCCAACCTGGCCCGGCGCGACGGAGACGTTTGAGAGCATGAGCAACTTGCCCAGCGTCTCGTCGTCGAAGCACTTGCCAAAGAACTTGACCGGCAGGTTTCGGCTGGCCGCGTCCTTTTCCAGCGCCTCACGAACCGTGCCATCGCCGACGATTAGGACGTTGATCGGATGGCCTTCGGCCCGAAGCTTTTCGGCGGCTTCGAATAGCAGTTCCAGGCGGAACTTGGCTTCGAGGCGTGAAACAAAAATGGCGGTTGGCAGGGCCGGGTCGAGTCCGAGCTCTACCTTGTAGGCCTTCAGCTCCTCGTCGGAAAGATTTTCGCGAATCTCGCGGTGTCGCGGCAGGTCGAGGCTGTTATAGACAACGTACAACTTTTCTGGCTTAAAGCCAAGATCCAGCCCGAGCTGGCGGGCGAAATTTCCGTAGAGCAACAGGCCGTTCGCAAGTTTGTAAAACGTCTTCCTCAGGTCCCGTACGATCCCAGTCTCACGGCGGAGCCAGCCGTTCGTCCAGAAGAAAACCTTCTTGCCCATCAGGCGGGCGAGCGGCGCCGTGAGCCAAGTGTTTAGATAGTGGAAGTCGCCCAGGTAGATGATGCTGTCAATATCCCGCCGCATGGCGAGTTTGAACAGCCCGGTTTGCACCATCACTACCTTGAAAATGAAGCGGCACTTTGTTTGGATGTACCGATCCGGGTTCGGAATCTTTGTCGCGGGAACGCCAATGTTCCGCGGGTCGTGAGCGTCGCCGGCGAAGTAGAAATCATGCTTGGAGTTGTCGAGCAACTCTCGAATGATCGCACCGCGATAGTGCGCAAAGAAGTGGTACACGATGACCACTTTTTTTCTCTTCGCCGACGTGTTCTCCATGTTTGCGGTTCCCTTACCGGCCAAATCCGCAGAAGTCGAGAACGATCTTGCCTTCCAAGTTCATGCCCTTGAACGCGAGGTGGTTGACGAGGATCACGACAATGTCGCTCTCCTGCAGCCCCGCTTCCAGCGTACGGAGCGGAAGCTTCGCGTGCTCGTGAATGTTCGGCTCGACCGCTACGACGTTCAACGAGGCGCTGTTTTCGTCACCTTGCAGCAGATGCTCCGTGATCTCAAGCGCTGGCGACTCGCGTAGGTCGTCGATATTTGGCTTGAACGCGAGACCAAGGCAAGCAACCACCGGTGCGCGGCCGAGCTTCTCGGTCGCTTCCACGGCGGCGCGTCGTACCTGGTCGATAACCCACTCGGTCTTGTGCAGGTTGACTTCGCGTGCGGTTCGGATCATCCGTGCATTGGTGGGGTCTTGGCTAACGATGAACCACGGGTCGACGGCGATGCAGTGTCCGCCGACGCCGCAGCCCGGCTGAAGAATGTTAACGCGCGGATGGCGGTTGGCCAGGGAGATCAGCTCCCAAACGTCGATTCCCAACCCTTCACAGAGGAGCGAGAGCTCGTTCGCGAACGCAATATTGACGTCGCGGAAGCTGTTCTCCGTGAGCTTGGCCATCTCCGCCGTTCGAGCATCGGAGACGAGCACGGCGCCGGTGACGAACGTTCGGTAGAAACCGGCAACCTTCTCGGCGGCTTCGGGCGAGAGACCGCCCACGATTCGGTCGTTCTCGCGCAGCTCCGTCATAATGCGGCCCGGAAGCACGCGCTCGGGGCAGTAGGCAAAGAAGATCTCGCTAACGGCAACGCCCTCGTCGGCGAGAACGCCCCGCACGGCTTCTGTCGTGCCAACCGGCGAAGTTGACTCGAGGATCACAATGTTCCCGGGTCGAACGAATGGCGCGATGGCTTTGGCGGCCGACTGAACGTAGCTGATGTCCGGCGTCGGGATTTCGGTGTCTGCGTGGAACGGCGTCGGCACACAGATCATGAAGATGTCGGCTTCCGCCGGGACCAACGCCGCCTTCAGCCGGCCGGCCTCGACCGCTTGCCGGACGAATCCATCCAGGTCCGGTTCGACGATGTGAATGTTTCCGGCATTGATCGTGTCAACAACACGCTCGCTCTTGTCGACGCCGTGGACATCATAGCCTTCTGCGGCCACAATCGCGGCCGTCGGAAGTCCAATGTAGCCTAAACCAACGATGCATATCTTCCCTTTAGACATATTCACCCTCTATCGCATTCAGGTGGCGCGTTCCACAAGGAAACGCCCCACCTTCTACCGAATCCGCGCTACTTACTCAGCGCGTTAATCAGACCAATTGTGACCGCCGCGCTGGTAATCGTGCTCGTGGCTTGCTCAAGAACGTCTTTCTTGATCTGCAACCGAGCCGCCACTACCTTCGTTGGCACGATAATGTTATCGCCGAGCTCCACCTTCACGCCCGGTCGGTACCGGATAAGCTGCCCGTTCGCCCGAACGATGATGATCTGGTCCACCGACGCGTCGCCGGCCAATCCACCCGCGAAGTTGATGTAATACAGGATCGACTTACCGGCCGAGAACGTGACCGCGCTCGGTCGAAGTACGGCACCCGTCACTACGACTGTCGTGGGAGTCTCGGGCACGGTGATCACGTCGCCTTCGCGAAGGATGACGTCGCGTCCGCTGCCCGGGCGGCGAATCGCGCCGGCTAGGTCAACCGCGAGGTTGCCGGAAGGGCTCAAGTCCTTTTCGGTAAGCGGTCGAGCTCGGGTGACTGCCTCGGCGCCGAGCGCCTTGGCAAGGGCCTGGTCAAGCGATTGTCCCGGCATTACCGAGGAACCGGTAGGCGCGCCGCCACCGCCCAGGATGCTTCCCGTCGAACTGACCGAAGCCCCCTGGGTAAACACGATTCTCAGGCGATCCAAGTCCGCCTGGGCGCTCGCCCGCTTGTACTCGTCTGTCTGAACTTTCTGAATCTGCTCCAGAACGTCCGGCTGGGCGAACACCTGCGTGTTAGTGCTAAGGAACCGAGGGTCACGGACAAACTCTGTCGCCGGCGGATATGCGGTCGGCATTAGGCCTCCGGCTCGCTGAATGAGCGAGCTCAAGCGGTCATTCTCGCCCATAAGCTGGTACGGGCCAGGGAACCGAACGGCTCCACCAATCACCACGAGTCGCGGCGCAGTTCGAATGTCGGATCGTGCGGGAAGGGTGACCTGGTCTCCGGGCTCCAAGATCACGTTTGCGGCGTCGTTACCGCTGACCACGTCCGCAACGCGGATGCGACGTGGCGGGGTGCCGAGCGGTTGGAATACCTTGCCGATTTCGAACGTTTCGCTGGCCGTCGGAATGACGCCACCGGAGAGCTCGATCAGGTCGCGCAGCCTCATGTTATTCGCACGGATGAACTCGCCCGGTCTTTGCACCGCGCCGGCGATCTTCACCGTTTCGGGAATGCGGAACTTGACCTCTCGCTGGTCGAAAACGCTCAACCGATCGTTGTTCAACAGCACCAGGTTGTTGGAAGGGTCATTCGCCAGGATCTTGTCCAGATTTAGGATGACCAACGGTCCCTGCGTGCCGTTCGGGTTTTGGCGCTGTAGATAGAGCTTTTCACGGTAGGTCGAAGGAATCGGACCACCGGCAAGGTTGATGAGGTCGAGCACCGTCATGCCTTCCGACCGAACGTACTTGCTCGGATTCTGAACCGCTCCGACAATCTCGACGCCCTGCGTCGGGGTGAAAATTGCCTGAGTCTGGGTGTAGATGGTAAGGCGGTCTCGCGGTTGTAGAACGAGGTTCTGCTCCGGATCACCAACCAGCACTTTCCGCAGGTCGAGCGTAAGCAAAACTTCCGGAGTGCCGTCGATCTTGAATCGCTGCAGGAATGCTCTCTCCAAGAAGGCGGTCGGAAGCAAGTTACCGGTGTAGTTGATGAGGTCTCGGACCGTCATTCCCTCCGACCGGATGTAGGAGCCCGGGCGTTGAACCGGCCCGATGATGTCGACCTGCTGCTCCGGTAGGAACATGGAGTCGTTGACGGTGAATACGGTAAGCCGGTCCCGCGCCTTGAGCACCAGGTTGTCGGAAGGATCGCCGTTAAGGACCTTTACGAGGTTTACCGTTACGAGGACGTCGGCCGTGCCGTCGACACGGAACCGTTGGAGGAACGCCTTGTCGGGATATGCCGTCGGCAACACGTTTCCGGACAGCAGGAGCATGTCGCGGATCGTCATGCCCTCAGAGCGGACAAACGTGCCCGGGCGCTGAACCGCGCCGAGGATCGAGACCTGCTGCTCCGGCTTGAACATTGCCTCGGCCTCGGTGAAGACGGTAAGGCGGTCTCGCGGAAGCAGGGCGATATTCGTGCCTTCATCGCCGGCGAGCAACTTTCGAAGGTCGATCGTAAGGAGCACATCGGCCGTTCCGTCAAGCTTAAAGCGTTGAAGCAGTGCTTTTTCCGGGTACGCAGTTGGCAACAGATACCCGGCCGTCTGGACCAGGTCCTTCAGGCGCATGTTAGTCGCCTTGAGGTAGCTGCCCGGTCGTGCAACTGCACCGACGATCTGAACGCTTTGGTCCGGGATGAAGTTCACATCTCGGATGCTGTTGACGGTGACTCGGTCATCGTCCTTCAGCAAAATGTTTTCTTTAACGTCTCCGGCAAGGACCTTACGCAGATTCACACGGATGAGATCGGCCGGGTTGCCGTTCTGGTTAATCCGCTGAACGAAGGCGACGTCCGGATAGGCATCCGGCGTGAGTCCCCGCGCCTGAATCAGCAGGTCCCTCAGGGTCATGTTGTCGGACCGAGTGAAGATTCCTGGCGAGCGGACCGAACCTTGGATGGCAAGTCGGCGGTTGCCGAGGAACTGAAGGTCCTCGGTTCGGTAGATAACGAGACGGTCGTTTGGCATCAAGACCGGGTTCGCGTTCGAGCCTTTCACAAGCGCCTGACGCAGCTGAACTTTGATCAAGGCCGTCGAACCGTCCGCGTTCAGGCGGAACAGGTCGGCCCGCTCAAGCGCGGCGCCCGGCAGCAATCCGCGAGCGAGCACGACAAGGTCAGAAACGCGCATCCCTTTGCGGTAGGCGTAGTTTCGCGGCTGATCAACCGGACCAATGATGCTGACCTGGTTCGCGATGATCGGCCGAATGCTGTAGACCTCGACGACGTCGTTATCCTGCAGCGCCGGGTTCCCTAGGCCGCCCTTCTGGAAGAGGTCAACATCGATGAGTCGGCGGTCGATTCCCGGTCGAATGGACTCAACCAAAATTCTCTGGCCGATTGCCGAGGGCTTCAGGCCGCCCGAAAGGCGCACGGCGTCTTTCAGCCGTTCGTTGGGCAAAAGCTCATAGGCTGCCGGTCGGCGGACCTCGCCGTTCACGTAAACGACCTTCTGTCGCGGCATCACCATGATGACGTCGCCGGCTTGCAGCGGAATATCCAGCGCGCCGTTCCCTTTCAGGAGCAGGTCGTAAAGGTCGATATTTTTCGAAATGCCGTTCGGGCGCTTTAGCTTGATTTGCCGGAAGCTTCCAAAATCGCTGGGACCACCCGCAATGTACATTGCATTAAACACGGTCACAACGCTGGGCATCAAATAGGTTCCCGGCGCATAGGCTTCGCCGAGAATCACGATCGGAATGGACCGTAGTTCACCCATCGTGACGGAAACCGTCACCCCGCGAAGGACATCCTTCATCGCGAGAGACATTTGCTTCTCAAACTGATCCAGGGTCTGGCCACGCGCGATGATCCGCTGCGAGCTTTCCGGAACGTCAATGTATCCGCGACTGTCGATTCTCAGCTTAGATTCGGTCGCATCGCGGGTCGGGCTGCTGTACCGGACAATAACTTCGTCGCCGGCTCCAAGCGTGTATCGCTGGGGCGTCGGAAGGTTCAGCCCGATGTTTGCCATGTCTGGCGTCACCGGCGTTGCAAGCGCATTAATCGTATCGGGCCCGCCACTCTTTCGGCGACGAACGTCAACTGCGGCCCGCGCCTCGGCGAAGAATGAGAAACCAAAAATGGGCAGTACCCGCGGCGCCAAGGCGTTCATGCCGACGATGTTTGGATTTGCCGTCGGGTCAACGTTTGCCGGAGTCGTCGTGGGCGGATTTGCCTGGACACCCGTGGTGACAACCGGCGGCAAAGTGCCTGGCGGAGGCGTCGTGGCGGGTGGCTGCGTTGCAGGCGGAGGAGTTGTCGCAGGAGGAGGCGTTGTCGCCGGCGGCGGCGTTGCCCCGCCGTCGGTGCCGCCGGCCGTCTGACCCTGCAACATGGAGAACGCGACCATTCCTGGGTCAGCGGCGCGAGAAACGTTTGTGCCGATGATCAAGGAAGCAAGAAAAGCCGCGCAAGCGATGACTTTGATTGCCGTGGAGCGATCCGGAAAGAGCTGCCTTCGCATGGTTGTGGGTCCGCAATCTGCCCGAAGCATCACCTCGGACCGTCAGACGATACCTGACAATTGGGCCCCGGCGGAGCAAATTTCGGACTAGAACTCGAGGGTCAGAAGCGAACCGTCGGAAGTGCCAACGAGTAGCTCCGACCGGTGTTGGAGAAACTTTATCGACACAATGAACCCACGATCTACTGGCACGGAGATTGTTTTTGGTGTTCCCATTGGGTCCAGAATTACCTCGTGCCGGGTTGCTACGGCGCACCTTCCGCCCAGCGAAGTCTCGACCAGTGGGAGCCCAGCCCCAACCGGAATGCGATGCCGGGTTTCTCCGGTCGCAAGGTCAAGCGTGAACAGCTCGTGGATGCTGCGAACGAGCGCCTCGCCCGTCGCAACGCTCAGTGAAAAGCCGTAAACACGCTCCGAGAGGCGGTAGCTCGATACCCGTCGCCCTTCCTGGCTCCAAACCGAAATCGAGAAGCTGTCGGACCCGACGACAGAGCCGTCGGAGGCGATGGCAAGATGGCGCGGCGCAAACGGGTCTTGCCAGAGCCGTAACAGCTGGCCGCCCTCATGCCAAATCGCCATCCCGCCGTTATCGAACGCGGCGGCAACGGTCGTCCCCTGGGCATCTAGACACATCGGAGAAATCACCAGGAACCCAAACGAGCGCTTGGGAACGTAGCTCCACAGTGTTTCGCCCGTGAGCGCGTCCAGGCAAAGCACCGTGTCGGCGGCAGCAACAAAAAGACGATCACCGGTGCCCGAGAACGCTAGAGACCGCACTCGCTGAGTCGACGCAACCTTCAGGTTGGTCGAGCCAACGCTAACCGCCCACCTCAACTCGCCGTCCGCGTAGAGCCGCAGCCCCATTCCGGTATCAGACGCGGCGACGACCCGCCCGCCCGCCGTAGTCGCAAGGTGGTTCACGCCAACCACACTGATCAGCTCGGGAAACAGATTTTGGGTAACCAAGCTCATGTCGTCGTTCCTGGAATACTCTACGATATGAGAACGGGGCGGCGCGACGCTAAGTGGCCGAAAGGACTAGCATGCTGAAAGAAACCGTACTCGCCCATCTGATGGCGAACCGCCACGAGGCATGCTTTCCGCCGGAAGTTCGGCCACGATCACTTGCATTTCTACAGATTTGCTTGGCGCTGCTCTTTCCTCACTTTGCCGAATCCGAATCGTGCACGCCGGAGTCGCTGAGTTCCGGTTACGACCGGTCCGAGGACTTGCTTCGTCTCCTCGCTCATGACCTGGCACCGGAGTGGAAGCTCGAAGGCACGTTCCTCGGTGAGTTGCCAAGGCTGCAAACGGCACTTATGCTGGACGCCCGGGCAATGTTCGACGGCGACCCGGCCGCGACGAGCCTGGACGAAGTCATCCTCTCGTACCCAGGGTTCTTCGCGGTGGCGGTCTATCGCATCGCGCACGAATTGCATCGCCTCTCGTTTCCAATCCTTCCTCGCATGCTGACCGAGATCGCCCATCGTGAGACGGGAGTTGACATTCACCCTGGGGCGGAGATTGGGCACGAGTTCTGCATTGACCACGGAACTGGTGTCGTTATCGGCGAGACGGCGCACATCGGCAACCAAGTCCGGCTGTACCAAGGGGTCACCTTGGGAGCCCTCGTCATCGAGAAATCGCTGGCGCAATCGAAGCGGCACCCGACGGTCGAGGATCGCGTCGTGATCTACGCGAACGCGACTATCCTGGGCGGGGAAACGGTGATCGGGCACGACAGCATCGTCGCCGCCAACGCGTGGATCACGGAGAGCGTCCCTGCCTTCAGTTTTTCCGGAAGAAACGCGGCGCAAAGGCCCAGAAAGGAACCCGGAGGAGATTTGCCGGATTACATGATTTAAAGCATGAAAGCGAACAACGTCTTGGAAACCATCGGCTCGACGCCGCACGTCCGGATCAATCGACTCTTCGGCGACCGCGTGAACGTTTTCATGAAACTGGAGCGCAGCAACCCGGGTGGAAGCATCAAGGACCGAGTCGCGCTCAGCATGATCGAAGCCGCTGAAGCCGACGGGCGACTCACGAAAAACACGGTCATCATCGAACCGACGTCCGGCAACACCGGAATCGGGCTCGCAATGGTCGCCGCCGTGAAGGGTTACCGCTTGATTCTCGTGATGCCAGAGTCGATGTCGATCGAGCGCCGAAAGCTGATGGCGGCCTACGGTGCGGAGTTCGAACTGACTCCACGCGAGAAAGGAATGAAGGGCGCCATCGAGCGCGCGCAGGAACTGGTCGCCGAAATCCCGAACGCGTGGATTCCGATGCAGTTCGAGAATCCGGCAAACATCTCGATTCACCAGCAGACAACTGCGCGGGAGATCTTGGCGGACTTCCCCGACGGCTTCGACTCCTTGATCACAGGCGTGGGAACTGGCGGCCACCTTACCGGTGTCGCCGACGTCCTGAAGCCGCTCTTCCCGCAGCTTAAGGTCTATGCCGTGGAGCCGGAAAAGTCGCCGGTGATCTCGGGCGGCGCACCGTCGCCGCATAGGTTGCAGGGGATTGGCGCGGGCTTCGTGCCAACGAACCTCCACCGCGAAGTTCTGGACGGCGTCATTCAAGTCTCGGAAGCCGACGCGTTTCACTACACACAGGCGGCCGCGAAACAGGAAGGAATTTTGATCGGGACGTCAAGCGGGGCTTCGCTGGCCGCCGTCGCCCAGCATCTGCCGAGCCTTCCGGACGGAGCGACCGTCGTCACCTTTTGCTACGACACCGGCGAGCGATATCTGAGCATCGAGGGACTGTTCTAACGTTCGTCTTCGTCGCTGGTTAAGATGATTCTGCTCTCGACCCGCTGGTTCATCTCCCAGCGTTGCTTCTCTCCGCGGACGTGGGGCTTCAGAAATTCCACCATCCCGCGGAGGCTGCTGTCGTTGGGGCGAACGACCAGCCATTCCTGCGCAACCTTGTGCGCCTCTTCGTAATTCTTCATCTGCAGAAGACACTGCGCCAGTTTTGTGCCGGCTTCCCAGAACTTGTGATCCAGAGCAATGGCTCGACGGAAGCTGACGACCGCGACCTCCAGCTTGCCTTCACGAAACAGGCACATGCCGATGTAGCCGTGGAGCCGGGGGTTCGTGGGGTTTGTCAGCACAAGCCTCTCGGCGAGCAAGCGCGCTTCTTCCCAGCGCAGGGCGTACATCAGCTTTTCCACCGCCGCTAAGTTCTCGGCGAAGGTCGCGCCCGGCCCGTATAGCTCTCCAAGATCCGCTCTTCCATCTTCCATTTCGCTCTCTCCCGTCAAATCAAACGTTTCTGGGTGCAGATGGGTGCACCAAGCGGCCAAAAATGTTCAACTACGCGCAAAAAAGCCCTAGGCCGGCGGACCGGTCTAGGGCTTTTGGCGTTACTTGGCTTGCTTCAGGAGGACTTCGATTGCTTTATCCAGTTGGGCGTCCTTGCCCGCGAGGAACTCAACCGGATCGTTTTCCAGGGCGAAGTCGGGGACAACTCCCATGTTCTCCAGCGGAGAGCCATCCAATCGGTAGACGCCCGTGCTCGGCATTCGGGCGATCGTTCCGTCCACCAGCTGGAGGCCGTACGTGTAGATCACGTAGCCCGGGGTCGGCATGCCGACGAGGGTGGCCAGCTTGCGGCTCTTCATCGAGTTCGGGAACATTTCCGCGTTCGAGAAGCTAGTCTGGGCGCACATGACGACCAGCGGGAAGTCGGCGAGTTCGCCCGGTCCCACGATCGGCGACTCATCGCGAACTTGGTAGTACGCGTTCGGCCGTCGCTCCAGAACGTCGATGATCTGGTCGGCCGTGTTGCCACCGCCGTTGTTGCGAACGTCGATGATCATGCCCTTCTTGCCCTGGCTGTACTGCCAGACCTGCTGGCGGAACCGAACCAACTCGCCTCCGCCCATGCCGGCGATGTGCACGTAGGTCAGCTTGCCGCCGGACTTCTCCTCGACGTACTTCCGTCGAGCACGCAGCAGATTGTCGAAGGCGATGCCGTTGAACTCGCCGCCGCTGATGGCGCGGTATTTGACTTCCCGAAGGTCGCCTTTCGCGTTTCGAACCGAGAGGGTGACCTCGCGGCCGATCTGCTCGTTGAGAACGTCACGGTACAAAGCTTCGTTCGGCGCGACATCCTTGCCGTTGATTTTCAGAACCACGTCACCGGGCTCGAGCTTGCTCTTGGCGAAGCTGGCCGGGGCGCGTGCCGGGACTTCCTTCACCTTGATGCCAACCCCGTTCCAGGTGGGATCGAATACGAACCCGAGGCTGGCGCTGCTCTGGCTTCGGGGATTGCCCGGAGCCGGGGAAATCTCGGCATGTGACGCCTCGAGTTCGCCGAGCATCTGGTTCAACACGGTGGCAAACTCGTTTCGGTGACCCACGCTCGGCAGCAGCTTCTCATATCGAGCGCGAAGACCCGGGAAGTCACGTCCGTGGAAGTTGGCATCGTAGAAGCCGCGGTTGAACTCTCGCCATAGCTGCTGGAACGCGGCCCGTCGCTCAAGCCGTACGTCTCGCGTCCAGTCGGCGCGGAAGTCGACGGTCGTGAAGCCCGGATTGGGCGAGCGCAGCGGGAGCGTGTTGATCTTGCCGTCGCGCAGCACCAAGAACGACTTCTGGTCTCCGGCGAGCCGGAAAGCCGCAACGTTGTTATCGCCAGCGTATTTTCGAGCGTTCTCGCCGCTATAGTCCGCGCGCCAAATGTCTCCGCCGCTCTGGAAGTAAATCGTGCCGTCTTCCGGGTCGCTGGCTAGGTTGCCATCGAGGCCACGAGAGACGAGCCGACGAATTCGGTACTCAATACCGTCGAAATCGATCTCGACCTTGAGCGGTGCGGTGGGCTTCTTGAACTCCAACACGGCTTCGGAAGCCGTCGTTTCTTCCTTCTGCAAAGGAAGAATGTAGATGCCGTCGCCGCTTCGGTTACTGCCGAAGTAAAGGTACTTGCCGTCGCTGGACCAGCGCGGAGTGTTGTGCTGCGCGTTCAGCTGCGTAACGTTCGTTGAGGCACCCGTCGCCACATCGATGACGAAAACGTTGGAACCCGACTCCCAGTAGTAATAGCCGCTGCCGTTGAGCGTGTCAGCATAGGCCACGTAGCGGCCATCGGGCGAGAACTGATAGTCCACTCCGCGGTTGCCGGGGCGCTTCAAAATCTGCTTCGGCGTGCCGCCTTCAACCGGAACCACGAACAATCCGCCGTCTTTGCCGGTCGACCAGAAGCTGAGCGACTTCCCGTCCGGAGTGACCGATAGGTTCGTCACGTCGGCGTCGATCGTCGTGATCGAAACTGGCTTGCCTTCCGGCAAGTCCTGACGATACAGACGCTCGGCGCCGTCGCGGTCGCTGACGAAGAATATCGCTTTGCCGTCCGGAGTAAACGTCGCCTGCTCGTCGGTTCCTTCCCAGGTGGTAATCCGGGTGGCGTCGTCCTTGTTTGGCCCCTTGCCCTTCTTCACCGGCACGGTCCAGATGTCGCCGCGAACCGTGAACACAGCCGTTTCGCCCTTCGCGTTGATGTCGAAATCGGACACGCCGGTCGTAAGAATCAGCCGCTCTTCCAGGCTTGTCTTGTCGTCTAGGTTTGCCGTTAGCGTAATCGGTTTCGGTTCGCCATCCGCCGCAACGAAGACCGTGCCGTCGCGCTCGAAGGCGTACGATTTGGCGTTCGTCGCGGCGGTGAGGAACCGGACTCCCGCATCAGCAAACTTCGTCAGCTGGGTGGCCTTGCCGTCCGGGCTGAAACGAAACACGTTCGGCGTGTTCTTTTCCGTGAAGACAACGCGCGGAATCGGCTTGTTCAGGTAGCTGCTGCTGGGTGCCTTCTCGGCTTGCGTCACGGCCATGATGCCATTCATCGTCCAGCTGGACCACAGATGCTGCAACTGGTTGTTCCGAACCGGCGTTCGCTTACCGGTCGCCAAGTTGTAGGTGTAAAGTGCCGCCGCCCCGGAGCCTTCGTACCGCGGGCGGTTTAGTGGGAAGCCCAACCGCGTGTACAAGATCTCGGCGCCGTCGGGCGAGTAGCGTGGCGAACCAATGTTCAGTGGGTCCGAGAAAATGGCCTTGAACCGACCGCTTTCGACTTCCAGCTCATAGATCGAGTTGTAGACCGTGTCTCGTGAAGAACGTAGCAAGAGCTTCTTGCCGTCTTTCGACCACGCGCTAGCGACATCCGGACCGGAGAAGTAAGTCAACCGACGTGGCTGGCCGCCCTCGGCCGAGACGAGATAGATGTCGTCGTTGCCGTTTCGGTTGCTGGTGAATGCGAGCGACTTTCCGTCCGGAGACCACAGCGGCTGGTCGTCCATCTCGATGTTCGACGTAAGCGCAACCGCGCGGCCGCCCGAGCTGGGTGCCGCCCAGATGTCGCCCTGGTAGCTAAACGCTAGTTGCGAACCGTCGGGACTCAGCGCAAGAGATCGCGCGCCAATAAGGGGCGAGGCCGTCTGTCCCGCGAGGGCAAAGGCCGGCAAGAAGGCGAGGGTGATGCCAAGGGTATGGATACGCAAGATTCCGCTACGTTACCCAGCCGCTGGCCGCTCTGGCAAAGAATGTAGACTTGTTTTGTGGAGCGGTGGAATTCTGAGGGCATCCTTAGAGAGATGCTTGTCGTCGCTCTCAAAGATCGCGACATGGTGTTGACCGCGCGCCGCGTCGACACCTGCATGTTGTGCCGACGAAAAAAGGTGAACGAGGCCGGCATTTGCGAGGTCTGCTACGGCAGTTTGGACGGGCCGGAGCTCACGCTTGCGGTGCGTTGGCGTTCGGGAGTCGGGCCGTAAATCCATACCTGCTCGTCGTCGGCCTCTCTCTCGGCTTCGCCATCGGATTCCTTGCCTTCAAGTTTCGTCTGAGTGGTCACCGCCGAACCCCGTGGCTCGCCGAATTCCATATCTTTCTGCCGACCGCTACGGTTCCGACGCAGGACGACGTGATGGACCGTCTGATTCGCTCGAATCCGTTTAAGCCGGGCGGAAAACCGGCGATTGTCCCCCTCGACGGCCTCTTCTTTAGCGACGTACGCCTCAACATCTCGGTGGCCACCCGGGAGCGCAACCCGAACGCGTTTCTATGGCGCGGATACACGGAGCCTTTGCGGCCCGAGATTGAGAAGAGCCTCGTGGACGCCGAGCGATTTGTGATCGCTCGATACGCGAGCGAGAAGCCGATGAAGGACCTTCGGTACCTCCACTTTTTGCTGCATCTCTGCGCGGCCTACCTGGAGCTGGGCAACGGCTCGTGCGTCTACGACGCCGTTTCGGAGCGATTTTGGAGCCGCAACGAGCTCACCGAGTTTCTGGCAACCACGCTCGATTCGAGCACGGAGGAGGCGCACATTTGGCGCGGCTGGACGGAGGGCGAAACCGGCGGCTGGTATGCGACCCGGGGCCTGCGGAAAGTCGGCCAGTGGGATCTCGCGACGCCAACCTCCCCCCGCGACCACGAGTTTCTCATCACGCAACTGATGACGGAACTGGTCTCCAAAGTCTGGCAAGAGCGGACGATGCCCGAGAAGCTCCAGCTTGAAGCTTACGGAGACCAGTTTTTCGTTTCGATCTGGCCGCGGAAGCGGGAAAACCTCGTGCGAATTATGCGTGCCCAAGAAAAAACCGCCCCATGACCAACGTTCGCCTCATTCCCTGCCTTGACATTCGCGACGGCCGCGTCGTGAAGGGGGTCAATTTTGTCTCGATCCGAGATGCTGGCGACCCGGTTGAACTCGCGGCGTTCTATGACAAAGAAGGCGCGGATGAGCTGGTGTTCCTCGACATCACAGCCACGCACGAGGGCCGGGCGTCGGTCATCGAACTCGCCGAACGGGTGGCCGAGCAGGTGTTCATCCCGTTCACGGTCGGCGGCGGGATTCGCACCGTCGAAGATATCCGCGCCGCGCTAAAGGCGGGCGCCGATAAAGTGAGCCTGAATTCGGCGGCGGTAGCCAATCCCGGGCTCGTCGCCGAGGCTTCGCGGCAGTTCGGCGCACAGTGCGTCGTCGTCGCCGTCGACGCGCGGCGAACGGGAGACCGTTGGGAAGTCGTAACCCACGGCGGTCGGAAGTCCACCGGACTGGATGCCGTTGCCTGGGCAAAAGAAGTCGCCGATCTCGGGGCGGGAGAGATTTTGCTCACCAGCATGGACGGCGATGGAACTCAATCCGGCTACGATCTCGCCTTGACGCGAAGCGTCAGTGAGGCGGTCAGCATTCCGGTGATTGCCAGCGGGGGCGCGGGCAACGCCGGCCACCTTATTGATGCCGTCCGAGAGGGAAAGGCAGACGCGGTCCTGCTGGCCAGCATTATCCACGACGGCGACTTCCGCATCGCGGACCTAAAGCGAGAAATGGCCGCGGCGGGACTTCGGGTTCGGCTCGTTTAACCCGGTGTAACATCACGGTATGCGGAGGTGGATCAAAGAATTTCTCCCGGCGCTGGCCTTGGCCGCTGGCACGCTTTTCATCTTTGGCCGACTCCAGGATTACGGCCCGGTCTCAGTCGTTCGCCGCTTCCATGAATCTATCCGTGCCGCCGACGCCCCCAATGCCCCCGCTCAACTCCTGAGGGAGAACGTGCAGCAGTGCCTCATCGAGAACATCTCGGACCTAGAACCGCGACGCCTCATCACCGCCGTCGAGCAATACATGCTGGACTCCCAGATCGGCCTAGCCGGAACCGAGCGCGAACCGCGTTCTGTACGCGTCTTGATCGCCTACCGCAAGCCAGATGGGTTCGTTCTGCCGGTTGTGTTCTTCGTCGAAAAACCGCAAAACAAGTGGAAGATCAACGCGACCAAGACGGAAACCGCGTTGGAGCATTATATGGAAACAATTCTCAGCCCCGGATGATGTCATTCCAGGATCGAATTTCGTTTTCGCGGCGTTGAGGTTTAATACGATGCGCATGAAGAGAGCAGGTCGCGTAAATATTCTAACCGTCGCGGTTCTCGCGTGCGTGGTCGTCATCTTTAGCATGTTCTTCATCGGAAGGGAGAACATCGGCTCGGTCGGTGCCAAATTCATGTCGGCACTCGCGAAGGGCGACGTGGACACCCTGACCGATCTTTCTTATCTCGGCAACAAGGATAAGGAAGATATGAAGAAGCAGTGGGAGTTCGCCGCGAAGGATGTCAGCAAGCAGTACGCCTTCGAGTGGCGCGTCACCGGAGCGCGAGAACTGAGCGACAAGGCCGGAAGCGTGAGCCTGATGGTCAGCCGAAATCTCTTTTCGGGTTCCACCTACGAAGAGAAGTTTGAGCTTCCCATGATTCGGGTCAACGGACGCTGGATGGTCAACGTAAGCGGTATCAGCCGCGATATGTATCCGGCCCTTCCCCGGTAAATCGTTATCGTTAACACAAAACAGCAAGACGCAGGGGAAATGGGCTCAGCGGAATTCTCTAATTCCGTGATACCCTTCTAGCGTTCATGCCGCCAGAACTTGGCATTTTTGTCACAACCGGTGCCCTGCTCCTCATCAGTGCGTTCTTCGTATCTGCGGAATACGCGCTGGTAAGCGTGCGGAAGTCCAGCATTGACTTACTGGCAAAGAAAGGAAACCGGGCCGCCAAAGCGCTCTCGGCTGCGCTGCAAGACCTCGCGCCGTTCGTGGCCGGATCGCAAATCGCCATCACCATGTTGGGCATTGCCCTTGGTTTGGCCTGTGAGCCGCAACTCACGGAGATCTTAAAGAGCTGGTTCACCGCATCGCTGGGAGCGGCGACCACCGCGCGAATTGGCCAAGGCACCACGATTCTGTCGCTGATCTTGTTGACCTACTTTACGGTGGTCTTCGGCGAACTCGTGCCGAAATATATCGGGCTCCGGCGCGCCGAACAGGTCGCCCTCTTTACGATCCAACCGCTTAAACTTTTCATACGACTCATGAAGCCGCTGGTTTGGGTCGTTCAGTCCTCCGGCACGGCCGTTACGAGACTTTTCGGTGTGAAGCCGACGGAAGGGGAGGACGAAGGCGTTTCGAAAGACGAACTGCTGATGATGGTTCGAAGCGGCGGCGACTCGGGTGTGTTCGAAAAGGGCCAGGCGGTCCTCATTAGCCGTGCGTTGCGCCTAGACGTTCTCACCGCGCGGGACATCATGATCCACCGGTTGGACGTGAAGTGGCTAGATGCCGGAATGAGCAAGGACGCCGTGCTTGCGGCATTGCCAACCATGCCTTTCAATCGCATTCCGGTCTGCGGCGGGGATATCGACGACCTCGTCGGCGTCGTGTATCTGCACGATATCGTAAAACATCTGACCCATGCGGACTTTGTGTTGCGCGACTTCGCCCGCCCGGCCGTTGTCGTACCAGAAAACCTCACGCTGGAGAAGATCGTGGAGACCATGCGGCGCGAGAAGACGCAGATGCTCTTCGTCACCGACGAGTACGGCGGCACGAGCGGGATGCTCACCCTCGAAGACGTCGTCGAGGAGATCTTTGGCGAGTTAGAAGACAGCCTGGAAAGCGAGCGTCCACCGATCCGCGTGATGAGCGGTGGCCGAGTCTCGGTAAAGGCAGACCTCCGCTACGACGAACTGATTGACCGGCTTGGGCTCCAGGTCGAAACTCCGTCCACCGACACCTTGGCGACCCTCGTCGTCGACCAGCTCGACCGGATCCCCACCACCGGTGACGCGATCGATACCGAGATCGGCCTAATGCGGGTCGAGAACATGGCGCGCCGACGAATTACGCGTATCAGCTTGCAGCTCAAGCCAGAGCAAGCCGCGATTCTCGCGGAAAATCCCATCGCCTGAGTCGGGTTAGATTTCCCGGCGAAATTCGAGCGCGCTGAGGAGGGTCGCCGAGTCGGCGTAGTCAAGCTCACCACCGACGGCCATGCCCTGCGCGAGACGGGTGACCCGCACCCCCAACGGCTTCAGGAGCCGTCCCAGATAAAGCGCGGTGGCATCGCCCTCAAGCGTTGGGTTTGTCGCGAGAATGATCTCATGCACGCTGCCGTCTTGCATGCGATTCAATAGCTCTCTCAGGCGAAGCTGCTCTGGACCCACGCCGTCCATGGGCGACAGAAGGCCGTGCATGACGTGATACAGCCCCTTGTATTCGTGAATGCGCTCTAGCGCACCGATGTCCTTCGGCTCGGCGACGACGCAGATGATGGAGCGGTCTCGGCGAGGGTCCCGGCAGATGTCGCAGAATTCCTGCTCCGTGATGTTTTGGCACTGTTGGCACAGCCGCAACGCCTCCTTCGCCACGCGGATGACTTCCGCGAGTTTTAGCACCTCGTGCCGGGGGGCCTTCAGAAGGTGATAGGCGAGGCGCTGGGCCGATTTCGGCCCAATGTTCGGTAGCCGCTCAAGTTCGGCAATCAGCTCGGCGAGCGGCTTGGCAAAAAGCATCGGTCCGGGTTTAGAGGCCCGGGATGTCTGGCAAGTTCGGCAGGATGCCTTGGACGCGGGCGTTTCGCAGTTCGGTCGCCTGGTCGAAGCCGGAGCGGATCGCACCGACGATCAGGTCCTCAAGCGCCTCTACGTCTTCCGGATCAACAATTTCGGGATCGATCTTGATGCTAAGGAGCTTGCCAGTTCCGTCGAACAAAGCCTTGATCTGGCCCTTGTCGATCGCAAACCGCTCGTTTTCCAGCTCGGCTTCGAGCGACTGCGCCTTTGCCATCGCGCTCTGCATCTGCTGCATCATTCCGCCAAAGCCAGCGGGACCGAAGTTCTTGGGAAGTTTCATAAATGTCGCCTACGGCTCCGGCCGATAGATGCGGTCTTTCATTTCCTCGCGCACCATCTGATCCAGCTTATCGCCGCCTTTACCTAAGTCTACCGCCGGGGAATCGCTTGCCGTGGTGATGGCTGGCTTGTCCGGTGGCAGGAACCTGATCACGGTGCCCGCGCCAAGGGCTTTGACCGCGAACCCGTTGATGTAGGACAGCCGACGTGGGTCATCCATCCACCATTCATAGTCCATCTGTTTCGCCACGCGAACGGAGATCTCCTTCCCTTCTTGCGAAACAAACTGGCTGCCGACGCTCTTACGAAGCACCGCGACACCTTCTGGCAGTTGGGCTAGCACCTTCACCCAAGGGTTATCCGCCGGTACTGGCGCTTCTAGCACCGGCTCGGCTTGCACTTGCTCGATGTGAACAGGCTCGGGCCGGGCCGGTTCTGGACGGGGTGGCTCAGCACGGATTGGTTCGGCAGCGGCGAAAGGCTTCGCCGCGACCGGGGCGGTGGCGGCCGGAGCCGGTTGCGGGCGCTCTTCCGGGCGGCTCAAATTGCTGGTTAGCTTTACGAACTCACTTTCCAGCCAAATCTTGGGAAGAGAAACGTCGCGGATCACCCGATGGGCGTCCGAAACCGCCCCGCGCAACCGAAGAATATTTGTCCGGCCAACCTTGGCCGCCATATCGTACATCGCCGCGTTGCGGCTCGCATCCGTGGCGTCCTGAACCTCATAGGAAGCGCGTGTGAGATCGGCCAACCGGTAGAGAGCGCTCTCCAAAATTGCCCGAGGATCGCGGCCCAGTCGGGCGATTTCGTCCAAAACACTAAGCACGTGGACCACGTCGCCGCTCACCGCGCCAAGCAAGAGCGAATCGATGGTTTCTTCGGCGACCAGACCAAGTTGGTCGTAGACCTTTTGAAGCGTAATGTGGCCGTCCGCGGTCAGGATCGCTTGCTCCAGCAGCGTGAGCGCGTCGCGGTACCCACCGTCCGCCATCCGCGCGATCGCCGAAACCGCGGGCGGATCAATTTGCACGCCTTCCGCCTCGGCAACATACGTGATGCGGGAGCACAGGTCGGCCATCGAAGCCCGATGGAATTCGAACTTCTGGCAGCGGGAGCGAATTGTCGGCGGGACCTTGTTGTATTCGGTGGTCGCCAGGATAAAAATGAGATGCTCGGGCGGCTCCTCAATCGTTTTCAACAGCGCGTCGAACGCCTTGCCCGAGAGGTCGTGAACCTCGTCGATGATGATGACCTTGTAGCGGGCCATCATCGGACGGTATTCGGCAACCTCGATGATCTTTTCGCGGATGCTGTCGACGGAGGAATCGCTGGCCGCGTCCATTTCCATCACGTCGGGACAGGAGCCCGCGGTGATCATCTGTACGATTGGATCATCTGGCGACGGATTGGCCAGAGGACCATTTTCGCAACAAAGCGACTTAGCGAGCAAGCGTGCGGTAGAGGTTTTGCCGGTTCCGCGCGGACCGGTAAACAGGTACGCGTGCGAAATGCGACCGCTCGCGACTCCGTTTTGAAGGGTACGCACGACGTGCTCCTGGCCGATCAAGTCGCCGAAGGTCTGACTGCGGTATTTGCGGTACAGGGAGATGGTAGACACGGTTCGGCAGGAAGGCCGGGAATGATGCGTCGCACGGAGAATCGACTTACCGTTGCTACCTTCCGATCCTGGCGGAGTTCACCAACCTGCCGCCGCGCAGTTCCCGGTTGCAAGAAGTTTAGCAGACTGGACCCATCATAATCTTCCAAATGGCGGAACGGGTTCGGGTGGCAGTGTTGGGCGCCGCCAGTCTTCGGTGCGGGCCGGCGATCGGGGCTTCGCTCGCGCAGTACTTTGGCGAGAGGCCGCTGGAATTTTGCTTTTGGGACGCCGACGCCGAGATTCTGGAGGTGATGGTGTTCGTCGCGCGGCACTGCCTCTACGCCATGCGAAGCCCGCACTCGGTGATCAGCGAAGAGGCACCGGCCGACGCCTTGGCCAACGCCGACGGCGTCATTTTCGCCATGGACCGTCGCTCGGCGGCGAAGTTCCTTCGCGAACCTGAAAGCGAGGATGGTGTCGAACGCGCGCTGCAACGCCTCTCGGTGCTGCTCTCGCCGGAGCCAAAGTACCTCTCGTTGATTCCCGAACCGGTCCCAGACGGACTCACCCGGCTGACATCCGTCTCCTGGCCCCCGCCACTACCGGACGACGCCCCATTGAGACTGCCACTGCGGCTTTTACGAATTCTGAACTCGGAAGACCCAATTCATGAGTTGCTGCGCGGGCACGAGCGTACGCCGCTGTCGGAATGGCTGGAATCCTTAGCCTAAGGCACAATAAGGTGGTGGTGACGGTTGTTGGGGCGGGCTTCGCCGGAGTCGAAGCGGCATGGGCACTCGCCGAGCGCGGCGTGCCGGTTCGACTGGTCGAGATGCGCCCCGCGCAAACCACACCTGCCCACGTGACCGGCCACTTCGCCGAGCTTGTCTGCTCCAATTCCCTCAAGTCGCTTCTGCCGACTTCCCCCGCAGGCCAATTGAAGGCCGAAATGGCGGCGCTGGGCTCGGTGGTTTTGACGGTGGCGGCCGAGCATCGAGTGCCGGGCGGCGAAGCCCTTTGCGTTGACCGCGACGCGTTTGGAGACGCCATCACCCATAGACTGCGAAGCCACCCGCTGATTGAGGTCTTGGAGCAAGAATTCGGCCCGGACGACATCGCGAGGGCCCTAAACCAGCCAAACGGAATCGTGATTCTCGCGACCGGACCGCTGACGACCGGCCCGATTTCCGAATGGCTTGCCCGCGTCACCGGCCGAACCCATCTGTACTTCTACGATGCCGTCAGCCCGACGATAGACGCCGCCAGCCTGGACCGCTCGGTCATCTTCGCGGAAAGTCGGTACGGCAAAGGCGAGGGGGACGACTATCTAAACTGCCCGTTCGAACGAGATTCATACGATGCCTTCGTCGCGGCGCTGGTTTCCGCCGAGCGAGTGCCCATCCGGGCGTTTGAAGCCGGTGGGCGGCGGGACGACACGGGCGAAGTACTGGAAGAAATGTTTCTGGAGAAGATCAAATACTTCGCCGGATGCACCCCCATCGAAGCCATCGCCGAGAAGGGCCCGCGTTCGCTCGCGTTCGGAAACTTTAAGCCGGTCGGCCTAACGGACCCACGCACCGGTCGGCGACCGTGGGCTGCGCTTCAACTACGCCCCGAGAACAAGCAGAAGACCCTGTATTCGCTGGTGGCTTGCCAGAACCGCCTCCGCTTTGGCGAGCAAAAGCGCGTTTTTCGCATGGTTCCGGGCCTCGAAAAGGCCGAGTTCGTGCGTTACGGCGTGATTCACCGAAACACCTACCTTGAGGCACCGAAGGTCCTCACGCCGCAGCTTGAGCTCCAAGAGATTCCGGGTCTTTTTGTAGCCGGCCAGTTAACCGGCGTGGAAGGCTATGTGGAGTCGGCCGCGATGGGCATCTTCGTTGGGCTGGCAGTTTTCGCCCGGCTGCACGACGCCGAGCTTCCCGCTCCGCCGCGAGAGACCGCCTACGGTTCCCTGCTATCGCATCTTCAGGACACGACTCCGCGTGAATTCGCCCCGATGAACATCAACTGGGGGCTTTTCCCCGAACCGGAAGCCGTCCCGACGGGCGCGAAAACGGACCGCGGCGAGCGGAAAGAGGCCAAGATTTCTGCGGCGCAGGCCGGGCTAGCTCACTGGCGAGCCGGGATCACTTTTCTGTAGGCGCGCGCTCGATCGGCGGGAAAGACCGGGGCTCCTCGGTTGGATACTGGTTCTTCTTGAAGGTTCGCATTGCCTTTCGTGCGGCCGGACTCAGGGTGATCAGATCGTCAACGAAGCCGGCACCGGTGGAGATGAAGATGACCGCGTAGTGCAGCGTTGGATGACGCAAGACGATGCAGTGTTCCTCGTCCACCGACGTCCCCACTAAGATCACAGGGCGGGAAAACCCGAGCGGATCGACATCTTGGCCACCAATGAGAAAGCTGGTTTGTCTGCCGACAAAGAAGAGCCGATCCTCTTCGACGACAATCGTTCCGTAATCCTTCCCGAGCTGCCGCTCGTTGGCGCAGAAGATGATGCCGACCTGGAAGGCGTTCTCGGCCGTCAGTTCGGGGACGTCCAATGCCCTGGGCTCTCTCCGCTGCGAGCCTAAGTTGCCGGAGATCACAAGGCAGGTTGTGCCCAGGAACCCCAGGAGGATCGTGCCGAAAGGAACTTGGTCGGGGTAGCCGCTAATAACAAGCCAAAAACTTGCGGCGATAACGCAGAAAAAGCCGAAGCCTCGAAGTCCAACTTCCAGGCCAGTTGGGGATGGACGCTTTGCCAACGGATCGCCCGCGATCCACTCTGCCTGGAACTCCGGTGGGACATATGGCCGGTCGCGGCGTAAGCCGCGCGGAGATTCTGGCGTCAAAAAGTCTCGGCGCAACCACGAGCCGGTTTCGAAATCGTAGTACTCGTTCTCGTGGGACGGCTTTATTCCCCTATTTTGCCGCGACGCCTTCGAGACGCGCAATGCTGGGCACGATTTCACCCGCAACCGGGTTTGTCATAATTAGTCGACAAGTGAAGAAGAGTCCTCCGAAGAAGCCGGCGAGCAAAACGAAGCCCGGCTGGAAACGCATCCTTGGGGGAACGTTCTACGCGCTATTCATTCTTTGCGCTTTTGGAGCGGGCACGATCGGTGGCTGGATTAGCCGCAGCCCCATGATGATGGCGCTGGCCCAGCAAATTTTCGTTGCGAAAGACCCGGCAGAGGTCTTCGGAAACCAGAAACACCTAACCATTTTGATGATGGGAGTAGACGTGGACCTTAAAACCGTTGGTGTACGGTATGTAGGCAACAAAGTCTATTACAAAAAAGAGCCCATTCCTGGCTCCGGGCGAGCCGATATGATCCTTGTCGCCCGCCTCGACTTCGAGAACAACACGATCACCGGCGTCTCCATTCCCCGCGATACGCTCTGCCGACTACCCGGCTACCGTCGCCAGAAGATCAACGCGTACTTCCGATTCAATCGCAAAGAAAGCGAATATGGCCTGATGCGCGAAGCCGTCGAGGACACCCTGCCCGGCGTGAAGATCGACCGCACGGTGGTTCTCAACTACTCCGCTTTCGAAGAGATCGTTAACGATCTTGGGGGCGTCTGGATCGACGTGAAGAAGCCGATGAAGTATGACGACTACTTCGGCAACATCTTCATCAACTTCAAGCCCGGCGTGCAGAAAATGAACGGGCATGATTCGCTGCTCTTCGTTCGATTCCGGCACACCGACTCCGATTTTGAACGTCAAGCGAGGCAAAAACAGTTTCTGATGGCGATGAAAACGGCCATGATGCAGAACATCGCAAAATTCCCGCTCGTTCTGGAGAAGTCCGTGTCGCTCATGGGCGGCGCGTTCACGCGCGACGAAATGGCGAGCGTTGCTTACTTCGCAAAGGACGTGAAGCAAGCGGACATCAAGATGGGGCGGATTGAAACTCTCCCGATCCGTAGATCGACCGACTTGCGGGTTGACCAAGCGAAGTTAGCCGCTACCCTTCGAGAATACAAGATGATTGAGGACCCGACCGGTCCGAACCGAAATGAGGCAAATGATTAATGAGTGACGCTTACGATCCACAAGCAACCGAAGAAGAGGCGTCATCTAAAAGTCAGCACATGACCTTTAAGGACATTCGAGTCCTGGGAGTTGTCATTTTGGTCACCGCACTAATTCTCTACCCCGTTTACCAAATGGGCCGGAAAAAGAGCGAGAAAGCCCAGTGCGTTAACAACCTGAAAGCCATGGGTGACGCCATCGCTTTGTACGCGAACGACCACGACGATGGCCTTCCGGTCCTCTTCCGAGAAGAGAACGGAGTTCCAGCGGTTAACAAGCGTGGCTTGCCCTATACTTGGGTCTCAGATATCTCAAAGTATATGAACAAGAGGGCCAGCTTTAGGTGTCCATCTGCCGACGAGAAGGAAGTGGTCTACGTCGAAGACCCCACCGATAGCAAGCTGAAAATCCCCTGTACCTACGGCATGTACGCCGCCTACAGCGGCTACAAAACGTTTAACATCGACCTTCCAGAACGAACGGTGCTTCTGGCCGAAACGTCGAACCAGGGCGCGATGACCAGCTTCGACCCTCTTCCGTTTAAGGACAAGGACGGGAAACCCATCCCGGATGGCTTTGTCATTGGATGGAGCGATTCCAACCTTCAGGGCGGCCCGGCTTCAAAGTCGCCTACACGCCTTGCATTTCGGGACAGCGCCAACGGCGACTTTTCGAAAGCCGCTGGACGCCACGACGAAGGCATTCACGCGTTGGTTGCCTCTGGCGCGCGGTTCATCATGCAGCCCAAGCACGTCCCGATTCGGATTCGCGAAGGACTGCCAAGCGATTTCTGGGCCGTTCCTGCTCGACGCCGCTAAGCTAGGCTGGCCAGCGTCGCGCCGTCGTCTGTGCCCAATACGAGATTGGGGAGCAACCGCCACACTTCGGTGTGGCGGACGGACTCGCCCGGCGGTGTGAGCTGAAACGCGCCCAGCGTTTCGATCTCGATCATCTCTTCGTTGGTAAACGTTTCGAAGTTGCAGCCGAAATCGGGATAGTTTCCGGGCGTGGCCGGGAAAGACTTCACGAGCAGAACGTCGCCAATCTGCGCTGCGGCGTATCCTTGCTCCACAAACGTTCCGATTTTCTGGGGAGCGGCTTCATCGGTGTTTGTGAGGGAAGCGAGTTCTTTGCCCCAATGCCAGCGGGAATCGGCCAAGTTCGAATAGCGCCAAAGCACCAGCGGCCGGGCGGGCAAAACGTCGGCGGTATGGGCGGCAAACGCGGGCTGCGGGAAAAAGACGACGCTTCCTTTCCGCAGCATCGTGAGTGCCCACGCCGAAAGATTCAGTTCGAAGGCACCACAGTTTTTTAGTGAGTGATCAATGCGAAACGTCTCGTCGCCGAGCGGCGTGATTTCGAGGGACTTCTGCACGTGGTTTCGGTCGGTCGGCGCGGTAAAGCGGATGGCACCGCCGTCCAACTCTTCCGTTTCAACCGGCTCGTTCTCCGGCTGGTAGGTACGCGGGAGCTCCTCGGGCGCGATCCAAAGTCGGTGGCCGCCATAGAACCGGTAGTCGGTTCCGCCCGCCGTGCCGAGATCACCGGGGAAGACGTGAAAGAGGTTCTCGCCGCCGCCAACGGTCAGAGAGATGATTCGCGGGCCGACGTCGAGCGTAACTTTCAGCTCGGCGGCACCGCTTTTCAGTACGGCAACGCGATCCCAACCGGCAAATGACTCGGTATGCACCCCAACGGTTTACCAGGTATTCGGCTTAGAACCGAAGCTGGTAGTTCACTCGGAGGGTGAAATTGTTACGCGCAACCCCGTTCGCAATCTCTTGCTCGTAGCTTACGTTGCCTACCAAGAAGCTGAACGACTGGTTGGGGCCAGGTCGCTGGTCGAACTGGAGGCTGTATCGTTGCTGGCTATTCATCTTGATGGCACCGGAAGATTGCTCCAGGCCGTACGAGATCTTTACCGGGCTACCGCTGTTCTCAAACAAGGTCAGGCTCATACCGCCAGTACGCGAACGGGCATTGTTCTGGTCGTTCACGAGTTCCTTCCAGAAGCCACCGACGGTCATGTTTTGGGCGCGCTTGTAGTTCACTTCCCAAGAATTGGTTCGCGCCGCAACCGGCAACGAGCCAAGGAACACATCGCCGCGCATCTGCTCCGGATTCGTCTCCAGACGGTTCACGACTTCCATGTTCTTGGTGGGCCGGGTGATGATGTTAAAGTTTCGGATAGCGATCTGCTGATCCCACGGCAGGGTTCGATACTTATAGAACATGTTGACGCGGATCCAACGCTTGTCGGATTCGTCGCTCTCAAGCTTGAAAGTCCGGTCAATGCCGCGCGCGCCGCTCGGGTGCATCTGGCTCATGTACTCATAGCCGAGCTGGTTCGAGCCGAGCTTGCCAGCGAACTGGAACAGCTTGTTCTCCTTGGCGAATTTTGAGTAGTCCGATGCCGTGTCCATTCCCATGTGGAACTTCACGTCCGTAAGGAAACCGACTCGGAAAGGAGCCGCCGAGCTGATGGCAACATTGGTAAAGGCCTGGGTGCGACCGTTCTGGTCCCACTGGTTGACGCCATAGGCTCCGCCGACCTTGAGGCCACCTAGCTCAGATTGCTGGATTCCCCCGGTCTGGTTCGAATTCGCACTCTGCGCGTTTTGGCCAACGGCGAACGAGCTGTTCAGGGTCCCGGCTTCGGCACCGACAAGCTGGCGCGCATATCCGTAGCTGACGCGCACACCCTTGCCGAGGTCCACCCAGAAACCATAGTTCCGGTGCTTCTCGTCTCGGTCCTGGCCGGTTCGGTCGACATCCGTATCCGTCACGCTAACGCCAAGGTTCTTGGTGATCGCCGTGCTGACGGTGTTGCTGCTTACCTTCTCGTCGTTTCCGTTGCCGTAGGAGGTGCGGGTTTGCTCCGTTCGAACATCCGTGCCTTTCGTCAGGCTCGTTTGCAGGGCCAAGTATTGTCGGTGTGAATCGACCTGATTCGTTTGAGTCCCGTCAAAATTGATCTTCTCGTCCTGGAAGAGGATCTGCCCAAGCCGGCCCAAATCTCGCGAGAGCGTGATGCGCTCCGTGAGGTTCGCAAAAAGAACGCTCAGCGGATCGTTCGACTTCTGTTCGTTTCGAACGTAGTTCAGCTTGGTCTTGGTGTTCGGCGACCAGTCGATCGCGTAGTTGCCGAGCCGATTCTTAACGTTCGTGCTGTCGTTAACGGCCTCGTAAATCGTGGCGTCTAGGTTCAAGTTCGGCAGAATCTGCCACTTGATCTTGGCGTCTCGCTGCTTGTAGCCCTGAAGACCGTTCAGGACGTCGCGCTCGTTATCCGCCAATTGGTTAAGACCAGCCAGTCCCGAGTCCACCTCGCGAGAATTGACCGCAATGTCGAGCTTCTTGTCTCGGTACGCAATTCCGGTTCGGTTGAACGATCCGGCCGACGCCGTGCCCCGGGCCGAATCAAGCGTGAAGTTGCGGCCCCGGCCAAGGTCCATCGCAAGGCCGAAGTCGGTTCGATCCATGCCCGCCACGTTGCCGAGCTTCCATCGCTCGAAACTCATCAGGTTTGAAAACTCGTTGAACTGCCGCCCAAGTTCCTGGCGTCGCAGGGTGAAGTTGGTGTTCTTGCTTCCGCCGGTCACGGTTTGGACGTGGGCACCGTCCGCGCGACCGCGCAGGCTTAGGTCCGAGAACGAGAGATCCCAGCCGGCGAATGGCTTAGCCGAAATCTGTGTGTAGTTACGCTCCAAGCCGCCGCTAAGGCTGAACTGATTCCGGTCTTCCGGTCGAATGTTCGTACCGGGACCATACATGGCCGCAATCGCCGAGACGTGGTTGTCGACTTCGGCGCGGCCATTGGTGTCGCCTCGGTTGAGCGCGTTAAACCTCGTGAAGCCGTTGTCCACCGCGCGCGAGGAGTTTTGAATGCTCCACGTCTTGCCCGCGACCTTCACGTCGCTGCTGCGCAGCTTCTTGTTGTTGTCGGTCAGCGTGTTCGTATTGAAGTCTAGCGAAGTGCCCTTACCGAGGACGCCCGTTTGAAGACCAAGCCATTGCCGCTTAAGGCCGGCATCGAGGCCGTACCGCGCTTGCTCATCGCCCAACAGGCTCTGGAACCGATTGAATCCGGCGGCAACCTCCTGCTGACCGTAGCTGAACTTATAGTTACCGCCGTCGAAGCCCAGGTCCGTGCGCGAGATGCCGGGCTGACCGGAGGCGTCGCCAATCTTCACGGAACTGAAATTCAGCTTCGAGGTCTTGGATACGAAGGCACCCGCCCAGTTTTCACGGGCCAAGCCACGCTCTCGTTCTAGCTGCTGACGGTCGCCTTCTGCGATGTCTTTAAATCGGTTGAAGTTTTTACTGACCTTCTGGCTGTTGAAGTTCAGGCTAAATCCGCCGGAAGTCACGCCGTAGTTGCGCCAGTCGATGCTTCCCTGGTCATCCGAAACCGAACGGAAACCGCTGCTTACGCCGAGACTGCCCAGCTTGAGGCGATCCGCCGAGACGCCGAGTCGCGTGATGCCACGCTCGTTTCGAAGCTGGTTTACCTTGGCGTCATCGACGCCCGAAAGGTTTGAGAACGCCGCGAAGTTCTTGCTGATGTCCTGGTAGTCGAGATTGACCGTTCCGCCGAGAGCCTTGCTCCCAATGTTCTGCATGATGAGGCGGGACTTCCCTTCCGATCCGTCCGCGTTTCCTCCGACATCGCCCTGCATGTTCAGGCCGCGCTGGTTGTTCGTTCGGCTCCGCTCGCCAAACATCATCACGCCGTTCGCGGTGGCCTGCCCAAACTTCAGCGAGTTGTTAAAGCCAAAGGCGTTACCGGTGAGTACCTTTCCGTCGCCGGTGCGCTCGGCAAAGCCGAGGCCCATCAGCAGGTTCAGTCCACCCGGAACGATGTTCAGCTTCATGCCGCCCATGCCTTTCAGGCGACTGGGGGCGGACGGGTCAGGCTTGTCGGTGTAGCGGTAAGAAACGTTGAGGGTTTGGCCCGGCTTGGTTGGCACCTTCAGGTACACAACGCCGACTTCGTAGTCCATGGCGTAGTCGGCCGAAACCGTGAGCGCGCGACCATCCAGAGAAATTTTCTCGCTACCGACCACGACATTTCCAAAGCGGAGTGGCGTACCGATGGTGGCGGTCTGAATGCGTATCAGGTCAACCGTCGGGGTGCCGCCAAGTTTCTCGCGAAGGTTGGCTTCTGCTGAGGCATCCAGTTGGAAAGGGGTTTGGCCGAGGGAAAGCGTCGGCATGCCAATGGCGGCCGCGATAAGCCACCATGCCGTTAGTTTCCTCCCTCGTAATCCCTTCATGAGAAGTCTGGCGGGTATGAGACCGCCACCCTAAATTCTAGCGTACAACCGGCCCAATCCATGGGCCTTCTGAGGTTCAAACGGGGCAATCTTCCGGCCGTTTCTAAAAAAGCTATCAGATTCCAGGAAATCGACCCTCAGCGGGCCTCATGGGTAGATCGGAAGCATGAAAAGAAGGTCGTCCGGCTGGATTGAAAAGAACATGTCGAACCCCAGCGACTGCTTGGTGATGGTGCCACGGTCGAACCAATCTGCCGCCTCTTTTTCGGTCGAGAAGCCGTACTTCAAGTAGTCCCCGCGCATCTGGCCGCGCGCATTTAGCATCCCGATCTGCGTCAATCTGCCGCTGGCATCCACCAATTTCGCGCTCTCCCGAGCCAGTGATTCGATGAACCGAGGAAACCTTTCTTTGAACGCAAGCTTCCGTTTGGCGATCTCCTCTTGCAGCAATTTTAATGCCATAGCGGCGGGTTCAAGGGAGTCGGAGCGCCGGCCCGGATTCACCAACATCGCGACGTAGTAGGCCTCGACTGCCTCTGGATCGATCGCCTTTTGCCAGAGAGCCTTCCCGGCAACCGAATCCATCGTTTCCCGCCGGAGCGGGTTTTCATCGAGCGGTTTGTAGATCGCATCAAGCTCCCGTTTCGTCCTTTCTCGATCAAGTTGCTCACTTTCAGGAGTTCGGTTTGGCGGATTGACGTTTCGCGGAGTGACAACTATTCTCGACGAGATGCGCATTTGCGGCGTCTCAATTATCGTCACGTCGAACGATTGCTCGCCTCGAGTCACCGTTAGGTCGATGCGAGCCATCAAGCTAAACGCGACGTTCGACTTTGTGATGGCACCGGGAGCAAAAAGCCCCATGGTCTCCGCCATCGTCGCTTCTAACTGGCGCTTAAACGTCGGAGAAAATTTTGCCATGGAATCGACCCGGAGGATGGGTATGTCCTTCTCGAAGACCTTGGCGATTTCTTCCGCGCGCAAGAGAACCTCGATTTGGGGCAGGTCTTGGCTGTAAAAGTAGCGGACTCCGCTGGTCGAAAGGTAGGTCCAGTCCCCAGCCGGCGTCACCCCCCACTCTCCTTTTTTTGGGACGGTCGCCTTCTGCGGATCGAAGGCTTCTTCGGCGAGCTTCAGCGTGACTTTCCCCCGACGATGGTAGGAGACGCCGATAAGAGCTGACTTGGGAGCCAAAAGCTTCGGCGGCGGGCTCACCGATTGCCCCTGGACCCCAGAGACCTGACTCACCGCGAGGAGGCAAATGAGCGTGGCAATCACGGTCGGCCTACTGCCCAGCACTTGCCGGCGTCGTAAGTCCTGAACTCCTGCTGACGGGTGAAAATGGCACCTGTAGAGACCTTTTTCCAACTTTGAATATTGTCATCCTCCGTCCGCCTGGTCACGACGTCATAGTTGCCAGCTGGGTACTTGATGACCCTGGAAAAATCTTCCGTCCATGAATTGTCGAAAAGGTTAGCGAAGGGCCAAGTCCAAGGACAAGGCTCACTGGACGAGCCCTCAGACTGCCAGGTTTTAGCCCTTGAAAAGCACAGGAAGATCATGTAATTGTTTACCGGACCGGTCCCCGAGATCAGCACCACAAGGGGTCTGGACCGCGAATTAATCGTGCCTTCATGGGTGTAGGCCTGAGCGTTTGCGGTAGCGGGTGTGACGAATGCCGAGGCGATGAGGAGTAGAGAGTTTCTAATGAGTACAACCTACACCACCTCCGAGATAAAGGCAATGGGCAAAGCAAACCTTAACAAGGCAAGCTCGAAATCATTAAGGGTAGTACGTACCTTTAACTACCCTAACATCCCAAACGTCACATCGCCGGAGACAGTCTTCCCGGCCCAAACGACCGCCGATTTTGGACTGCCGGAGCGTTCGCTCCGGTTTGTCGCCGTAGCGATTCCAGCCGGGAGCGAATGAGCTTGTGGGTCCGGTGAAGTCGGCTACGGACGGTTCCGACCGGCTTGCCAAGCATCTCCGCAATTTCTTGATACGGAACGTTTTCGACGTCCGCGAGATTGACCAGCAACCGCTGCTCGGCTGAAAGCGAGTTCATCACCTTCTGCAAGTCTTCACTCAGCGCACCCGTCATGAGGCGCTCTTCCGGGTCGGGCGAGTGATCCGCAACGTCGAAGTACAGCGAGTCGTCGGAGAACCCGTTTGGAATCGGCGTGTCGTAGCTCACGGTTCGTACGCGGCGGCGTCGAGCACGCAGCAGGTCCAGGAACAATCGCGAGAGAATTCGGTAGATCCAATTCTCAAACGGCTTGTCTCCCTCGAACTCGTGGTAGGCGCGGTAAGCACGGAAGAAAGACTCCTGAGTTAGGTCTTCGGCGTCCGCGCGGTTGCCCGCGAGTCGGTAGGCCATGTTATAGACTTTCCGGTATGAGTCCGCCATGTGCTGGCTGAAACTCGATTCTTCTGTGTTAGTCAAGGCGTGGGCTTCGGTCTGCATTTCTTCCTCCTCCGTTGCACCTATGACGTGTCTCGCCGCTCCGCGTGATCGTGAAAGGTGTTGGTTATGGAAGGAAAAACCCGCGCCCCGCAACCTGGGTTCCAATTCTTTGAAGGGTCCTAGGCCCATACCAGGGTGGAAACACACGTGAATTTTAAGATTGGTGTGTTTTATCCTAGTAAATGTACGCTATCACGATCTCACGTTCGCCTAGTATAGTGATATCCAGCCCTGGTGCGTACCCGCGTCAAGGCGATGTAATTGGAGGCCTCGTGAACCAAACCCGGAAAGCTTTCACCCTTATCGAGCTCTTGGTAGTCATTGCCATTATTGCCATCCTCGCGGCGATCCTCTTCCCCGTCTTCGCTCAGGCGAAAGATGCGGCGAAGAAGACCCAGTCGTTGAGCAATGTCAAGCAACAGGTAACGTCTCACCTACTGTACAGCTCCGACTTCGACGACCTTTTCTCGCCTTTGGCGCACGAGAAGCAAACGGACACGATCGACTACGATTCGTCGTTCATCCCCCTGCTTCTGCCGTACACCAAGAGCCTGCGACTTTTCTACTCGCCTAACTCAAAGGATCAGAGCGATCCTAAGCTCACGGCTTCGCCGCGAACCAGTGGTGGCGTTCTCACGCAGTACGCAATGCTCCCGCGCTGGCAGGTTTATGCCGGTACGGACGCGAGCAATGCCCTGTGGCGAACGGCTTACGCACCGAACGGTGCTCTCATGGAAGGTATCGCAGGATACAGCTTCGATGAAGGCGCTGCCTACTTCGGCAACAACAACTACTGCACCAACAACGGTGGCGCAGAAGGTTCGCGAGTCGGTTCGCTCGGCCAGACTTCGGTCGCACGCGTTTCGGAAACGGCTCTCGTGCTCGAAGCACGCGGCTGGGACTACGGCTTCTTCTGCCGCAGCCCGTGGCCATCGCCGGCAGACGCCATCGATGACACGAGCCCGACCTACGGAATCAACTTCGACGGCCGCTACACCTTCCGTGGTGAGCAGCGCGTAAACAACCTTGTCCGATATCGCATCGGCGTGGGTGCCGTTGGCTTTGCTGATGGACACGCCAAGACGATGGAAACCGGCAAGTTCTACGAAACGATCGACGTTGCTGGCGGACAGAAAGCCTACAGGTATCAGTACGCGAAGGAGTAGTCGTGAAGACACTCCGGACCGCGATAGCGGGGCTTATTGCTTGCTCGGTGTTGGTGGCGTGCGATGGAAGTGCGCCACCTCCACCTGAGGCGAATGGAAAGGTAGAGATAAAGAAGCGAGTTAAGGAGCCGGACGTGTCCCCTGGGGGACGCGAACGACAACCTGGCTAGCCCCTTTGAGGCCGACTCGATTTTCGAGTCGGCCTTTTCTACGTCCCTTCGAGGCCGCCACCCGTGGGCAGATACTTCTCCGAACCCGTCGGTGGGGAATATTTCCGCTTCTGCGTAGAATTCCAGACCAGCACCGCAATCTGGCGGAGCAGCTTATCGCCATCGTTGTCGGTGGTCCAGCGTTGGTCTTTTTGGCTGTCGGTGTAGATGGTCAGCACGTAAGGCTTCTCGGCAAACACGATCGCCGTGTCGGACCGGCTTCGGCTAATCGCCCCGGACTTCATCGCCGCCGTGACTCCCGGCGGAACCGAAACCCCGATCCAGTCATCCCAATACTGCTTCTGAAGGATCCGCAGGATTTTCTCGGAACCGGCCTTCGAGGTTGCCGTCCCGCGATAGAACATCTCAAGCATCCGGTTCATTTCGTTTGGCGTGGTCATTCCCATGCCAAACTGGCCGCCAAGCCGACGGAGGCGAGTCTCCTCTTTCGGCGCACTGGCCAAGAGCAAAGTGTCTTTGAACCCGAGATCCGTGAGCGACCGATTCACGTTCACGGTGCCAAGCCACTCGCGCAAGATGCGCGTCGCCAGGTTGTCACTCACCGAGATCATCAGGTTGACGTAGCCATCAAGGTCGAGAGAGAGCCCGTCCTGCAGGTAGTAGCTGTAGACGCTCGTGTCCCACTCCAGCCGCTTCGACTTCGGAGGAAGTTCGCGTTTGTCCGTCCACTTCATTCGGCCGGCTTCCACCTCGCGGATCGCGTGTAACATGACCGCCGTCTTGATCGTGGATGCGGTTGGAAAACGCTCGTCGCCGCGGTACGAAATCTGGCGACCCGAGTCGAGCATCTTCAGCGAATAGCCCGCCCGGCCGCGGAAGTAGGTGCACATCGAGTCGAGCCGAGCCTTGAGGAGCGGCAGAGGATCGACTTCCACGGCCGGTGCCGCGGGAAGTCCAATTCCTAATAGCAAAGACGAAAACAGGGCGACCATGATCATCCATGATACGCCCTGAGTGGGTTAGAGCCGGTTCGTCAGATTGATCTGACTTTCCAGCAGTTTTTGCCAGCTTTCCAGGAAGGATTCCGAAGAACGCTCCCGTCGGTTTGCGCGCTGCCACTTCTTTAGGGCAAGCAACGGCTGGCGAATGATGGGCATCCTGAATGCGTTCAGGTTGCGGATGGTAACGATCATTGACACCTCCAAAGGTTCTGGCACCAACGTGGTGCAGGAGGGACAGGTCTATGTCCTCAACGGAAAGGTTCAACGACGAACTCATCCAGGATACTCCGTCCCAGAAAACCTCCGCGCAAAGGTCCCGTGAACTATACTCGCGTTGTGAAAGCGGACGTCGGCATTATTGGCGGAACCGGCATTGGAGAAAGGTTAGCAACGCTTGGCGGCGTGGCGGTCCACGTTCCGACCGCGTTCGGCATTTCTCAGGGCCGGATGCTGGACTACCACGGTCTCTCGATCTTTTTGATGAGCCGGCACTCCTCGGGCCACACCGTTCCTCCGCACCGGGTGAACTATGCGGCGATGGCGTCGGCACTTCGCACGCTGGGCGCAAGTTGCTGCCTTGCAACGGCTGCGGTTGGAAGCCTTGACGACACCGCTGGCCCCGGAACCATCTTCGTCTGCTCGGACTTTCTCGACGTTTCCGGGCGGCAGACGACCCTCTTCTCGAACGCCGTCCAACATACCGACTTCAGCTATCCGATGGGCGTCACATCGCGCGAAGCCTTGCTCGCCGCCGCCGATTCCGAAGACATTCACGTGCGAGACGGCGGCGTTTACGTTTGTGTGAACGGCCCCCGCTATGAAACACCCCACGAAATCAGCACTTTCCGGCAGTGGGGCGGCAGCGTGGTGGGCATGACGGCCGCCAGCGAAGCCATTTGCATGCAGGAGGCCGGCATCGACTATGCGTGCCTTTCGATCGTCACCAATTTCGCGTCCGGGATATCGAGCAGCCCCCTAAGCCACCAGGAAGTCGTCGAGCAAATGGACCGCTCGGGAGACGCGGCGGTCCGGGTTTTGCTGGCCGCTGCCGCCCGGTTGAACCAGGCATTTACTCGCCGCTGAGGCAATATCTATGTCTCCCCGGTCCTTTGCCCTGCTGCTCGCAATGACGTCCGGCATTGGAGGGCGCACGGTGGCGCGCGTGGTGGCGCGAAACGCCCTGCTCGCTCGTTCCCCGGAAGAGTTCCTGGCACTGTCACCTCAGGTCTGGCAGGAGGATTACCGAATGAGCGCAAAGGCGGCGACGGCTCTCACTTTGCGGATCTCGGACGCCCCGAAGGAGATCGAAGCTCTTGAACGGCGGCTGAACGAGCGCGCCGTTTCATGGGTCACCGCCGCCGATGCTCACTACCCGCAGGCCCTGGAAGCTTTCGATCCCGATCCGCCTGGGGTGCTGTTTCTGCACGGCAACCACCGACTTCTCGACCGCAAAACGTTCTGCGTGCTTTCTTCGCGCAATGCTTCGCCCGGGCAACTGGATGTGATCGGAAGCCGCGCGGAGGAGGGCGTTCTCGCAGGCGATATCCTGGTGACGGGCCACGATCGGCCGGAGTACCAGCGGTCGGCAATCGTTCCGCTTCGGTGGGGCGCACCCCGCGTGCTTTGCCTTGACCGCGGTTTGTTCACGGTGCTGGGCGACGACCTGAAGAACGAAGCGTTCCGGGCCGCGCGGCTTTGGCGGTACGAATTTGACCCGCTGACCGACCTCGCCATGAGCCCGTTCCGCCCGGATAGCGATTTCGCGGGGGTCAACAACAAGGTGCGCGACCGCCTGGTTGCGGGGCTGAGTCGACGCCTTGAGGTCGTTCACCTCTCACCGGGCGGAAACATGGAACGGCTGATGGGGCTGGCTCTGAAGATCGGTCGCCCGGTGCAGATCGCCGCTGACATCCCAGACGCACAACTTTGGGTCGAGCGCGGGGCGGGACTTATGCCCGACATGACATAATGAATCTTCGCGGAGTGGTGTCCGAGTGGTCGAAGGAGCGCGACTGGAAATCGCGTATCCGGTGTTGAACCGGATCGAGGGTTCGAATCCCTCCTACTCCGCCAGAAGAAGCACATGCATGATCCTTCGACCGAGGAAATCCAACGCCGCAACGCCGTGATCGGCCGCGTTCTCAGCTTTGTTCGCGAGAACCGCACAATCAAGCTGCCGGCATTCGACCCGAACGTGGACCGCCCCGACGACCAGTTCGCACTGCTTTCTGTAGGCATCGAGCCGAACGATTTCTCTGGCACCGTAGGCGACTTTCGCTACCAGTTTGAGGGTGAAGAGGACCTACTTCACCTGATGATCACCCGCCGAGAACGCTTGCCACTGACGGTGGAAGAAAGCCAAGTCGTGGCCGAGTTTCTCTATCGCGGAGTGGCTCCGGCGCTGGTTTGGCTGCGACCCGGCGAGTTCTCGCAACACTTTTACGTGGGTCATGACGACCTTCTCGGCGAAATCGTTTCGGTTATCTGATGCCGGTGGCGGGAGCGATCGTCGAGGCCACGCTTGCCTGGTTCGATGAACACCGGCGCCTGTTGCCCTGGCGCGAATCCCGCGACCCCTATGCCATCTGGGTCAGCGAGATCATGCTGCAGCAGACGCAGGTGAAGACGGTGATTCCGTATTTCCACAAATGGATGGCGACCTTCCCGACCGTGGCCGCCCTCGCTGCCGCTGATGAGCAAGCCGTGCTGGCGATGTGGCAGGGCCTCGGCTATTATCGACGCTGCCGACAGCTGCTGGAGGGCGCACGGTTTGTGGCTCGAAACGGAATGCCGACCTCGGCAACAGGCTGGCGTGAGGTTCCGGGAGTCGGACCCTACACCGCCGGTGCGATCGCGAGCATCGCGTTTGGTGAACCGGCCGCGTTGGTGGATGGCAACGTCGAACGCGTGTTCGCTCGCCTAACCGCCTGCCCCGAAACCGGCCCCAAACTGAACCGCCAGGCCTGGGAATGGGCGTCGACGGTGATACCACCGACGAGACCGGGCGACTGGAATCAGGCCCTGATGGAGATCGGTGCGACGGTTTGTCGGCCGCGCGAGGCAGACTGCCCGGCTTGCCCCTTACGGCCCGCCTGTCTGGCCGCCGACGGCGATCCACTCGCCTTCCCCACCACCGTTCCGAAAAAGTCACCGACCCTGCTTCAACACGAAACCTGGATTCCAATTTGCGGCGACCGGCTGGGCGTCCGTCAGATTCCAGACGGGCAATGGTGGGAAGGAATGTGGGAGTTTCCCCGCACGACCGACGGCACAAAGTTGTTCCCGGGCCAGAAATCCTGGCCGCTTGGAAGCTTCCGGCATACGGTGACGGTCCACCGGATCACCCTCGCGGTGAATTGCGTAAGGCTAAAATCCCAGTCGGACGAGCTTAAATGGTTTGGCTTGGATGAACTGGCCAGCCTGCCGATGCCCGCTCCACAGCGAAAAGCCGTTGGCCTATTTCAAACTGCCCAAAAATCCCTAATCGATTTCGAGTGAACCGAATCGCTTTTCGGTCGGGTCGACGTTCTCCGTGAGAACTCCGTAGGCCCAGCGAATCTCCTTCTGGATCTCGCGGGCGCGGGCGCGCTCCGGGCTGTTCTCGGGAAAATTCTCCGGGTCGCTCCGCTTTTCCAACCGTAGGAAAGCTTCTCGGATCTCGTTGAACGGCGTTCCCACCGAAACCCCGAGCACCGCAGTCGCGCGGAGGTGCGGATCAACCTTCGGCGTCGGGCGGGGGGTAGGTTCCGTCGGTTCCATATCGGGGGCCGTCGCCGCCGCCGTGCTACCTTGCCCGGCAAAAGCGTCTAGGCCCTGCAGGCGTTCCCATTCTTGGTTGACATGTCCCCGAAGGATGTCGTAGGCGCGTCGTCCGATACTCACCCTAACATCCTACCAATTCAGAAGCGGTACCGCAGGGTCAAATTGAAATCATAGAAGCCCCCGTTTCTGTTTCGCAACATAGGCTCCAACGTGACCTTGGTGCCAACTTGGAAGGCAGCGGCAAAACGGAGCCATTGCTGGGACTCCTGCGGGATCTGGCTAAACCCGACCGAGAACGACCGTTTGGGCGAGTCTTTCCAATCGAGCGACAGGTCATAGACGTTCCGCTCGCGGTCGACGTTTGTTTCTGGACCCGCGAGTGCTACCGCGGCCAGCCGAAGCGAAACCTTTCCGGTTCGGCGCGCCGCTTCCAGCCCGAGAGCCCGTCGGTATCCCCGGCCCGCCCCCGGCGCATCCTCTGGACGCCTGACGGCAGAGAGCGACGTGCCGCTGATGCCAAAGTTGCGCCCGACCGCCACGCTGACGTTCAAAGATTCGCTGCCGACTCGCGCCACGTAGCCTTGCTGATAACCCCGGCCGGCATCGCAGGCGGCAAGCGAAATCGCAACGCCTTCAAAAATGAGGTTGGAATCTGCCCGAAGCGACGGAACGCTTTCGGCGAACAGCCGACTGAACCCAAACGGCAGATACTGCTTGCCTACCCGCCAGATTCCTTCGTCTTCCAGGTACGCCTCGTCCAGAAACTCGTTCGCCGGCCCGCCTTTGATGCGCTCCAGCCGCTGGCTCGCGAACGCGCGGAGTCCGGGCTCTAGGAAGAAGGTTAGAGAAACCGTGCCGGGCCGCCCCATCGGGTCATAGAGGCGAAGTTTATTGCGCCCGCGCTGCTCGATTCGCTCCGTCAGACTGAGGTCAAGCTTGAATCGTACGTCCGGTGCCTGGGCCAACGACATGCCGGCAAGGGCCAAACCCAAGACCGTTAACGCCGCGCGGATATCCACTCCACCACTTCTCCGGCGGGAACGGTAAACGTCTCCTGTTCGCGGAGCGCCCGCACTTGGTATTGGCCCGAGGTCAGTTCGTCCGAGCCCAATATGACAGCAAAGGTGGCCCCGGATCCGTCCGCCTGCCGCATCTGCGACCGCAAACTCTTGCCGTCGACGTCGCTGAGAGCTCGTACTCCGGCCCGCCGCAGGTCGGAAGTGAGAAGCCGGACCGTGTCCCGCGCGTCCTTCCCGGCGCTGATGACGAACACATCTGGTCGCGGCGCCAACGGAGCAAAGCCTTCGGCCTCCAGGGCAATGAGAGCGCGTTCGATGCCTATTCCGACACCGACGCTGGGCGTGGGCAGCCCGCCCAGTTCGGCAAGGAGGTTGTCGTAGCGGCCACCGCCGCACAAGGAGCCCTGCGCGCCGAGGTGACGGCTTTGAATCTCAAAAACGGTCTCGGTGTAGTAATCGAGGCCCCGCACGAGCGACGGATCGAGCCGGTAGGCGACCCCAACTTCGCCAAGAAACTGCTGGATGGAATCAAGCCGCGCCTTGGAGGCATCTTCCAAATAGTCGGTCAGCGGCGGCATGGTCTGAAGTAGCGGCTGAATGGACTCTTCTTTCCAGTCCAGAATTCGTAGCGGGTTGCGGCGCGCGCGGTCTTGAACCTCGGTTTCTTGGTCCTTGAGCCACGGGGCAAGGTGATCCAAGATCACGGTCTCATACTTAGCGCGGCACTCGGCCCGACCGATAGAGTTCAACAGCACCACGAGGTTGTTCAGACCCAGCTTCTCGTAGAACCGAACCGTGAATTCGATGACTTCCGCGTCGGCTTCGGGGCCAACGCCGCCGATCAACTCGATGCCAAACTGGTGCGCCTGCCGGAACCGGCCCTTCTGAATCGCGCCGTACCGAAAGAACGGTCCCCCGTAGGCGAGACGAAGCAAGGTGCTGGGCGGGCACAGGTTGTACTCGACGACGGCGCGCATGGCGGGAGCGGTGAGCTCCGGCCGCATGACGACGGTGCGTTCGCCTTTGTCGACGAAGTCGAACATCTCCTTCGTGACGATGTCGCTGGTTTCACCCGACGTTCGGTCGATGATCTCGATCCGTTCCAAGATCGGCGTCCTGATTTCGCGGTAGCCGTACAACGAGGCGTGATCCCAGAAAGCCCGCTCAAGAAACTGCCAGGCGTGGGTATCGGCGGGCAGCAGATCCTGCATACCCGGCAACGGAAGGGTTTCGAGTTTCGGTCCCTTCACTCAGATTCCCCGCCGGAATACGGCGACGAGTAGTTTGGCGGCTCTTTCGTAATCTGGACATCGTGCGGGTGACTCTCGCGCAGAGCGGCGTTCGTAATCTTCAAGAATTCAGCTTTCTCGCGCAAGTCGGCGAGGCTCTCCGCGCCGATATAGCCCATTCCCGACCGGAGCCCGCCCAGCAGCTGGGCCATGGTGTCGGCCAGGGAACCCTTAAACGGAACCCGACCTTCGACGCCTTCCGGCACGATCGTTCCGCCGGCAGCTTTCTCCTGCATGTACCGGTCGCTTGAACCTTGGCGCATGGCACCCACACTGCCCATTCCGCGATACACCTTGTAGGCGCGGTTGCGATAAATCTCAATTTCGCCCGGGCTTTCTTCGGTTCCGGCGAACATGTTGCCCATCATGACCGAGCCCGCTCCCGCAGCAAGGCATTTCACCACGTCGCCGCTGGAGCGGATTCCACCGTCGGCGATGGTCGGGATGCCGAGCTCATTTGCCTGCTCGCTACAATCCATAACGGCGGTGAACTGGGGCACGCCGACTCCAGCGACCACGCGGGTCGTGCAGATCGAACCTGCACCAATTCCGAGCCGCAAGCCATCCGCCCCGGCCTCGAACAACGCGCGAACGCCTTCCTTGGTGGCCACGTTCCCCGCGATGACGCGAAGGTCAGGCAGCTTGTCTTTTAACATGCGAAGGCAGCTGAGCACGCCCTTCGAATGGCCGTGGGCGGCATCGATGACAATGAAGTCCACGCCGGCGTCTTGCAGGGCTTTCGCCCGCTCGTACGGCGAGCGCAGCGCACCGATGGCCGCGCCCACCACGAGGCGGCCCTTGCCGTCCTTGGTTGCATGCGGGTGGCGTTGCACCTTCAAAATGTCCTTTATCGTGATGAGGCCGCGTAGTTTTCCGTCGCCATCGACGATCGGCAGTTTCTCGATGCGGTGCTGGGCCAGCATCTCTTGGGCCGCTTTAAGATCGGTTCCCACCGGCGCGGTGATCAGGTTAGCGCTCGTCATGCGCGTCGAGATCTCTTTCGTGTAGTCGGTTTCGAACCGGATGTCGCGGTTCGTGAGGATTCCGACGAGCGTTCCCTCGGCATCAACGATGGGGACGCCGGAAATGTGGAACCGCTCCATCAGATTCACGGCGTCCTGGATGGATTCGTGCGGACCCAATTTGAACGGCTTCGTGATCACTCCGCTCTCCGATCGCTTCACGCGGTCGATTTGCTCGGCCTGCTGATCGATCGTCAGATTGCGGTGAACCACCCCGACGCCGCCTTCCCGCGCGATCGCAATCGCGAGGCGGGCGTCCGTTACCGTATCCATCGGCGCCGACACGATGGGGACTTTGAGGGTAATTCCGGGCAAAAATGGCGTGGAGGTGTCAACCTCGCTTGGGAGCACTTGAGTTTCTTTTGGGATTAATAAGACGTCGTCAAAACTGAGACCTTCACGAAAAGCCGCCATTTCGGCCTCCTTTTGCTTTTCATTTGAGTATGGCGTAGGTTCAAACGGCGACGCAACCGGCCCAGAGGTCGTTCGGGCTGCGACAAAGCATCACAGTCGGTAAAAGTGTGACCCTGAATTCATGATTCGCCGGTGCGCATCCGGGGCAACGGAGCATACACTAATCCCCAGGTGACTTTCTTTAAGAACAGCCTGCGACACGGTCCGGCAAGAACGCTCACGGGAATGTACATCCTGGCGTTGAGCTTGCTGGGCTTATGCGCCGTCGCGAACCAGCTGGTCATACAAATAAAGATTAACGAGCACAGTGGCATGTCAAGCCTAATCAACGTGGCCGGTGGACAACGTACTCTCAGCCAGCGCATCTGCAAAAGCGCCCTCCTCATTCAAACGGCAACCGAAGATTCCAGCCGACGCACAGAAGTTGCCGAGCTTGAAAAATCGATAGCCCAGCTTCAGGCCCAAAACTTTGCTTTGGTCACCGGCGACCCGGGCAGTGGCATCCCGCCCTTGCGCATCCCCAGCGCCCTCGCCAAATATGAGGCGAGCCAAACGCACCTGCGCGAAATCCTTCGCGGTGCATCCGGCATTTTGGCGACCCGCGGGCAAGGATCTGATACCGCCGACAACGTACGGCTGATTCTTCAACATGAGAAAGGATTTCTGGAAGAGACCGAGCAAACGGTACGCCTAATTCAGGAGGAGGCCGACGCCCAGCTGGTCCAGCTGAAGATTCTGGAGCTTTCGATCGGAGCGTTTACGATTCTTTTGCTGATCCTGGAAGCCGCCCTCGTTTTCCGCCCGCTGGCGCAAAAAATTGACGAGCAGTTCGGCTCTTTAGAGCGCGCATCCGCCGCCGCGCGCGAATCACAAGCGATCGCCGAAGCCGCCGTTAAAGCCAAGTCCGAGTTCTTAGCGAACATGAGTCACGAGCTGCGCACCCCGCTCAACGGCATTATCGGCATGGCCTCCCTGCTGAGCACGAACAACAGCCCGAGCGAAACCAAAACCCGGTCTGAGATCATTGGACGGTCGGCAAATTCGTTGCTCATCATCCTCAACGACATTCTGGATTTCTCGAAGTTCGAAGCCGGCGTGGTCGAGCTGGAGAAGATTCCGTTCGAGCCGCGCCTCATTCTTGGCGACGTTTGCAGCGTGATGGAGTCGATTCTGATGAAGAAGGGGGTTGCCATCGCGTGTTCGGCGGACGCTACCGTCCCCGACCAAGTGATTGGCGACCCGACCCGGTTCCGCCAGATCCTCAATAACATCATCGGCAATGCGGCAAAGTTCACCGAAGTTGGCCGCATTGACGTCCTTGCCTCCTTTCGCGATGGGATGCTGACCGTCGAGTGCCGGGATACCGGAATTGGCATGACCCCAGAGACGGTGGCGAAGCTGTTCAACAAGTTTGCCCAGGGCGACGCTTCGGTCGCCAGAAAGTACGGCGGAACCGGTCTCGGCCTCTCCATCTCAAAATTCCTTGCCGAGGCGATGGGCGGCGGCATTTCGGTGGCCAGTGTTCACGGCAAAGGCTCCACGTTCACCATCACGATTCCGTATGCCGAGACCGCGAACGAGACGGCGGCGGGTCGAAGACTGAACGGGGAGGTTGTCCTCTGCGTCGATTCCAACCCAACGAACCTAACCGTCCTGATGAACTACGTGGAGGAGTTTGGTGGGGTCGCCTTGGGCGCGGCATCGCCAGACGAAGCGATGGAGTACGTTCTGAACGCCGAGCAACGGATCGACATCGTTGCGGTGGACATGGACCTGCCGGCCCAGGACGGGATCCAGCTGACGCAGCGAATCCTTCGCTATCGGCAGCTTCCCGCCCTGCTCGTGACGTCCGTCATCATGAACAAACCGGCCGACACGGCGGCGAAGCGCATTTTTGACTCGGTGATTTTGAAGCCGGTCCGCCGCAGCGCGTTTGAAACCGCACTGATGCACTCCATAGCCAAGCAGGCGGCCCTCCCGACCCGGCCGCTGCGGGTGCTTTCGGTGGACGACAACAAGGTGAACCGCCTCGTCGTGCAAGGATTCTTGAAGCCGACCGGCTGGGAAGTGGACGACGCCGTCAACGGCCTCGATGCCATTTCCATGGCCGAGACCGGCGCTTACGACGTGATTTTGATGGACTGGCAACTGCCCGACGTGGACGGAATCGAAGCCACCCGGCGGATTCGTATGTTTGCACCGAGCAAGCTTCCGATCATCGGCCTAACGGCAAATGCGACGCCGGACGTGATTAAGCGCGGCACGGAAGCGGGCATGAACATGGTTCTGCAAAAACCGGTGTCCGCCGACCAACTTCGGCAAGAGATCATCGCGCAAACTTCACGTTGATGGAATACCGTTCGCTCGGAAAAACTGGCCTTCAGGTTTCGGTTGCCTGTTACGGCACCATGACGTTTGGTTGGGCCCCCGATGACTGGGGATCGCACGAGGAAGATGCGCTTCGGCTGACCGACGTCGCTTTTGAGTTGGGGATCAACTTTTTTGACACCGCCGACGTCTACGCCCGCGGTGTCAGCGAAACGATTCTGGGCAAGGCCCTGGCTGGTCGCCGCGACCGCATCGTACTGGCCACCAAGTGCCACGGCAAGATGGACGACAACGACCCGAACGCTTCGGGAAACTCGTACCGGCACGTGATTGAGGCTTGTGAGGCGTCGTTGCGGCGGCTGGATACCGATTACATCGACCTCTATCAGATTCATCGGCCGCAACCTACGGTGCCCATCGACGAGACGTTGCGTGCCCTCGACCACTTGCAGCGGTCGGGCAAAATCCGCTACGCCGGTTGCTCGACGTTTGCCGCCTGGCAGGCTTGCGAAGCCCACTACGTGGCTCGGGAACTCGGTTCCGCCGGGTTTGTGTGTGAGCAACCGCCCTACAACCTGCTGGATCGCCGCATCGAGCGGGAGCTCCTTCCCTTTTGCCGAACCTACGAATACGGCGTGATTCCGTGGTCGCCGCTGGCCGGCGGGATGCTGAGCGGCAAGTACTTGGACGGTGCGGAAGACGGCCGCTACAGCAAGAGCGATCCGGGCGGACGGCTTGCCCAGGTCCCCGTAGACCAGTTAAAGCAGCTTCGGGACTTGGCCCAGCAAAACGACTTGACTCTCCCGACGCTCGCCTTGGCTTGGGTCGCGGGTCAGCCCGGAATCACGAGCCCGATCATTGGAGCACGAAACGAGGCGCAGCTGCGGGAGTCCTCGGCGGCCGTACAAACAAAGTTGTCGAGCGAGGTCATGGCGGCCGTCGACACCATTTTCGCCCCCGGCACCCACCACGTGAACTACTACACGGCCAACTTCGGGCCGAACGTTCGCCCCCGCTGAAGCTAGATTCTCTGGCCCGCTCGCGGGCCAGAGAACAATCTCGTAATCAGTAGCTTTCGGGCTGTTCTCGCACGACGCGTGCGAGTTCAACGAAGTGCTTTTCTGCCTTGGCGGCGTCGTTGTCGTGATACTTCAGGTACGGAGCCTTCTCGTCTTCCGTAAGGCTCGACCACATCTCTTTCTTTTTCGCGATATCCGTCATCGAAGGAAGCAGAGCCATCTTTTCGGGGCTATCGCTTGTTTTCTCTACCTTTGCATTCGCGTCAACTTTCGTGTTGACATCTTTATTCGCTTCGCAACCGACGAGAAGAAGGGAGAGAGCGACGAGGGAGATCAGTAAATTTTTCATGAGATACAAAGTTTTGGGTGCCGAACCTTGCGGTCGGGCACCCATGGTTAAGCGGCGGGCCGCTTAGAGCTGGACCGGGTTACCGGTGATCGGGTCGAGGAGCGGCTGGTTAGCTGCGGTGTACATCTCTGCACCCCACATGTACTTGCTGGCGCTGACGGTGGCGTTGAACTTGGCGTACTTAGCCGAGCCGTCTGCCATACCGTAGTTGTCGCCCTCGTTCCATCGGTTAGCCGAGTGGTAGGAGATGAGCGGGTACGTACCGGCCGGGTTGGTCTTGCAAGCCGAGAACACGTTTCGGACCTGGCCGAAGTTGAGAGCCCAGAGCGGGGTGGTTGCCGCGTCGGTGTTCTCGCCAAGGTACTGCTGGGTGTTCTCCGCATTTCGCGACGCAGCGTTCGTCGAACGGTGCGAAGAGTTGCGGATACCCGTGCCGAGCGACTGGCCGTTCAAGCACTCAAGGTTGTCGGTGAGACCGGCAATCATGATGGTGCCCGAGACGTTCGGGAGAACGGTCTGGCTGATTACGTGAACGCCAGCGTTGAGGTCGTTGATGTTTCGTGCTCGCGGCATCACGGCGCTGTTGACCGTGTAGGAAAGTCGCGGAACCTGGTTGTCGATGATGAAGCCGCCGAGGCTCGGTGCGCCGACCGGGGTGTTACCGGAGACCGGGCATCGGTCTGCCTGCTGGCCGCCCGGGAAACCCTTACCGCCGTTGTTGTTAGCGGAAGCGAAGCACGTCGGACCGTGGCCGCGAAGCGTGTCGCCAGGGCTGACGAACATGTCTACGTTCTTAACGTACGGCTGAACGAGACCGGACCAGTGCTCGTATCCGCCGGCCGTGCCGCCGAGTGCCGGGCTGAATGCTCGGTGGAAGTAAGCCGAAGGGAGGATGTCGTCGGTGTCGCCCGAGTAGAGCAGGATGCCGAGGCTAAGCTGCTTGACGTTGGAGAGGTCCTGCGTCTTCTTAGCGGCAGCCTTCGCCTGAGCGAAAACCGGGAAAAGGATTGCGGCCAAAATCGCAATGATTGCGATGACCACCAAAAGTTCGATGAGAGTAAATGCCTTCTTCATGGTTGCGTTCCTCACGCATAAGAAAGGTGGGGCCGTAAAGTTAAGGGACCGTTAACGTTTTGTTAAGGGAATTTGAAGAAAAGGTTGATCGTTGACCTAGCGGCGCGATTCGAATGTTAGGGCTGTCATCTTAAGCGGATAGGAATGAAGGGACTGATTCAGCTCTGCAAGTGCCTCTCGGAGCCCATCGCCGTCCGGGTGGTGATGCTTTTGCTGAAGGGCGAATTGCGGATGAACCAGATCGAGCGGATTCTCCTGACGAACCGCAGCACCATAAACCTTCACCTCACCAAGCTGCGAGACTGTAACCTCGTCTTGGCCGAGCAGGAGGGCAGGTGGCTTCGGTTTCGCATCAACGACGAAGCCCGACCGCTCCTTGAATCAATGGTAGCTCAGTACGAAAGCGACGTCAACTGGGACCCAAGGGTGACCGAGGATCTGGTCCGGCTACAACGGGAGAAATGGATCATCGATCCAACTTCGCCGCAGCCGGTCGAGAAGCCGGAGTAAATCAAGGGGATCCACTCCGGCGAGGTTAGACGAGCTTAGCGGACCTGGAGGCCGTTCGCATCGAAGATCGCGCGAGCACCGGCAGAGTACATCTGCTTGCCCCACATGAAGTTCTCCGGGTTGACCGTTGCCGAGAACGTGATGTTCTTGGAGTGACCGTCGGCGAACGCGTAGTTCGAGCCGTTAGCACCCCGCTTCGGGTTGATGTACTTGATGTGCGGAAGAGCGCTCGACTCCTGCGTTTTGCAGATGTCGAAGGCGTTCTGTGCAACGGCAACCGTTACCGCGTATAGTGGCGCACCAAACACGGCCGCGTCCTGGCTGTCGCCGGACCACTTCTCGCCGCTCTGGAGCATAACGGCGTTGGTCGGTCGGTGCGACTTGTTCACGATTGCCGTGTTCTGCTGGACCGAGTCATCGTAAACGCACGACTTGAAGTCCGAAAACGGAGCGAGGATGATCGTTCCGGCGACCTGGTCGACGGCGGTGGCACTAACCACGTTGGCCGGGTCGATAGTTCGTCGCTTCCGCGGAATGAGGGCGGCGTTTGCCGTGAACGAGCGCTTCTTAACCTGGTTGTCGCAGGCGTTACCGGCCGGGCTCGGCGTGAAGTCGGAGATGTTCTCGCACGACGGCCATCGCGGGTCGAGACCACCGTTGGCGTCGGCCGGGCTCTTCCAAAGCTCCTGGCTTCACGTACGGGTTGATCATCGCGGAGAGGTCAACGTAGCCGTTCACTTCGCCGGAGTTGTTCTTGTACCAGTAGCCCTGCGGGTACACGTCGTCGGTGTCGGCGATGTAGAGCACAACGCCGATTCCGAGCTGCTTCGTGTTCGAAAGGTCAGCGGACAGCTTGGCTGCCTGCTTTGCCTGAGCAAAGACCGGGAACAAGATTGCGGCCAAAATTGCGATGATCGCAATGACCACCAAAAGTTCGATAAGAGTAAATGCCTTCTTCATGTTGCGTTCCTCACGCATCACAAGTCTGGTCTCGTTTTATCAAGAACGAGTTAAGGTTTTACTCTCCACGAAAATTAAGTCAGTCCTCCGTGAGCGACCAGTCGTCGGCAAACACGGTCCCCGCTCGCCCGTTGGTCTCTTCGATCGAGAGCAACACATCTCGAAGATTTTCCGGCACGGTGAACCGAATGGTGTACAGCTTGTAAGCATTCCCAGAGATGGCGGCCGGGATCGAGTCCTCGGTGCCATCCGGTCTGCGGAATCGCACGAGAATCCGTGCAGTCGTCAGGTCGCTCTTTGCGTACACCTTCAGCGTGTAGGCGGCCCCCGGCTTCAGGTTCTCAAAGGGCTGATAGACCGAGTTCCATTGGCCAAGGAAGCGCATCGCGTACGTGCCGGATCGCGGCGTTTCGGTGGTGACCTCCATCGTGGAGCCGCCGCCGAACCAACCCGCCAGAGTGCCCGTCTCGTAGCCCGGATTCCGCATGAGGTTCGGCGTAACCGCGTAGATCACGACCTGGTTGGACATGGTGGTCTCGACGCCGTTTCGAACTGCCGTAACGCGATAGTAATACCGCTGACCATTCACCACTTCTTGGTCAACAAAGCGTGGGAACCGAAGACCGGTCTTAAACGGGGTTGCACCGGCGGCAATGGTCGTCGCGCTTCGATAAACGTTGTACGAATCCGGATCGATTGCGTAGGGCGGATCCCAGCGGAGGTCGATTCGGCGCGTCGAAGGCGCGGTTGCCGCGAGGTTGGTCGGCATCGACGTCATGACGCTTGCCGCCGTCTTGAACTCGAAGCCTTGGATCGCGTAAGCGCGTCGGGAATTGACTTCAATGCCGAGGAAGTTCTGCCCTTTGTTGAGCTTTACGAAAGCCCAGTCGGACGGTTCGAAGGCATCCGCCGCGGTGGGCTTGAAGCGGAATCGCTTCGCAGAAAGGCCGTTGATTGAGGTCAACAGCTCTGCGTTCCGGCCCCCGCCGGTGTAGATCACACGGAATGCATACGTCCCGGCAGCAGGAGCCCGGAAGATGTATTCGAATCGATTCCCAACTTCGAGATACCGAAGGAACGGGTTATCGGTGGCATAGCTCGCCGGCGCACCGGCCCGCCGTCGAGCGTCCAACGTGCCCGGGATCATTTGCCCAAGGGTCGGCGTTGGCTTGGCAACCGCCAAGGTGTTGTCCATCGCCAGGATCTTCGGCGCGGTTTGGTTCCGCATGTCGTTGGTGAGGCCCCACGTGCCGTACTGGGTGTCGTAGTTGGTTGCGCCGATCACGAACCACAGGAAGAGGTCACCGCCCATCTGGTACCAGTTCCTTAGGTACCGCTCGTTGATCGCTTGGAAGGCAGGATCCAGCGACGCGGCTTTCTTCGCGGCGATGTTGTTTGGCCCAAAGGTGTCAGGTCCTCCTTCGTAGCTCATGAACTTCAGGCCAAGCGAACCGGTTAGCCCGCGCAGCTCTTCCAGGACTCGAGCTCCTAAGCTGAACTCCGTTCCCCACTCGTCAACACTCCCTGCAAGAGCGGCCAAAACTTCGTCTTTGGTGAGGTCGGTCCGCGTGTCCGCGTTGCCCATATTGAAGTAAGGTGCACCGGCAACGGCATAGAAGTAATCTCTTGCCTCGTAGCCCTTGCTGTCCATCCATTCCAGCCCCATGCGGAACAGAGATGGGTTCACAACTTGGGTTCCGTAAACGATCCGGACTCGGTTGTTCATCGCGCCCTCGCCGTAAACGCTGGCGAAGATTCGGTTGATTTGGTAGAGCCGCTTCGCCATTCGGCGGAACGCAAACGTGTAGCGGTTGACGTAATTGCCGTTGGCATCCTTATCCAACTCGCCCGGAAAGGCCAAATCAGAGTTCCCGGCATCAACTTCGTCAATCGCGAGCTGAAGGTTCTGGTGGAACTGCAGGAAGCTACCGTTCCAAATCTCGTTGCTGTATTCAACGTAAAGCTTTCGGCTCGAACTCAGCCTTACCTTTGCCAGCTCGGCGAGGCGGCGGACGTAATCGTCATCGGCCAGTAGCGGAACGTTGATCCAAGCATCACGACCGAGTTCTT
>Ga0247843_1000177_pt1 | contig 148025 bp, 135 predicted proteins | sample LaCruzMarch2017__FD_192420 | JGI IMG/M metagenome (GOLD analysis project Ga0247843, IMG submission 192420) | Freshwater microbial communities from meromictic Lake La Cruz, Castile-La Mancha, Spain - LaCruzMarch2017_8m | ecosystem: Environmental > Aquatic > Freshwater > Lake | place: Spain... | reverse complement strand
TCAGGCGCTTGGGCAGGTTGTCGTCGGCCTTGGTGAAGCCGGCGGCGTTGTTGAACTCGCGCTCCATGTTCCAGATGCGCTCGCCGATGTGGTTCAAGTGCTCCATGGTGAACTCTTCGCCACAAGCGGCTTGCACCTGAGGGGCCACGTCGGCCAGGGTCCAGGCAAAGCTGGTGAAGACGCAGATGCCTGCCGAATCAAAGGCGGCTGTTGCGTCCTGGAAGGCCTTGACCAATTCGGGCTTGCCTTCGTGCTCGGTGGGCTCTGTCTTGACCGGGATGCCCAGCACTTCAGAGGCGATGGTGTAGCCGCGCAGGTGGCAAGCACCGCGGTTGGAGGTGGCATAAGCCAAGCCGATGCCCTGGATCACGCGACCGTCATAGGCCGGGAACTCTTGGCCTTTGACGCTCATGGACAGGTCGGGGTGGCCGTATTTGGCGGTCAGGCGCTTGGAGCCCATGCCAATTTCCTTGCCAAAACCAATGCCCTTGGCGGTCATGTCGACAAACTCGCACAAGGCTTCGGCCGAGCCAAAGGGTGCTTCGACACCAATTTGCTCTTTGGTCAGCACACCCATTTCATACAGCTCCATCACGGCGCCAATGGTGGTGCCAAAGCTGATCGGGTCAAAGCCTTCTTCGTTGCAAATCATGTTGGCGTATTGCAAGGCTTCGAGGTCATTCACGCCGTTGGCTGCGCCCAGTGCCCAAGCCGCTTCGTATTCCAGGCCGCCGTTGGCGCCCCAATACTCAGGCTTGTTTTTGACGGAGAAGTGGCCTTCGTCGATCTTGCTGATGCGGCCGCAAGCGATGGTGCAACCAAAGCAGGCTTGGTTGGTCACCAGGTGCTTTTTGCCGTCGGTTTCGCGGGGCGTGACCATGGCTTCGGCCGAGATGTCTTTGGCGCCTTCAAACTGCACATCGCGGTGATTGCGTGTAGGCAAACCACCGACTTCGTTGATCACGTTCATCAGCACCTGGGTGCCGTACGCTGGCAGGCCCTGGCCCGTGACGGCGTTGTCGGCCAGCACCTTTTTGGCCGCCTTGGCCGCCGCCATGAACGCCTTGGGGTTTTGCATGTTGCCCACGCCTTTGGTGCCGCGCACCGCAATGGCTTTGAGGTTCTTGCTGCCCATGACAGTGCCCACGCCCGAGCGGCCAGCCGCACGGTGCAGGTCGTTCACCACCGCAGCATAAAGCACGCCGTTTTCACCGGCCTTGCCGATGCTGCAGACACGCAGCAAGGGGTCTTGCAAGCTGGACTTGAGGATTTCCTCGGTCTTCCAGACGCTTTGGCCCCACAGGTGGCTCGCATCGCGCAACTCGGCTTCGTCGTCGCTGATGTGCAAGTAAACCGGCTTGGCCGATGCGCCTTCAAAAATGACCATGTCCCAACCGGCCATTTTGAGCTCAGCGCCCCAATAGCCACCCGAGTTGGAGCAGGCAATGGCCCCGGTGAGCGGGCTCTTGGTGATGACGGTGTAGCGGCCACCGGTCGAGGCCATGGTTCCGGTCAGCGGGCCGGTGGCCCAAATGAGTTTGTTGTCAGCCGATAGCGGGTCAACTTTGGGGTCGATCTCGCTGATCAGGTATTTGCTGCCCAGACCGCGTGAGCCGAGGTAGGCTTTGGCCCACTCCATGTTCAGCGGTTCAGACTTGACGGTGCCAGCCGTGAGGTTGACGCGGAGGATTTTTCCAGCCCAAGACATGTTGATGCTCCTTGTGGGGGGATTTAAGAGGCCGAGGGCTGATTGCCCAACTTGTCGGCCCACTGCTTCATCTTGTCGATGCCGGTCCAGTTGGCATCCACAAACGTGATGGCGCCGGTCGGGCAAGCGTCGGCGCAAGCCGGGTCACCGCCGCACAGGTCGCACTTTTGCACCTTGCCGGTCTCTTGCACATAGTTGATGGTGCCGAAGGGGCAGGCGATGGTGCAGACCTTGCAGCCCACGCAGGTAGATTCGTTGACCACTTTGGCGCCGGTGACTTTGTCGACCGTGATGGCTTCCACAGGGCAGGCATGCAGGCACCAGGCTTCGTCGCACTGGGTGCAGGTGTAGGGCACTTTTTTGCCGGTGTGATGGAAATCAAACACCTTGATGCGCGATTTGGAGGTGGCGTAAGTGCCGTAGTTCTCGAAAGAACAGGCCATTTCGCACTGCAAGCAGCCGGTACATTTGTCCGGATTGATGTGCAGGACTTTCTGCATGTGTAACTCCTGTGAGGTGACGGGCTGTTCAAGCCCGCGCTTATGAATCGGGATGCATAGGTATTGTTAATCCAAGCCCCTGCAAACCGATCCGTATTTACCCTATGTTTAGCAGGCTTGTCCTCAAAATTCTCAGCTTGAAACACATCTGACAGGCCCCTGACTGCCCACCCCAGCGATCTATCGCCAAACCAGCTTGCCCAAAGCCGGAATCACTTGACCGCGTTCGGGAAAAACAACTGCTCGCCGCCAATTTTGTAATCGGCAATCACGCCCTGCCCAGCGGCCGAGGTGATCCAGTCGACAAACTTTTGCGCATCGGCTTGTTTGACGTGCGCATGTTTTGCGGGGTTGACCACCATGACGCCGTATTGGTTGAACAAGCGGTTGTCGCCCTCCACCAGGATGGCCAAATCCGCGCGGTTCTTGAAATTGAGCCAAGTGGCGCGGTCGGCCAGCACATAGCCGCCTGAAGACGCCGCGATGTTCAAAGCCGGGCCCATGCCGCAGCCGCATTCCTTGTAGCCGCTGCCTTTTTTGTCAGCCAGATTGGCCATTTTCCAAAAGCGCAATTCGGCCGCATGGGTGCCACTCTTGTCACCGCGCGAGATAAACGCCGCGTTGCCTAAAGACAACTTGGCCAAGGCCGCCACGATGTCTTTGCCTTTGGTGGCTGCCGGGTCGGCTTTGGGGCCAATCAGCACAAAGTCGTTGTACATGACGGGCAAGCGCTTGAGGCCAAAGCCATCGGCCACAAACTTTTCTTCGGCCGCTTGGTCGTGCACAAACACCACATCGGCGTCACCCCGGCGCGCCATGTCAAGCGCTTGGCCGGTGCCCAGCGCCACCACTTTCACGTCCAGCCCACTGGCTTTTTTGAAGGCAGGCAGCAAATGGGCGAACAAGCCCGATTGCTCGGTGGACGTGGTGGACGACATCACGATCGATTGGGCTTGCGCCCACACCGAGGTGGTGGCCAAAACAGCGCACACCAGGGCGCGGCGGGTGAAAGTTTTAAAGGTCATGAAAGTTCTCCTTGAACAAAAGCATGGGCTGCCGGGCTGCACTCGGCAAGCAAAGTAGGGTCGAAAAAATCAGAAACAGGCAGGTCGGCCAAAACGCGGCCGAACTCCAAATAAACCACGCGGGTGGCCAGGCGTTTGACTTGGCCCAAGTTGTGGCTCGCCCAGACCAAAGTCAAAGGCTTGTCGGGTGCTGGGCCTGCGACAAATTCGGCCATCAAGATCTCGATCTCACGCTTGGCGTGCGGGTCCAGACTGGCCGTGGGTTCGTCCAGCAGCAAGACATCGGGCTGACGCGCCCAGGCGCGGGCCAAGGCCAGGCGCTGCTGCTGCCCGCCCGACAACTGGCGACCGTTTTGCTGCGCTACAGACTGCAGGCCCACACGCTGCAAAGCCTGCAGAGCCAAGGTCTTCGAGGCGCGCCAATTCAAAGCCCGCGAACGGTCCAGCCACACACCCAGCGCCACATTGTTCAGGGCCGACAGGCGCAGCATGTGCGGTCTTTGGAACAGCATGGCCTGGCGCACACCCGGTGTTTGAATCACCTGACCTTGAGTGGGCGGCACCAAGCCGTGCAAGGTGCGCAGCAAGCTGCTTTTGCCCGAGCCGTTGGCCCCCACCAGTGCCACGCGTTCACCCGCCGCCATGCGCAAACTCACGCACTTCAGGGCCTGTTGCGCCCCCAGTTGGACGCTGACCGCGTCAAGCGTGATATGCACGTTGCTCATGGCTGCGCGCCCACCAGACCATCGGCCGCCGCTGGCCTCGCATGGCGTGTCTCACCCCAGCGCCGCAGGCCCGCCACCAGCGCGTTGAGCAGCAACACCACCGCCAGCAAGACCATGCCCAGCCCCAGCGCCAGCGGCAAATCGCCCTTGCTGGTTTCCAGCGCAATGGCGGTGGTCATCACGCGGGTGAAACCATCGATGTTGCCGCCCACAATCATGACGGCCCCCACTTCAGAGATGGCGCGGCCAAAAGCCGTCACGCCCACCGTCAGCAAAGCCAGGCGCTCATCCCAAGCCAGCAACAAGCTGCGCACCCAGGGGCCTGCGCCCAAGGATGCCCATTGTTCACCATGCTGGCGCTCCACGTCCTCCACCACCTGGCGCGTGAGCGCCGTGACCACCGGCACCACCAAAATGAACTGGGCCAGCACCATGGCCTGAAAACTGAACATCCAGCCCAAAAAGCCTAAAGGCCCGGTGCGCGACAACAAGAGGTACACCACCAAACCCACCATCACCGAGGGCAGCGCCAGCAAGGTGTTCAGGCCCACCAAAACAAGGCCCCGGCCACGAAAACGCGACACCGCCAACCAAGCGCCCAGCGCCACGCCCACGCCATAGGCCAGCAGGCAGGCCGTGGCACTCACGGCCAAGGAGCGCGTGACCACCACCCACAGGGCAGGGTCGAAAGAAGTGACGAGGTTCAGCGCCGTCAGGACGCTGTCGGAGAAGGTGTTCATACAGCGCTTTGGATGCTAAGGGACAAGCCCCCCGCAAGGTATGAGGGGTGTCCACTATGAACAAGTTTGCATAGGTCAGCACCAATAAAAAAGCCCGGCGAACCGGGCTCTTCTTGGTGCGACAGAAGCTTACTTCTTGCTCGCCTTCATATCGGCTTCCAAGGCTTTGGCCGGGTCGTCCTCATCAGGCTTTTCACCGTCCAACTGAGGGTCTTCCTCTACACCGTCTTGCGACTGGCCTTCGTTTTGCAGCATTTGCTCCAACGCGGCCTCGGCATCGACCTTCACACCCTCTTGCAGGCCACCGGTAACCAAAGACGGCACCATGATGATGGCCGCCACCATGATCAACTGAAGGATGATGAAAGCGATCGAGCCTTTGTAGATTTCGGAAGTCGTCACAGCGCGGATGTTCTCCCCAGTGACCCGGTCTTTGTAATCGTTCTTGGGCGCAACACTGCGCAAATAGAACAAAGCAAAACCAAAGGGCGGCGTCAGGAACGAGGTCTGCAGGTTCATCGCCACGATCACCCCGAACCAGATCATGGCCTGGTCGGCAGTCATGCCAGGCACCAACCCGGGCAAGATCTTCTCGGCCACAGGGGCCAGGATCGGGATCACGATGAAGGCGATTTCAAAGAAGTCGATGAAACAACCCAAGATGAAAATCAGGATGTTCACCACGATCAAGAAGCCGATCGCACCACCCGGCATGTCGACAAACAGATGCTCCACCCAGATGTGGCCATCGGCTGCATTGAAGGTGAAGCTGAACACGGTCGAGCCGATCAGGATGAACAGCACAAACGAGGCCAGCTTGGCCGTGTTTTCCAGCGCCTGGTTCATCAAAGGCATGCTCAAACGGCGCTTGCCAATGGCCAAAATCAAGGCACCCAAAGCCCCCATGGCACCGCCTTCGGTGGGCGTGGCGACACCCAGAAAGATGGTTCCCAGAACCAGGAAGATCAAAATCAGGGGCGGCATCAGAACAAAGGTTACCTGCTCAGCCAATTTGGACAACAAGCCCATGCCGGTGACGCGGTTGACGATGGCCAAGGCCAAAGCCACCAAGGACGCCACAGTCAAGGACATGATGACCATTTCATCGCCGGGGGACTCTTGGGTGCGGTCGAGCCAAGCGGTCATGATGGCATCGTGGGACGAAGCCCATGAAAAACCCACCACCGCGCACAAAATCAAAAGGAACATCAAGGACACATGGCCTGATTTGCCATTGGCTTCGCGGTAAATGCGGGCTTCGGGCGGCAAGGCGGGCACCATGTCCGGCTTGAAAATGGCCACGGCCACTATGAACAAGACGTACAAACCGACCAACAGCAAGCCGGGCACCAAAGCACCGGCGTACATGTCACCCACCGAGCGGCCCAATTGGTCGGCCAACACGATCAACACCAACGAAGGCGGAATGGCTTGCGCCAAGGTGCCCGAAGCCGTGATGGTTCCGGTGGCAATGACACGGCTGTAACCGTAGCGCAGCATGATGGGCAAAGAGATCAAGCCCATGGAAATCACGGCCGCAGCCACGACACCAGTAGTGGCCGCCAACAAGGCCCCCACCAAAATCACCGCGATAGCCACGCCACCACGCACAGGGCCAAACACCTGACCCACCGTCTCCAGCAAATCTTCGGCCATGCCGGATTTTTGCAAAATGATGCCCATGAAGGTGAAAAACGGAATGGCCAGCAAAGTGTCGTTTTGCATGATGCCAAAAATGCGCAAGGGCAAGGCCTGAAACAAGGAAGGCGGGAACAGTCCCGCTTCCATGCCGATGTAGCCAAAGCCCAGACCGCAAGCGGCCAGCGCGAAAGCCACCGGAAAACCGGTCAGCAGCAGCACAAACAAACCGGCAAACATGATGGGCACAAAGTTCTGTGCCAGAAAAGTCGCTTCCATCAACGTGCTCCCTGAACTTGTTCTTGCGCCAGTTTTTCCAGTGCAATCAATTCTTTTTGCTCATCCGACATGGCCTCTTCAGAAGACAAAACGTCTTCGCCCTGCCCCACCAAAAAGTCCAAGCGTTTGATCAGTTCCGACACACCTTGCAGCATGAGCAAGGCAAAGCCGGCAGGCACCAGCGCATACACAGGCCAACGGATCAGGCCACCCGCGTTGGAGGACATTTCGCCGCTGATGTAAGCCTGCATGAACAAGGGCCAAGACAAGTAAATGCACAAGAAACAAAACGGGAACAGGGCCAACAAAATGCCGCCCACGTCAATCCAGTTGCGGGCACGCGCCGTCAACATGGACGAAATGAAGTCGATGCGTACGTGCGCATTTTTAAGAAAGCCATAGCCAGCCCCCAACAAAAACACAGCGGCAAACAGGTACCACTGGATTTCCAGCAAGGCGTTCGAGCTCGAATCAAAAGCCTTTCGCACAATGGCGTTGCCTGCACTGATCAAGGTCGTGGCCAGAATCAACCAGGTGGTGAAAAGTCCCACGCTTTGATTCAAACGGTCAATGCCCCGCGAAATCAACAAGAAAAAAGACATGTTGTCCTCCAGAAATTCAGGTGCTATTGTAATTCTGCGTTAACCGGCCACAGCGTGTTTACACCAAATGCTTGGGTTGATATTTGTCACGGGCGCCATGAGCACATTTCACAGCTGTAAAAAATCAAGGGTTAACCCCAAGGGGGACGCGCGCCGCTCTGAATTGCCACCAAGGCAGCATGCTGCGCAAGGACTGCACCTGACCCGCATCGGCGGTGGTGGTGTATCCGGCCATCGCTTGCAAACGTTGCTGCCAAGCCGACTCGCTGAGCAAAGCGCGCAATTGCCGCACGGGTTCGCTGTCCAACGCCGATGCCAGGCACACCAGCCAATAACGCTCCGGGTACAAAGGCACGAAATCGAGCCCATGCACCTGCGCCGCACTGGCGATGCCCAAGCCTGCGTCGGCCTGACCCGCAGCAATGCAAGCAGCCACCGCGCTGTGCGAATTTTCTTCGTGCGCATAGCCTGTCAGGTCCGATGCCTGCAGACCCAAAACTTGCAGGCACTGGTCCAGCAGCAGGCGTGTGCCTGTGCCCGGACTGCGGTTGACATAAAGCGCGCCGGCCTGGGCCACATCCGCCAAGCTTTGCAAACGCAAATGGTTGCCCGGCGCCACCATCAAACCTTGCGAACGTGTAGCAAAACCAATCAGCTTATGCAACCCAGGCTTGAGCAAAGGTTTGTAGGTGCGGGCCACCAACGAATCCGCATCGGGTTGCCAAGGTGCATGAAAACCCGCCACATGGCAGCGCCCCTCGTTCAGGGCGCGGATGGCGTCGACGCTGCCGCAAAAGCGCAAGTCAAGGTGCAAGGACTGGGCTGCGGCTTCTTCCCGCAGCATGACCAATGCATCGTCGTGGCTGGCATAGATGGCCAAGGCCTGGTGCGTGGGATCAAAGGCCACTGCAAACGTTTTTTCCAGCTCGGCCTGCAAAGCGCTGATTTGGGGCGCCAACCGGGCTTGCGCTTGTCGCTCGGCCCAAAGCAACTTGTCGGCAAAACCGGTCAGCCGGGCGGCCTGGCCCTTCTCCCAAACGATGAGAGGTTGCCCCAATGATTGCTCCCAGCGCTTGAGTTCGCCCCAAACATGGCGGTAGGACAAGTCCAGATGTTTGGCTGCACCGCCAATCGAGCCGGCGTGGCGCACCGCTTGCAACAAGTCCATGAGGGGGTTGCGCAAGGGGCTTTGGCGATTGCGCGCCGTTTCATGGCCCGGCTGGGTCCATTGGTACGAGAGATCGATGTGCTGCATGGATTGAAGTTTGCCCTATAGCCAAGCACCGAGCTGGCTTGGCCAAAACAAAAGGCCCCGAAGGGCCTTTTGTGGTGCATGCATGCGGGCCTGAATTACAGTTTGGCCGATTGCATGTAGTTGTCGAAGCGCGCTTCGGTGAAGCGGAACCACTGGTTGGCTTCCTTGCGGAAAGCCGAGTAGTCGCCGTAGATTTTTTTCCAACCTGGGTTCTTTGTGCCGATTTCTTCGTAAAGGGCCATGGACTCTTTGAAAGCCGCGTCCATCAAATCCTTGGGGAAAGGGAACAACTTGGCACCACCGGCGACCAAGGTCTTGAGCGATGCAGCGTTGCGTGCGTCGTAACGGGCTTGCATGTCGGTTGCTGCAAAACTGGAAGCCGCCTCGATGATTGCCTTGTACTCGCTGGACAGACTGTCGTAAGCTTTTTTGTTGATGTGCAGGTCCAACTGAGGACCGCCTTCCCACCAACCTGGGTACGCGTAGTTCTTGGCCACTTTGTAGAAGCCCAGTTTCAGGTCATCGTAAGGGCCCACCCACTCGGCCGCATCGATCGTGCCTTTTTCAAGCGCTTGGTAAATCTCGCCGCCAGGAATGTTTTGTGGCACGCCACCGATGCGCTCAACCACTTTGCCTGCAAACCCGCCCACGCGGAATTTGGTGCCCTTGAAGTCGGCCAAGGACTTGATCGGCTTGCGAAACCAGCCACCCATTTGAGCGCCTGTGTTGCCCATCACGAAGTTGACGATGTTGTAGTTGTTGTAATGCTCGCGCATCAATTTCATGCCGTTGCCATGCAGCATCCAAGCCGTCATCTGGCGGCTGTTCAAACCAAAGGGAATGGCACAACCCAAGGCAAACACTTCGTCCTTGCCAAAGTAGTAGTAAGGCGCGGTGTTGGACATTTCCACGGTGCCGTCTTTGGTGGCGTCGATGGTGCCGAAAGCGGGCACCAATTCACCGGCCGCGTGGGTGGTGATCTCGAACTTACCGCCGGTCATTTCCTTGACCTTGGCTGCGAACACATCGTTCACACCAAACAAAGTGTCCAGCGCCTTGGGAAAGCTGGAAGTCAGACGCCAGCGCAGGGCTGCTTGGGCGTGAACCGCAGGTGCAACACCGGTAGCCAAAATACCGGCCATGCCGGTGTTTTTGATGAGGGAACGACGATCCATGAATGGACTCCTTGTGAAAATTTGAAAACCACCCGAAACATCGGGCCATGAAAAACAAACACCGGCTTATTGTAGAAAGTGAATCGCCCCCTAAATCTGGGGGTTTACCCTTTTTAAACCAGCAAAAACTTCAAGGTCTTTGAAGATATCTCAATCTTCAGTTGGACACTTGGGAGGGGCACAAAAGCCAGCCCCCCTAAAAAAGGCCATCTCCAAGGCCTCAGTCCGTCCAACGCTGTCGAATTGACGCCTCGATGCCCACCGCATCCAGCCCTTGTAAAGCCAGCAGCTTGGCCGGGTCGCCATGCTCAATGAACACATCGGGCAAGCCCAGCTGCAACACCGAGCGCTGCAGGTTCAGCTGCTGCAAGGCCTCGGCCACCGCGCTGCCCGCGCCGCCCATGGTGCAGCCCTCTTCCACCGTCACCAGGTGCTCGTGGCTTTGCGCAATTTGCGACAGCAGCTCGGTGTCCAGCGGCTTCACCCAACGCATGTTCACCACGGTGGCGTTGAGCTTTTCAGCAGCCTGCAAAGCCGGGGCCAGCAAGGTGCCAAAGGCCAGAATGGCCAGCTTCTCCCCCTGACGGCGCACTTCGCCCTTGCCAAAGGGCAAAGTGTCCAGATCGCGGCCGGGCTCGGTGCCCACGCCTGCGCCGCGCGGGTAGCGCACCGCCACCGGGTGGTTTTGCGCGTAAGCGGTGCTCAGCAACTGGCGGCACTCGCGCTCGTCGGCCGGACAAGCCAAGCTCATGTTGGGGATGCAGCGGATATAAGCGATGTCGTAAGCCCCAGCGTGGGTGGCTCCGTCAGCCCCCACCAGACCGGCACGGTCAATTGCAAACACCACCGGCAAGTTTTGCAGCGCCACATCGTGGATGAGTTGGTCGTAACCGCGCTGCAAAAAGGTGGAATAAATGGCAAGAACAGGTTTGAGCCCCTCGCAGGCCAGGCCTGCGGCAAAGGTCACGGCATGCTGCTCGGCGATGCCCACGTCGTAATAGCGCTTGGGAAAGCGCTGGTGAAAAGCCACCATGCCCGAGCCTTCGCGCATGGCAGGGGTGATGCCCACCAAGCGCAGGTCTTTTTCGGCCATGTCGCACAGCCACTGGCCAAACACCTGGGTGAAGGTGGTTTTGGCGGGCGTGGCGGCAGGCACCAAGCCCACGCTGGGGTCGAACTTGCCGGGGCCGTGGTAGGCCACCGGATCGGCTTCGGCTTTTTCATAGCCCTGGCCTTTTTTGGTCACCACATGCAAAAACTGCGGGCCGCTCAAGTGCTTGATGTTTTCCAGTGTCGGGATCAGCGACTCCAGGTCGTGCCCGTCGATCGGGCCGATGTAGTTGAAGCCGAATTTCTCGAACAGCGTGGCGGGCACCACCATGCCCTTGGCGGTTTCTTCCAAGCGCTTGGCCAGCTCAAAAAGCGGGGGGGCGTTTTTCAGCACGTTCTTGGCCCCGGCCTTGGCGGCCGAGTAAAAACGCCCGCTCATCAGTTGGGCGAGGTAGCGGTTGAGCGCGCCCACAGGCGGGCTGATCGACATGTCGTTGTCATTCAGGATCACCAGCAGCTTGCACTCTTCCACGCCCGCGTTGTTCAGGGCCTCAAAGGCCATGCCCGCCGTCATCGCGCCGTCGCCGATCACCGCAATCGCGTGGCGCGACTCGCCTTTTTGGCGGGCCGCCACGGCCATGCCCAAAGCGGCCGAAATGCTGGTGGACGAGTGGGCCGTGCCAAAGGTGTCGTATTCGCTTTCATCCCGGCGCGGAAAGCCCGACAAGCCATCGAACTGGCGCAGCGTGGGCATGCGTTCGCGCCGACCCGTGAGAATTTTGTGCGGGTAAGTCTGGTGACCCACGTCCCAGACGATGCGGTCTTCGGGGGTGTTGAAGACGTAGTGCAATGCCACGGTCAACTCGACCGTGCCCAGGTTGGAGCTGAGGTGCCCACCGGTTTTGGAGACGTTGTCCAGGACGCAGTGGCGCAACTCGTCGGCCAGTTGGGGCAAATCTGAGCGCTGCAGGCGGCGCAAATCGGCCGGGGAATCGATGTTCTTGAGCAAATCGGTCATGTCAGTTGTTTCTGGTGATCACCATGGCGGTCAGGGCACGCAAAGCGGCCAAACGGGCCTCGGGCAAGCCGGTATCGGCCAGTGCCTGCATGGCCTGAGCAGCCAAAGAGTCGGCATAGGCTTTGGCCGCGTCCAGCCCCATCAGGGCCACATAGGTCGGTTTGTCGGCGGCTTCGTCCTTGCCCGCCGTTTTGCCCAGGGTGGCCGAATCGGCGGTCACATCCAGCACATCGTCTACCACCTGAAAAGCCAGGCCCAGGGCCTCGCCAAAACGGGTCAAAGCCTCTTGAACTGGGGCCGACACGCCCGGCACGCAGGCTGCGCCCATCTGCACGCTGCACAAAAGCAGCGCCCCGGTTTTGAGTCGGTGCATCTGGCGCAATTGGTCCTCCGTCAAGCGCTGGCCCACACTGGCCAGGTCAATCGCTTGGCCCCCGGCCATGCCTTGGTAGCCCGAAGCCCGGGCCAGCAAGCCCACGCAGGCCGCTTGTTCTGCAGCGCTGACGCTGGCATCTTGGGGGGTGAGCATTTCAAAAGCCAAAGTCTGCAAGGCATCGCCCGCCAGCAGGGCTTGCGCCTCGCCAAACTGCACATGCACTGTGGGTTTGCCGCGCCGCAAAACATCGTTGTCCATGCAGGGCATGTCGTCGTGCACCAACGAATAAGCGTGGATCAATTCGATGGCACAAGCGGCGTTAAGCGCCGAGGGGCCGTTTGAAGCACCGCCCACCGCCTCGGCTGTGGCCAGCACCAGCAAGGGCCGCAAGCGCTTGCCGCCGTCCAACACGGCATAGCGCATGGCCTCGCCCAAAGCGGCGGGCGAATGGGCCTCAATGCCTTCAGACAAGGTGTTTTCAACACGATCGAGGTGCGGCTGCATCCATGTTTTGAGGTCCAACGGACTCATGCGCCACTCCACGGTTTGAGTTGTCCGCCATCCAGCACCTGAATTTGGTCTTCGACGGCTTTGAGCTTGTCACGGCAAAAGCACAGCAACACAGCGCCGCGCTGGTAACCCGTCAGCAGCTGGTCCAAAGGCATTTGCCCCGACTCGAGCTGCCCCACCAGTGTTTCCAGCTCCGACAAAGCCGCTTCGTATGAGGCAGGCACATCCGCCGCAACGGCATCGGCGAGGTCAGCTTGAACAGCCTTGGGCATGGGGTCTTCCAACAAAAAGAACCGATTTTAGGCTTTAAGACTGAACTTGGCTGACGCTTGGGTAGTCCCATCCAGCAGCAGCAGGGTGTTGCCCAGTTTGATCTGGCTCAGCATCGACTGCAGGCTTTCCATTGGATTGGCCTTGTCAGCCCCTGCTAGCATTCCCCGGGGTTAGAATGATCAACCCGCGACAGTAATTTCTGTTATTTTTTTGCGCCGTTTTCCATGAATTCAGCGCTTTGTTCCTGCCCCTTCATAGGGGGAGTCTCTAGGTCAGGTCATCCATGTCTGATTTAAGTCTTCAACTGCAGCAGGCCGCAAGCCAACTACCAGTTTCTGCTTATTTCGAAGAAGCGCTGTTTCAGCGCGAATTGAACACGCTCTTCCGGCAAGGCCCTCGCTATGTGGGCCACCAGTTGGCGGTGCCCCACCCGGGCGACTATTTCACCCTGCCCCATGAGGCCGAAGGCCGAGCCCTGGTGCGCAACGCCCAAGGCGGGGTCGAACTGGTTTCCAATGTCTGCCGCCACCGCCAAGCCGTGATGCTGAGCGGCAGGGGCAACCTGAACACCCAACAAAAAGGCAGCGCGGGCGGCAACATCGTTTGCCCTCTCCACCGATGGACGTATTCGCCCAGCGGCCAATTGCTGGGCGCGCCGCACTTTGCCCAAGACCCCTGCCTGAACCTGAACAACTACAAGTTGCAAGAGTGGAACGGCCTGCTGTTCGAGGACAACGGCCGCGACATTGCCACCGATTTGGCAGGCATGGGGCCACGCTCTCAACTGAGTTTCGACGGCTATGCCCTCGACCGCGTGGAGCTGCACGAGTGCAACTACAACTGGAAGACCTTCATCGAGGTGTATCTGGAGGACTACCACGTCGGCCCCTTCCACCCGGGGCTGGGCCAGTTTGTCACTTGCGACGACCTGAGCTGGGAGTTCAAGGAGCACTATTCGGTGCAGACTGTGGGCGTGTCGGGCGGCTTTGGGCAGCCAGGCTCGGACACCTACAAAAAATGGCACGAGGTGCTGCTGAAATACCGCAATGGCCAACTGCCCGAGCGCGGTGCGATCTGGCTGACGTACTACCCGCACATCATGGTCGAGTGGTACCCGCATGTGCTCACCGTCTCCACCTTGCACCCGATCAGCCCGATCAAAACGCTGAACATGGTGGAGTTTTACTACCCCGAAGAGATCGTGGCCTTTGAGCGCGAATTCGTTGAGGCCCAGCAAGCGGCTTACATGGAAACCTGCATCGAGGACGACGAAATTGCCGAGCGCATGGACGCGGGGCGCAAAGCCCTGCTGACCCGTGGCGACAACGAGGTCGGCCCTTACCAAAGCCCCATGGAAGACGGCATGCAGCACTTCCACGAGTGGTACCGCCGCCAGTTGAACGCCCTCTGAACCGAAGGCAACGATGCAAGCCTCCTGGATGATCCTGGCATCCTTGTTCTTTTCGATGATGGGGGTTTGCGTCAAATTTGCATCGGCCCATTTCCACGCCTTCGAGCTGGTTTTTTTTCGCGGCCTGATTGGCGTGCTCTTCATGGCCAGCTTGTGCCGAATTCAGGGCGTCCCCTTGTGCACTCCGATCCCCATGATGCACGTTTGGCGCTCGGTGGTAGGCGTGACCTCGCTTGCGGCCTGGTTTTATGCCATTGGCTACCTGCCTCTGGCCACCGCCATGACACTCAATTACATGAGCAGCATCTGGGTGGCGGTTTTTCTGGTGGGGGGTACCTTGGTCATGGGCAACCTGCAACACGCGACCCGGCAAGGGCCCATCGTGCTGACGGTGATCGCTGGGTTTGTCGGCGTCATCTTGTTGTTGCGCCCCACCATCGAACAAGACCAGTTATTTGCCGGCATCGTCGGTCTGCTCTCGGGCCTGATCGCGGCTTTGGCTTACATGCAGGTGGCCGCTTTGGGCCGTCTGAACGAGCCCGAAGCCCGCACGGTGTTTTATTTTTCCGTCGGCACCGCCGTGGTCGGCGCCGCGCTGATGCTGGTCACGGGCATGAGTCTCTGGGTGTGGCCCAGCGTGCTGTGGTTGCTGCCCATTGGCGTGCTGGCCGCTCTGGGGCAGTTGTGCATGACCAACGCTTACAGCCGGGGATCGACCCTGGTGGTGGCGAACCTGCAGTATTCGGGCATCGTCTTTGGTGCCTTGTTTGGCCTGATGTTGTTTGGCGACTACATCCCGCTCATGGGCTGGTTGGGTATGGCCCTGATCATGGCCAGCGGCATCGCCTCCACCGTGCTGCGCAACCGTACACTGCCCAGCGCCCCTGCTGAAAACCATTGAACCTTGGAGACACACCATGTACAACCTGCTGATCAACGCCCCCCAATTGCAAACCCTGCTGGCGCAAGGCACACCCTGCGCTGTGTTCGACTGCAGCTTTGACCTGATGAAGCCCGAGCTGGCGGGTGGTTTTTTTGCAGACGAGCGCCTCGCGGGTGCCCTGCCCGCCGACCTGGACAAGAACCTGAGCACGCACGAGGTGGGCCTGGCCGTGAATGGCGGTCGCCATCCCTTGCCCCAGCGCGAAGCCTTGGCCCGGTGGCTGGGCAGTCTGGGGGTACACAACGGCATGCAAATCGTGGTGTATGACCGCAACAAAAGCATGTACTGCGGTCGTTTGTGGTGGATGCTCAAATGGCTAGGGCATGATGCTGTAGCCTTGCTGGACGGCGGCTTGCAGGCCTGGAAGGACGCGGGTGGCGCCACCGACTCGGGTCCCTTCACACCGCCTGCGCCCGCGTCATTTGAATTGAAAACACCATTGCGCCAACTGGTGCTAACCGATGCCGTTTCGGCCGCCTTGGGCCAAACCACTCAAACCGTGGTCGACGCCCGCGCCGGAGCCCGTTATCGGGGCGAAATGGAACCGCTGGACCCTGTGGCGGGACATATTCCCGGCGCACTCAACCGGCCTTTTGCCGATAACTTCACCGAAGACGGCCGTTTCAAAAGCCCCGAGTTGCTCAAAGTCGAATGGGACCGGGTACTCGCTGGCCGCCCTGCCAGCAGCGTGGTGCACCACTGCGGATCTGGCGTGACGGCGGTGCCCAATTTGATGGCGATGGAGATGGCCGGTTTCGGCCCCACCGCGCTGTATGCCGGCAGCTGGAGCGAGTGGTGCCGCACGCCGGGCCTGCCCTGCGCCAAGGGCTAAGACGGATGGCATGAAGCTCAGCAAGGCCAGTCCAGTGGGGGTGTCAGTTTTTGTAGGTCGGCGCCTTCATGTCCGACTTTGTGCACCAACGCCCCTTGAAAATGTCGCTTCGCGAGAGCATGGCTGTCGGACCGTAAAGGCCCGACCTACGGGGGAAAGTCGGTCATCAAGTCCCAACCGACGGAATGCCCTGACTCCGCGCTGTAGCCGCGTCAGTGCTGGTGCCCTGCCAAGGCGCTGACGATGACCACCATGCCCATGCCCAAGCCTAGCCACAGAATTTGTGCGGCGGTTTCGCGTGCGGACAGGCGCTTTTGCAGTTGCGGGATCAAATCGGCCAGAGCCACATAAACAAAGCTGCTGCTGGCCACCACCAGAAAATACGGCAACCCGTCGTGCAGGGCATCAACCAGCAAATAGCCCACCGCCCCGCCCAAAGCGGTGATGGCCCCGGCCATCGACACCTTGACGATGGCCGCCTGGCGGCTGCTGCTGCCTTGGCGCAACACGGCCAAGTCGCCCATGTGGTGCGGCACCTCGTGTGCCAACACGGCCAAGGCCGCAATCACGCCCAAGTGCATGTCGGCGATGAAGGCCGAGGCGATCAGGATGCCGTCGCCAAAGCAATGCACGCTGTCGCCCGCGAGCACGGCCCATTGACCGCGCACTTTCTCTTCGGCATGGTGCGCATGTGGGTGTCCGTGCGCTTCGTGGCCATGGCTGGAGGCCTGCGCATCATCATGCCCATGGGCATGGTGGCCGTGGGCATGGTGGCCATGGCCATGGCCATGTTCGTGCCCGTGGTGCCACAGCTCAGCCTTGTCGAGCAAAAAGAAAAACACCAGGCCGATCAGCAAAGTCATGAACAAGGCGTGGGCCCCGGCTTCACTTTCAAAGGCCTCGGGCAGCAAGTGCAAAAAAGCTGTGGCCAGCAAGGCCCCGGCGGCCAGGCTGAGCATGTGTTGGGTGTAGCGGCTGAGCACGCCAAAACTCAGCCAAGCAGCCAGCCAGACGCTGCCAATGCCCGCCACCAAAGTGCCCACCAAAATCGCCAATAAAGTCATCTTGCTTCCATGAAGTGCTTGGCACTCCAAAACAAACCGCCCTAAAGGGCGGTTTTCAAAGTTCTCGCCCTAAAGGACTGTTTTCAAAGTTCTCGCCCCAAAGGACTGTTTTCAGAGTTCTCGCCAAAAGGGCGGTTGTTGCATCAAAAAATCAGGCCACCCCCTGGCGTTTGAGCCAGGCCAACAAGCGTTGCCAACCGTCTTCAGCGGGCCCCTTGCGGTAGCTGCCACGGTAATCGGCATGAAACGCGTGCGGAGCCTCAGGATAAACCACAAACTCACTGGCTTTAGCCGCTGCGGGCCCTTGGGCCAGTGCTTGTTTCATCTTATCGACCGTGTCAAGGGGGATACCGGTGTCGGCCGCGCCGTACAAACCCAGCACCGGGGCCTTGAGTTGGCCCACCAAAGCCAGTGGGTGCGCGGGGGTTTGCGCCGTGGCATTGCCCACCAGTCGGCCATACCAGGCCACGCCCGCCTTGAGCTTGGGTTGGTGGGCCGCATACAACCAGGTGATGCGCCCGCCCCAGCAAAAGCCGGTGATCGCCAGCTTGTCGGTGTTGCCGCCGTTGGCTGCGGCCCAAGCCACGCAAGCATCCAGGTCGCCCATGACCTGCGCATCGGGCACTTTCGAAATGATTTCAGCCTGCAGCTTAGCAATTTCGCCGAACTCATTGGGGTCACCCTGGCGTACAAACAGCTCGGGGGCAATGGCCAGATAACCGGCCTGGGCCAAGCGGCGCGTCACGTCGGCAATGTATTCATGCACGCCAAAAATCTCAGAGATCACCAGCACCACCGGCAAGCCGGTCTTGCCCGCCGGTGCGCTGCGGTAGACGGGCATCTTGAAACCATTCACGTCAATGGTCACTTCACCCGAGACCAAGCCCGTCAACGGGGTTTTGATGGCAGTCTGCGCCATGATGGGCATGGCCGCTGCGGCGTAACCCACGCCGAGTGCCGCTTGCAGTGCCACGCGGCGGGTCGCTCCGGCATCAGCCAGGCGCCCACCCAGCAGGGCTTGCGTGTCTTCAATCAGGTTATGGTTCAAGGCATGTCTCCTCGGTCGTGCAATAAAAAGGGCTTTATCTTGGCACAGTCGCTTCGGGCTCGCACAAAAGTGGCAATGGGCGGCCGGGATGGGGAGCCCTGGTGTGTCGTGGGCGCTTGAGTCAGGCATTTACACTGCCGCCATGTCGGAATCCGCTCTGCCCGTTCTTTACTCGTTTCGCCGCTGCCCTTACGCCATGCGGGCCCGCTTGGCGCTGCACGCCAGCGGCATTGCCACCGAACACCGCGAAGTGGTGCTGAAAACCAAACCCGCCCACCTGCTGGCCCTGTCACCCAAAGGCACGGTGCCGGTGTTGTGGCTGCCTGGGGCTGCCGACGGCGGGGTGCTGGAGCAGAGCCTGGACATCATGCTGTGGGCCCTGCGCCAGCACGACCCGCTGGGCTGGTTGCCTCCGTCGGATGCGGGCATGGCCGATGCGCTGGCCCTGATCGCGCACAACGACGGGCCTTTTAAGCAGCAACTGGACCGCTACAAATACCCCAACCGCTCGGGTCTGAAGAGCGGTGTGGCCGACCGCGATGAGGCGGCAATTTGGTTGCGCACGCTGGATGCGCGGCTGCAGGCACAGCCTTTGTTGTCTGGCGAGCACTTCGGCCTGGCAGACGCAGCACTGGCCCCCTTTGTGCGGCAATTCGCCCACACCGACCCCGGCTGGTTTGCAGCGCAGGCTTGGACAGCGATGGCAAAGTGGCTGGCCAGTTTTGAGTCCTCCGAGCTGTTCAAAGCCATCATGCACAAACACGCACCTTGGCAAGCGGCCCATTCAGAAAATGTCGGGCCATAAAGGCACCGACCTACAAAATGCGGCCTTCATGGTCCGACGTTTGACAAGATGCGGCCTTTGTAGGTCGGTGCCTTCAGGTCCGACATGAGACCTGTGCCCCAGAAAGGGGTTCAGTGCGCCTGCTCCCAATTCGGCCCAAAGCCCACTTCGGCCAGCAGCGGGACCTTCAGGTCGGCCACACTGGCCATGATGCGCGGGATCTCGGTGCGCACCCATTCCACTTCTGATTCCGGCACCTCGAACACCAGTTCATCGTGCACCTGCATGATGACTTTGGTGGCCTTGCCTTGTTCGTCCAGCGCTTTTTGTACCGCGACCATGCTCAGCTTGATCAGGTCGGCGGCGGTGCCCTGCATGGGCGCGTTGATGGCCGCGCGCTCGGCCCCGGCGCGGCGCGGGCCGTTGGGGCTGTTGATTTCGGGCAGCACCAAACGGCGGCCAAACACGGTCTCGACATAACCCATCGCCTTGGCCTGCTCGCGGGTGGCGTCCATGTAGTGCTTCACCCCGGCAAAGCGCTCAAAGTAGCGGGTGATGTAGTTCTTGGCCGCCGTGTTGTCGATGGAGAGCGCCTTGGCCAAACCGAACGCACTCATGCCGTAAATCAGGCCAAAGTTGATGGTTTTGGCGTAACGGCGCTGCTCGCTGCTCACCGTGTCGGGCGTCATGCCAAACACCTCGGCCGCTGTGGCCTTGTGCACGTCCAGCCCTTCGTGAAAGGCTTTGAGCAAGGCCGGGTCGTCGCTCAGGTGCGCCATGATGCGCAGCTCGATCTGGCTGTAATCGGCACTCGCAATCACGCAGCCCGCAGGCGCCACAAAAGCTTCGCGCACCTTGCGCCCTTCTGCGGTGCGCACCGGGATGTTTTGCAGGTTGGGCTCGTTGCTCGACAAACGGCCTGTGACGGCCACGGCCTGCGCGTAATGCGTGTGCACCCGGCCGGTGCGCGGCAAGGCCAGTTGCGCCAGCTTGTCGGTGTAGGTGCCCTTGAGTTTGGAAAGACTCCGGTGCTCCAGGATGCGGGCGGGCAGCGGGTAGTCTTCGGCCAGTTTTTCCAGCACTTCCTCGTCGGTGCTGCGTGCGCCGGTGGCGGTTTTCTTGACGACGGGCAGACCCAGCTTGTCAAAAAAGATCTCGCCCAGCTGCTTGGGGCTGGCCAGGTTGAAGGGCTGGCCCGCAATCTCGTAGGCTTCGGTTTCGAGCTGCACAATGCGCTCGCCCAGCGCCTGGCTTTGTGCGGCCAAAGTCGGCGCGTCAATCAGCACGCCGTTGCGCTCGATGCGGTACAACGATTCGCTGGTCTGTATTTCCAGCTCGTACACATATTTGAGCCCCGCATGGGCCGCGATCTGCGGCCACAGCGCCAGGTGCACGTCCAGGCACTGGTCCGAGTCTTCGCACGAGTAATGCGCCGCCTTGTCCACGTCCACCTGCGCAAACGGGATCTGGTGCGCGCCTTTTCCGCACAGGTCTTCATAGGTCACGCCCCGGCGCCCCACATGCCGCTCGGCCAAGCTGGAAAGGCCGTGCGGCTTGTGCACTTCGAGCACATAGCTTTCCAGCATGGTGTCGTGCGCATAGCCCTGCACTTCGATGCCGTGGTTGGCGAACACATGGCGGTCGTATTTGACGTGCTGACCCAATTTCAGGCGGGCCGGGTTTTCCAGCCAGGACTTGAGTTTGGCCAGCACATCGGCCAGCGGCAACTGCTCGGGCGCACCGGGGCCGTTGTGGGCCAACGGAATGTAAGCCGCCTGGCCGGGTGTGACGCTCAGCGAAATGCCCACGATCTCGGCGCGCATGGCGTCCAGAGACGTGGTTTCGGTGTCGACGGCCGTGAGCGGCGCTTGCTCGATGCGGGCCAGCCACGTGTCGAACGCGGCCCAGTCGAGCACCGTGTCGTATTTCAAATCGCCCTGCACGGCGCTGGCCGCGCTGTCCAAGGCTGGCAATGCGGCAGGTTCATCTTCTTGAGCCGAGCCAAACAGATCCCCAATGCCCGTGTCTACCCCCCGACTTGGTGGCTTGGCCGTTTTGACTTTGGGCACGGGCGCGGGCGCAGGCACAGCCCCGCCCAGCGACTGCACCAAGCCCTTGAAGCCATAGGTTTGGTAGAAGTTGAGCAATTTGTCTTTGTCAGGCGCGTGCAGGTGCAGACTGGCCAATGACGGCAAGTCGGGCACCCAGTCATTCAAGTCGCAATCGGTTTTCATGGTCACCAGCGCCCGGCCCTTGGGCAACCAGTCCACCGCTTGGCGCAGGTTCTCGCCCGCAACGCCTTTGATGTCTTGCGCGTTTTCCATTAATTTGTCGAGCGAGCCGTATTCCATCAGCCACTTGGCGGCCGTTTTGGGGCCGACCTTGGCCACGCCGGGCACGTTGTCCACCGTGTCGCCCACCAGGGTTTGGTAGTCGATCATGAGCGAGGGCGGCACGCCAAACTCGGCCGTCACGCCGGCCACATCGCGCACCTTGCCGTTCATGGTGTCGATGATGGTGATGTGCTCGTTCACCAACTGGCTCAGGTCCTTGTCACCGCTCGACACCGTCACCCGAATGCCCTGCTGCGCGGCCACATGGGCCAGCGTGGCGATCACGTCGTCGGCCTCCACGCCGGGCACGTCCAGCACGGTCCAGCCCATCAGTCGCACCAGTTCATGGATCGGCTCGATCTGCGAGCGCAAATCGTCGGGCATGGGACTGCGGTTGGCCTTGTACTCGGGGTACAGCGCATCCCGAAAGGTCGGCCCCTTGGCGTCAAAAACGCAAGCCGCATAGACGGCGGGCACATCTTTGCGCAGCCGCTCCATCATGTTGATCATGCCGCGAATGGCCCCTGTGGCGGCGCTCGTCGGGTCGCCCGGAACCGCCCGCAGGTCGGGCATGGCGTGAAAGGCACGGTACAAATAGCTGGAGCCGTCGACCAGCAAGAGGGTCGGTTGGGCGGTGTTGGGGAGGGTGTCGGGGGTGGTGTCGCTCATCCCTCGATTGTGTACCGGGTTGACACCCAAGTGACCAAGAAGGATTGGGGGCCGGGCCTGTGACAGGGTGATGTGGCAAAGCGAAGCGCCTCTGAACCTTGGCACAGGCCCGGCCCCCGATCCCCACCACCGAACCACGCAGACCCGGCCACCCAATCGCCCCGCCTGTCCTGGGCCAACCAGGGCAGACCCGGCCAGGGCTGACTGCGCGTGGCTCAGAGGCGCTTCGCTTTGCCACATCGGCCCCGCGCAGTCAGCCCTGGCCGGGTCATTGAGGGCTTTGCGCGCTCTACAATCGTCACTTTCTCACCTCAGCCAGCCTTCCTCCTGGCGCTTTGACCCTCTTCCCATGGCGGTATACACCGAAGTCACCGAAAGCCAGGCCAACGACCTGATGCAAGCCCTGAATCTGGGCCAGCTGACCGCTTTGCGCGGCATCAAGGGCGGCATTGAGAACACCAACTACTTTGCGTCGACCGATCAGGGCGAGTACGTGCTGACCTTGTTCGAGCGCCTCACGCACGAGCAACTGCCTTTTTACCTGCTCCTGATGAAGCACCTCGCCAAGCGCGGCATCCCGGTGCCCGACCCGGCCGCCAACCGCGACGGCGATGTGCTGCACACCGTGAACGGCAAACCCGCCGCGGTGGTCAACAAACTCGCGGGCAAAAGCCAGCTGCAGCCCCAAGCCGTGCACTGCGCTGCCGTGGGCGACATGCTGGCGCGCATGCACCTGGCCGGTGCCGACTACCCCCGCAGCCAACCCAATTTGCGCGGTCTGCCCTGGTGGAACGAGACCGTGCCGGTGGTGCTGCCCTATTTGGACGAAACCCAGGCAGGCCTGCTGCGCAGCGAGCTGGCCTACCAAAACCACATCGCTCAGGGCGCAACTTATGCCGCCCTGCCCCGGGGCCCGGTGCATGCCGACCTGTTCCGCGACAACGTCATGTTCGAAGGCGAACAGCTGACGGGGTTTTTTGACTTTTACTTTGCGGGCGTGGACACCTGGCTGTTTGACTTGTCGGTGTGCCTGAACGACTGGTGCACCGACTTGCCCAGCGGGAAACACGACGCCGAACGCGCTCGGGCCTTGGTGCAGGCCTACAACCACACGCGCCCTTTGAGCGCGGCCGAGCGCACATTGTTGCCAGCCCTTTTGCGTGCGGGGGCTTTGCGTTTTTGGATTTCGCGCCTGTGGGACTACCATCTGCCCCGCGAAGCCGCCATGCTCACGCCGCATGACCCGACCCATTTCGAACGCGTGCTGCTGGGCCGCGTCCATCACCCTGTCTGCACTTCTGAGCTCTTGTGACACCATGAACCTGCAAATTGTTCCCGCCAGCGCTGGCATGAAATGGGCCCGACAAGGCATGCGCACCTTCTGGCGTCAGCCGCTGGCCATGTCGGGGCTGTTTTTCATCTTCATGATCACCGTGTCGCTGGTCTCGGTGGTGCCGTTCATCGGCGGCGCGTTGGCCTTGGTGGTTCTGCCCGCGCTCACCCTGGGCATGATGGCGGCCACACAAGTGGCCTCTGATGGCAAATTTCCCATGCCCAGCCTGCTGTTTGTGGCGTTCAAGGCGGGGCCGCACCGCAAAAACATGCTCCAGCTGGGCGGGCTGTACGCGCTCATTTTCTTGCTGGTCATGGGCGTGTCCACGGTGGTCGATGGGGGCACCTTTGCCAAGGTCTACTTTGGCGGCGCACCCATGACGGCCGAAGTGGTCACAGCCGAATCCTTCCAGACCGCCTTGTGGGTGTCGATGCTGTTTTACGTGCCGCTGTCGATGATGTTTTGGCATGCGCCAGCCCTGGTGCACTGGTACGGCATGCCTGCAGTCAAAAGCCTGTTTTTCAGTTTCATGGCTTGCTGGCGCAACCTTAAGGCATTTGTGGTTTACGTGGTAGCCTGGGCCGCGATTTTTCTGACTTCAGGGGTGCTGGCCTTGTTGATCACCAGCCTGCTGGGCAACCCCCAGCTGATGATGGCCACCTTCATGCCCATGGCACTGATGGTGGCGGCCATGTTCTTCAGCTCCATGCTGTTTTCTGTGCGCGACTGCTTTGCCACCAACGTGCTCGACGAAGCGGCGCCCGAGCCGCTCAACTGAGGCGCTCGGCAGAACCGGGAACGGCCCGGGGCTGATCAGTGGTGGTGGCCGTGGGCACCGTGCGCGTGACGGTGCGTCACCTCATCGGCACTGGCGGCGCGCACCTCCAATACCTTGAGCGTCAGCGTCAGGTGTTGACCTGCCCAGGGGTGGTTGGCGTCCAAAATCACCTTATCGCCCTTGATCTTCACCACATTGAAGACCTGCTCCTGCCCCTCAGCAGAGCGCCCACGCAGCTGTCCACCCACCTTCACACCCGGTGGAAATTCGCTTTTGGGGATGGTCTGAACCAGGCTCTCGTCTCGCTCACCAAAGGCGTCGGCCGGGGCCAGCTTGAGCGTAGTGCTGAAGCCCACTTCCTGCCCTTCCAGCGCTTGTTCAATTTTGGGGAAAGTGTTGTCGTAGCCCCCATGCAGGTAAGCGGTGGGCTCTTGCGTCTTGTCGAGCAACTGGCCTTGAGCGTTCACCACTTTGTGGTGCATGGTGACGACGGTGTCTTGGGTGATTTTCATGAGAAGGGTCGGGTTAAAAAGTCATCGCTCAAAGATCGGGTTATGAATTCGTGCATCCATTGGAACTATTTGCCAATGGCCACGAACTCCCAAAGAATGTGTGCCATACCACCTCGCAGTAATTGACGGTGCACACGTCGCATGGTTTTACGCCATGGCGGTTGGTTCAAATCATAAACATTGGCAGGGGCTTCCCAACGAACTTGCAAGGCTTCAAAAGCCCCCTGAAAGCCGTACATGGCCCCGCTGGGCTTGGACCCCACAAAATATTCGTGCGTTTTCTCGGTAATGAAGTTCACATGGGTGGGGTCTGTGAAGGCTTCCGCCCGGGGATAAGCAGGCGTAAATGCCAACAAACGCCCGCCAGGCACCAACACTCGGTGGATCTCGCTCATGACGTTGATGAACGGATTGGTCACATCGCCGTTGGGCAAAACCATTTGCCTTGGCATGTGCTCCAGAAAATCAAAGGCCGAGACCGAGTCAAAAAAACCATCGGGGTAGGGAATAGGCTCGACCACGAGATTGACACGCTTGTAGTCAAAGCCAATCTTCTCCACAGCCAGGTCGATGTCGCGCACATCGCAGCCAAAGGTCGCATCGGCCCCGTAGGGGTTGCGCGGTTTCAGGCCACAGCCCAGATCCAAATGTTTTGTCATCGTTTGAGAGTTCCATCAAAAGTGGCTTGCACTGGCCACAAAAAGGGGGGCACAAAGGGGCTCACACCAAGGTGAGTTTAGCCACACTCAGCGCCAGCCATTTGATGCCATGGCGCGGAAAGTTGACCTGGGCTCGGGCATCGTTGCCCACACCCTCAACAGCCAGGACTTTGCCTTCGCCAAACTTGGTGTGGAACACATTTTTGCCTGCGCTGATGCCGTGCTCGGGCTCGGCTTTTTGCACCGGCACGGGCGGGCTTTTGTAGGTTTCGGTGCTCAGGCTGCTTTGGCCCCAGGCAGGACGGACGTGGCGGTTAAAGGCCGGGGTTTGCGGCCAGCCGCCGCCCGAGGTCCCAGCGCCATTGCCACTCCCACCACTCCCACCGCCCGTGCTGCCCAGGTTCGAAAACCCGGCGCTTTTGGGCGTCACCCACTTCAGACACTCTTCGGGCAACTCGTCCAGAAAGCGGCTTTTCAGGTTGTAGCGGGTTTGACCGTGCAGCATGCGGGTTTGCGAATGGCTCAGGTACAAGCGCTTGCGGGCGCGTGTGATGGCCACATACATCAGTCGGCGCTCTTCTTCCAGGCCGTCAAAGTCGTTCATTGCGTTTTCGTGCGGGAACAGGCCTTCTTCCAGTCCGGTAATGAACACCGCGTCAAACTCCAAGCCCTTGCTGGCGTGTACCGTCATCAGCTGCACCGCATCTTCGCCGGCCTGCGCTTGGTTGTCGCCCGCCTCCAACGACGCATGGGTGAGAAATGCTGCGAGCGGGCTCATGGTCACACCGTCTTCTCTGAACTCGTCAACCGTGCCAAGGTTGGATTCGGGAGAAGCGCTCAGACCTTGGCTGGCCGGGCTTTGCGACAAAGCTTGCGGCAAGGCCACCGCGCTGCGGCCAAAGCCTTCTTGGGTGACAAAGCTCTCGGCGGCGTTGACCAATTCTTCCAAGTTCTCCACCCGGTCAGCGCCTTCTTTTTCGGCGCGGTAGTGGTTCACCAGCCCGGTCTTGTCCAGCACCAGGTCGATGATCTCACGCAGCGTCATGCCCTCGGTCTGCTCGCGCAGCACATCGACCATGGCCACAAACGCCGCCAGATTGGCCCCGGCCTTGCCGGTGGTGGCGCTCACCGCATCGTGCAGCGAGCAACCCGCGGCACGCGCCGCGTCTTGCAGTTGCTCGATGCTGCGCGCCCCAATGCCGCGTGGCGGAAAGTTGACCACCCGCAAAAAACTGGTGTCGTCGTTGGGGTTCTCCATCAGGCGCAGATAGGCCAGCGCGTGCTTGATTTCGGCACGTTCAAAGAAACGCAGACCGCCATACACGCGGTACGGAAACCCGGCATTGAACAGCGCGGTTTCCAGTACCCGGCTTTGCGCGTTGCTGCGGTACAGCAGGGCCACTTCCTTGCGCTCAAAACCGTCTTGTTTCACCAATTGGCGCAGCTCTTCCACCAGCCACTGCGCCTCGGCAAAGTCTGACGGCGACTCCACCACCCGCACCGGCTCGCCCGCACCTTGGTCTGTGCGCAGGGTTTTGCCCAATCGGGTTTTGTTGTGGCTGATCAGGTGGTTGGCCGAATCGAGGATGTTGCTGAAACTGCGGTAGTTTTGCTCCAGCTTGATCTGGTGGCGCACCTGAAACTCGCGCACAAAGTCGGCCATGTTGCCCACGCGGGCGCCACGAAAGGCGTAAATACTCTGGTCATCGTCGCCCACAGCCAGGATCGCACACCCATCTCCTTCAGGGCTGCCCTCACCCGGCAAACCCGCCAGCTGCTTGAGCCAGGCGTATTGCAGTTTGTTGGTGTCCTGAAACTCGTCCACCAGGATGTGCCGGAAGCGTCGGCGGTAATGCTCGCGCACATGCATGTTGTCACGCAGCAGCTCATAGGAGCGCAGCATCAGCTCGCCAAAGTCCACCACGCCCTCGCGCTGGCATTGCTCTTCGTACAGCTGGTACAGCTCCACCTTGCGGCGGGTTTCGTCGTCGCGCACCGGCACATCGCCGGGGCGCTGGCCGTCTTCCTTGCAGCCCGAAATGAAATACTGCACCTGCTTCGGGGGGAAGCGGTCTTCGTCCACATTGAACTGCTTGCACAGCCGCTTGACAGCCGACAGCTGGTCTTGGGTGTCCAAAATCTGAAACGTCTGCGGCAGGCCAGCCAACTGGTAATGCGCCCGCAAAAACCGGTTGCACAGCCCGTGAAACGTGCCAATCCACATGGCGTTCACATTCACCGGCAACATGGACTGCAATCGCAGCTTCATCTCTTTGGCGGCCTTGTTGGTGAAAGTGACGGCCAAAATGCCGCCCGGCGAGACCTGCGAGGTCTGCAACAGCCAAGCAATGCGCGTGGTCAGCACCCGGGTCTTGCCCGAACCTGCCCCAGCCAGAATCAATGCATGCTCAGACGGCAAGGCCACGGCACGGAGCTGCTCTTCGTTGAGCTGGGCGAGCAAGGGGGAAGAAGTGTTCGAGGAGGTGTCTGAGAGCATATTCAAGGATTGTAGAAGCTGCACCGTATGTCCCGGCCTGCTCAGCGCATCCACCAGCCTCTGCCCAATCGCCAGGGATTGATCGCTCAAAAGGACTGACATCTCTGTCAAATCAAGGGTTTACCATAAAGCCAACAGAAACTAAAAGCACCATACTGTATGTGGCGTTTATTGATCGATTTTCATCCCCCAAAGGCCTTCACATGCTTCGCCAATTTTTCTCGCAGCTCATGAGCCGCCTGGCGTGCTACATGTACAAGCCCAGCGCCACAGGCTCCTATGATTGCGGTTCTCCACAACTGGGCATGGTGGCCGCATCCAACGTCGAACATGCCCATTGGCCTGCCGCACCGCAAAATGACGCACCCCAGCTGAAAATTGACTTGCGACCCAAGCCCAAGCAAGACTAATTCAACTCATCGGCTGCAATGGCCCGTATTCAGCTTCACTGTCGCGCTTATTGATCTGGCACCCTAAAAGCAGGTCGGTAGCTTCAGCCGCAACCTTGCTGGCTCCAGCGTAGAAACTTATCTACTCTGTTGCTGCCAAGGTACAAGTTAGAACGCACAGTCGGTCTAATGCGGGACATATCACTTCGTTCTGACGTGCCAACATGCATACAAGCCATGCTCCATGTAAAAGCACACCCCATGACACCGCCAGTTTGGCCAGTCCCAATTCACAGAACCCTCCCTAGACCAGCGCGTGGTTTGCACTTAGGGGGCTCTTGGTGAAGGTGTTTTACGGCTGGCGCATGGTCGGTGCCGCTTGTGGCATCCAGTTCCTGTTGGCGGCTTTCCTCACCCAAGCACTTGGCCTGTACATCGCTGTGCTGTCGGACGAGATGGGCTGGAGCAAAACCACCTTGTCCGGTGCTGCAGCGTTGCAGTCGGTCGAAGCGGCCATCATCGGCCCGGTTTTGGGCTGGGTGATGGACCGGGTAGGCCCTCAAAAAATGATCCGCTGGGGGATCGTGCTGTTCAGCACAGGTTTGTTACTGCTGAGCCAGGTCAATAGCGTGACCACTTTTTATGTCAGCGCCGTGCTGATGGCGGTGGGTGCCAGCTTGAGTGGCTACTTTCCTCTTTCGGTGGCCCTGGTGCAGTGGTTCGAGAAATTCCGTGCCCGCGCCCTGTCCATCATGAGCCTGGGCCTGGCCATGGGCGGGTTGGTGGTGCCGCTGATGGCTTGGTCCATGCAGCAATGGGGCTGGCGTGCCACGGCGGCCGGTTCGGGCGTGCTGGTCCTGCTGACGGGCCTGCCCATGGCCGGCATGATCCGCAGACGCCCCGAAGACCATGGCGAGCACATCGACGGCATCAACCCCGCCATGCGCGCGGCGGCCGAGCGCGAAGGTCACGCAGTGCCCCCGCCCCAGATCGAGTTCACCGTCGCTCAGGCCTTGCGCACCCGCGCCTTCTGGATGCTTGCGATTGGCCACGGCTTGGCCCTGCTGGTGGTTTCGGCTGTCAACGTGCATGCCATCACCCACATGAAAGAAGGCTTGGGCTATTCGGTAGCCACGGCCAGCTGGGTGATCCTGATCATGACCTTTGGCCAACTGGCCGGTGTGCTGATGGGGGCCAGCATGGGCGACTGGTTTGAGAAAAGAAAGGTGGCCGCGCTGTGCATGTTGGCCCACGGCATCGGCATGCTGTGCCTGACCTATGCCACCAGCATGGTCATGCTGTTGGCGTTCGGGGTGTTCCATGGCATCGCTTGGGGCTTGCGCGGCCCCTTCATGCAGGCCATCCGGGCCGATTACTTTGGGCGCAACGCGATTGGCATGATCATGGGACTGTCGGCGGCGATCATTGCTCTGGGGCAAATTGCCGGCCCCATGATCGCCGGGGTGCTGGCCGACCTGACGGGCGATTACCGACTGGGCTTCAGCCTCTTGGCCTTGCTGGCGGCCTTGGGATCGCTCTCCTTCATGCTGGCCACCAAGCCGCAACGGCCTCTTTCCGACTGAAAATCAGCTGTCGTCCGGACCCCTGGCTGGCGGTCAGGCTGATGAAGGTTCGGGCAAATTGAAACGGGTAGAATCAGCCACCGGGCCCAAGATTCTTGCGCCCGGTTTTTTTTGCCCTGAATCTGCAATGGGTTTACTTCAGGGGCCAGAAAACCGGCCAAGCCAAGCGCTCACTCGTTCTTTCAACGAATCCTTTTTTGGAGCTTGGTTTTTTCATGGAAATTTTTGACTACGACAACATCCTGTTGCTGCCACGCAAGTGCCGCGTGGAAAGCCGTTCCGAGTGCGACGCGGGCGTCGAACTGGGTGGACGCAAGTTCCGCCTGCCAGTGGTGCCCGCCAACATGAAAACGGTGATCGACGAAAAGATCTGCCTGTGGATGGCACAAAACGACTACTTTTATGTGATGCACCGCTTTGACCTGGACAACGTCCAGTTTGTGCGCGACATGCATGGCAAAGGTGTTTACGCCTCGATCTCGCTCGGCGTCAAGGCGCCCGACCGCGCCACGGTGGACCAGCTGGCCGCCGAGAACCTGGTGCCCGAATACATCACCATCGATATCGCGCACGGCCATGCCGACAGCGTGCGCGACATGATCGGCTACATCAAGGCCAGACTGCCCAAAAGCTTCGTGATCGCCGGCAACGTGGCCACACCCGAAGCCGTGATCGACCTGGAAAACTGGGGCGCCGACGCCACCAAAGTGGGCGTGGGCCCTGGAAAAGTCTGTATCACCAAGCTTAAAACTGGTTTTGGCACTGGCGGCTGGCAACTCTCGGCGCTCAAGTGGTGCGCCCGCGTGGCCACCAAGCCCATCATCGCCGACGGCGGCATCCGCAGCCACGGCGACATCGCCAAGAGCGTCCGCTTTGGCGCGAGCATGGTCATGATCGGCTCCTTGTTTGCGGGCCACGAAGAGTCGCCCGGCAAGACCGTCGAAGTCGATGGCGAGATGTTCAAGGAGTACTACGGCTCGGCGTCGGACTTCAACAAGGGCGAGTACAAACACGTCGAAGGCAAGCGCATTCTGGAGCCCATCAAAGGCAAGCTGGCCAACACACTCATCGAGATGGAGCAAGACGTGCAAAGCTCCATCAGCTACGCCGGTGGCACCAAGCTGATGGACATCCGCAAGGTGAACTATGTCACCCTGGGTGGTGACAACGCGGGCGAACACCTACTGATGTGAACCCACCGCTGCACTCACAGCAAAGGGAGCCCAAGGGCTCCCTTTTTTGACTTGAAAAGTCTCAGCGCAAAGCCCCCAGCGCCAGCATCAAACCGCTGACCACCAGCAAGGCGCAGATGCACTGGCGCAAACGCGCCACGGGCACGCGGTGCGCCATGCGGTGACCCAGCCAAACACCCGTCAAGGCCACGCCAATCAACAGGCTCCAACGCTGCCACATGTCACCGCTGGACAAGCGACCGTCCGAGGCCATGACCAGCAAGACCGTGGCCGCCGCCGTGGCAATGACCATGGGCGTGCTGGCGCGCAGTTGCTGCACATCGGTCACGCGGCGGCTCAGCCAGGCCACCACCAAGGGGCCGGCCGTGCCAAATAGCATTTCCACCAAGCCAATGGCCCCGCCCACCGGATGCACCCAAACCGGGGCCGGTGGCTGCAAAGGCGCAGCCCTGACGCGCAAGGCATTCAGGCCCACGGCCGCCACGTACAACCCCAGCAACAGCAAAGGCCATCGGGCCTGCAGGTGCTGCATGAGCCACAAGCCCAACAGCGTGCCCATCACCATGCCTGGCAGCAGGCGGCGCAGCTCGCGCCACTGCACCTGCCGCCAATTCAGCCCGCTGTGAAACGCGGAGGCGGGCACGTCCATCAGCAGGGTCAAAGCCACCACGGCAGGCAGTGGCCAGTTCCAGGCCAACAGGGGCACCACCACCAAAGCCGAGCCAAAGCCCGTGAGGCCCAGCACGCTGTACCCCAACAAAACCACCCCCATGGGGTAAAGCCATTCCTGCATCCCGATTCCTTTTTTCAATCGCTCAAATGGTTTTGTACAAACGCACGAAACACCGACATGACGGGCAACTCGGTGCGGCCCGCCAAGGTGATCAGCGCCAACCGCGCCTGGCCCTTCAGGGGTATTTGCATGGGCAACTCCACCAAACGGCCCTGGATAAGGCCCTCTCGGGCCGCGCCCACAATGCCTAAGTAAATCGCATCGGTCTGACTCACCACATCCAGCAAGCTGGCGATGTCTTCGCACTGCAAGGTGGTCATTTGTGCCGGATTGGCCTGCGGGCCATAGTGGTCCACCAGCAAACGGGCCACCTCTTGCGACAGCTGGATGGAGGCGATGGGGTAGGACAGCAGAGCATCAAAAGGCAAGCCCTCGACGGCGCCACCCAGCAACGGGTGGCCCTGGCGGCAGACAAAGCCTGCGCGCATCTCGACCACCTGCGTCATCATCAAATCCGGCGCCGCTTCGACACGCCGCACATCCACCACCAGGGCATCGAGTTGCCGCTCGCGCAGTTGGGTCAGTTGCAGTTCGGTCGACCCGCGCGAGACCGTCACCTGCACCGTGGGGTGGTGCTTGGCCATGTAGACCAGCCAAGGCGTCATCAGCATGGCCCCTGGGCCTGAACCCAGACCCACCCGCAAGGCACCCAAGCCGCCTTGCTGGAGCAAGGCAGCGCCTTGTTTGAGCTCCTGAGCCTCGTGAACGATGCGCCGCGCCCGCTCCAACACAGAGCGGCCCAGAGGTGTGAGTTCGTTTTTTTTGCCCACACGGTCAACCAAGAGGCCCCCCAGGTCGTCCTCCAGCGCCTGGATGCTTCGGCTCAGGGCGGACTGGGTGATGTGCAGTTTTTCAGCCGCACGGCTGAAGGAGCCGGTATCGGCCAGCGCCAACCAATGTTCAAGGTGCCTGAGGTTCATCCATTCATTTTACGAATGGTTACCAGAAAAATAAGTCATTGGACACATTGATTTGTAATTTTTACGATTTGACTATGGTTATTTCAACCATGCAGAACCCTTGAACCTAACGGAGACACCATGAACTTCAAAACCCTCATCACCAGCCTGGCCGTGGCTGCCAGCGCTTTCGGCCCGGCCCTGGCACAAACCTATCCCGCCAAAACCATCAACCTGATCGTGCCCTACCCGGCCGGTGGGCCCTCTGACTTCTTCGCACGCAAGGTCCAACCCGATGCCGCCGCCAGGCTGGGCCAGACCATGATCATCGAAAACATCGGTGGCGCGGGCGGCGCCATCGGCATGGCCAAACTGGTCAACGCCCCGGCAGACGGTTACACCCTGAGTCTGGGCAGCCCCATGGAGCTGGTGCTGGCACCCATGGCCATCCAGGGCGTCAAGTACAAATCTGAAGACTTCAAACTGGTGGCGCAATTTGCCACCACCACGACCATTTTGGCCGTGCGCAACTCGCTCAACGTGAAGACCGTGGACGATCTGCTGGCATTGGCCCGCAAGAACGCCAACAAGCCTCTGAGCTATGGCAGTGTGGGTCCGGGCTCGCTGTACCACCTGGTGGGCGAGAAGTTCTCGCAGTTGACCAAGGTGGATATGCTGCACGTGCCCTACAAAGGCATAGCACCACTTTTGACCGACTTGATGGGTGGCCAGATCGACATGGCCTTCCTGCCCATGGCCGGCTCCATTCCGCAGACCCTCATCGACGGCAAAATCCAGGGCTTGGCCGTGACCGCCAAAACCCCACACGCGCTGTTCAAGCAATTTCCGGCCATGGCCGCCATGAAAGGGCTTGAGGCGATGGAATTTGACATCTGGGCCGGTGTGCAGGTGCACAAAAACACCCCGGACGCTGTGATCAACACCCTGAACAAGGCCTTCTATGCGGCGGCTGAAGTGTCCGAAACACGGAAGGCGCTGGAAGCCAGCGGCAACGAGGTCCTGCCTTCACGCACACCGGCCGAGCTGGCCCGCATTTACCTTGGCGACATCGAGCGCTACCGCGCCATCGCCAAATCGATTAATCTGCAAGCCCAGTAATCGACGAGGTCCCGCCATGAACGCCCCCACCGACGCTTTCCTGCATGACAAACTGCACGCCTTGCAAGCCCAGGCCGACGAATTCATTGCGGTGCGCCGCGACATTCACAAGCACCCGGAGATGGGCTACAAGGAGTACCGCACCAGCGACCTGGTGGCCGAGCAGCTGAGCGCCTTGGGCTACCGAGTGACACGCGGTCTGGGCGGCACCGGTCTGGTCGGGCAGATCAAAAAGGGCTCGGGCCACCGCGCCATTGGCATCCGCGCCGACATGGATGCGCTGCCGATTGACGAGGCCACCGGCCTGCCCTATGCCAGTTGCAACGTGGGCATCATGCACGCCTGCGGCCACGACGGGCATACCGCCATGCTGTTGGCGGCGGCCAAGCACATCGCTCAAAAAGGGGTGTTCTCGGGCACTGTCAATCTGATTTTTCAGCCCGCCGAAGAAGGCTTGGGTGGGGCGAAAAAGATGATGGAAGACGGCCTTTTCCAGCAGTTTCCGTGTGATGCCATCTTTGCCATGCACAACATGCCCACCCACCCGCAAGGCCACCTGGTCTTGCGCGACGGCTCGGCCATGGCGTCGTCGGACAACGTCACCATCACCTTACACGGCAAAGGTGGGCACGGCGCCATGCCGCATGTGGCCGCTGACCCGGTGGTGGCCGGGTCGGCCATCGTCATGGGCTTGCAAAGTATTGTGGCCCGCAACATCGACCCACAGCAAATGGCCATCATCACCGTGGGCGCGTTCAATGCGGGCGTGGCCAACAACGTGATCCCGCAGACCGCCACGCTGCGCTTGAGTGTGCGCTCGCTGGACCGCGATGTGCGCATCCTGCTCGAAAAGCGCATCACCGAACTGGTCCATGCCCAAGCCCAAAGCTACGGTGTGACAGCCGACATCGACTACCAACGCGGCTACCCCGTGCTGGTGAACCACCTGGCTGAAACCGACTTCGCCCGCGATGTGGCCGAAGAACTGGTGGGGGCTGACAAAGTGGTGCGCCAAGGCCGCGCCCTGACGGGCAGCGAAGACTTTGCCTTCATGCTCGAAGAGGTGCCTGGCTGTTACTTGCTCATTGGCAATGGAGATGGCTCGGGCGATGGCCACGGCGCCTGCATGGTGCACAACCCCGGCTACGACTTCAACGACCAGAACGTGGCCGTGGGTTCGGCTTATTGGTCTTTGCTGGTGGAGCGCTTTTTACCCGCGCAGGGATAAACAGCCCCAGCCTGGCCTTGGGGCATGGCCTGGCGCTGGCGGCCAAGGCCACGCGCATGGCCTTGGCCGCCGCTGCTGGACTCTCCCTTGATAGGCGCCAAGCCTTGTCCAGATCGGCACCTTGACGGGTCTGACACAATCAGGGGTGAACATGTCTGACCTCATCCAAACCGTTTTGATTTACGCCCTGCCGGTGATCTTCGCGATCACCTTGCACGAGGCGGCTCACGGCTTCGCCGCGCTGCGCCTGGGCGACAACACCGCCTCGATGCTGGGGCGCGTCACACTCAACCCTTTTCCGCACATCGACCCGTTGGGCACCATCTTGCTGCCGCTGCTGCTGTACTTCAGCACCAGCGGTGCGTTTTTGTTCGGCTACGCCAAGCCGGTACCGGTGCGTTTTGACCGGTTGCGCCACCCCAAACGCGACATGGTCTGGGTGGCGCTGGCCGGGCCGGGTGCCAACCTGTTGCAGGCATTGGTTTGGGGCGTGTTGTTTTATGTGCTGACAGGCAACGGCATCAGCGAGCGCTTTTTCATTGAGATGTGCAAAGCCGGCATGCTGACCAATGTGGTCATGTTCGCCTTCAACCTGTTTCCGCTCCCGCCGCTGGATGGGGGGCGCATCCTGGTGGGCGTGCTGCCCTGGCGCCAGGCGGTGCTGGTCTCCCGTGTGGAGCCCTGGGGCTTTTTCATCGTGATGGCGCTGGTCCTCACCGGCCTCATCAGTGCCTGGTGGATGCAGCCCCTCATGGCTGCAACCTTTGAGTTTCTCAAGTTCACGCTCAGCCCCCTGGCCGCTTTCTTGCGCTGATTTTTCAATTCTCAGTTTTTTTGTTTTTGTCATGACACCCCCAACCCGCACACGCGTTCTCACCGGCATCACCACCACCGGCACCCCCCACTTGGGCAACTACGTGGGCGCGATTCGCCCCACCGTGCAAGCCAGCCGCGACCTGAGCACCGATGGTTTTTACTTCCTGGCCGACTACCACGCCCTCATCAAATGCGATGAGCCCGCCCGCATCCAGCGCTCCACGCTGGAGATCGCCGCCAGCTGGATCGCCTCGGGGCTGGACCCAGACAAGGTCATCTTCTACCGCCAGTCGGACATTCCTGAAATACCAGAGCTCACTTGGCTGCTGACCTGCGTCACAGGCAAAGGCGTGCTCAACCGCGCCCATGCCTACAAGGCAGCAGTGGACAAAAACAACGCCGCTGGCCACGACCCGGACAGCGACGTGAGCGCAGGCCTCTTCATGTACCCGGTGCTGATGGGCGCAGATATTTTGATGTTCAAGGCGCACAAAGTTCCCGTGGGCCGGGACCAGATCCAGCACATCGAGATGGCGCGCGACATGGCTTCCAGCTTCAACCATTTGTATGGCGAGCATTTCGTGCTGCCCGAGGCCGTGATCGAAGCATCGGTGGCCCTGCTGCCAGGGCTTGACGGCCGCAAGATGAGCAAGAGTTATGACAACACCATCCCGCTGTTCGCGCCCGCTGCACAAATGCGCAAGCAAATCGCGGCCATCGTGACCGACTCCCAAGCGCCGGGCGAGCCCAAGACCACCGAAGGCTCGACGCTGTTTCAGATTTACCAGGCCTTTGCCAATGCCAACGAGACCGCCGCCATGGCCCGTGCCTATACCGATGGCATCGGCTGGGGCGACGCCAAGCACATGCTGTTCGAACGCATCGACCGCGAAATCGCCCCCATGCGCGAGCACTACCAAAGCCTGATTGACAACCCTGCGCACATGGACAAAATTTTGCTGTCCGGTGCCGACAAAGCCCGCCAACTGGCCACACCCTTTATGCGCGAATTGCGCCATGCCGTGGGCCTGCGGGCCTTGTCATTGGGCAGCGCTGCGCCGGTGGCGAAAGAAGCCAAAACCGCGCTGCCCAGCTTCAAACAATACCGCGAAAAAGACGGTCAGTTCTATTTCAAGCTGGTGGATTCAAAAGGTCAGATCTTGCTGCAAAGCCTGGGCTTTGCCTCGGCCAAAGAAGCCGGACAAACCATTGTCCGGTTGCAGTCCGAAGGCCCGGACGTCTTGGCCGATCTGCAGCCCATTCTTGAATTCGCCCCCCAAACTGCTGATTTTTTGAGCGAAGTTCTGACATTGTTGAAGGCCCACAACGCGGCCAGTCAAAAATGATTTTGATGATTTAGATGAAAAATATGGCGAAAATATCGCTAAACTGATATCGTTGTACTTTTAGATTAGCGCGGAGATTAAAACATGACTGTTTACGTCATTGACGACCACCCCCTGATGCGTGACGCATTGACGATGTTGCTGCATCGGGTCAAACCAGGCCTGAAGATCATCCCGATCCACAAACTGAACGTCGTGGAATCTACGGTTGAAAAAAATGGCCTCCCAGAGCTTTTTTGCCTTGACCTTCAACTGCCCGATACCTTGGGTATGTCCGGTGTTCAGGTGCTCAAAGCCAAGTTCCCCGACATCCCTTTGGCGGTCGTGACCAGCTCCAGCGCCAGCGAATACGAAGCGCGTTGCCTTGAGGCGGGCGCCGATGCCTTCATCGAAAAATCCAACAGCCCCGCCCAGATCATTGCCGCCTTGCGCAGTCTCCTGGTGACCGAGGAGCAAGCGGCGATTGAAGACGCGGCAACACCCAACGCACCCACCAAACTGTCCAAACGCCAAAAGCAACTGATCCTGATGCTGGACCAGGGCTTGTCCAACCGTGACATCGCCGAAAAACTCGACATCAGTGAGCACACCGTGAAGGTGCACTTCTGGCGCTTGTTCCGCCGCTTGGGCGTGAACAGCCGTACGCAAGCGTTGCACTTTGCCCGCACCAACGGCTGGTTGGGTATCTGATTCGAACCCATGCCTGTTGTATCGATCACCTTGCTGCCGGGCTACGCACCGGACACCCAGCACCGCATGGTCAACCGTGTGGCGCAGGCCGTGCGGTCCGTGATCGACACACCGGAAGCGGGTACCACGGTCTTTGTCAACGAGGTCAGCACCTACCGGCGTGACGGCAAGGTGTTCAGCGGTGGCCGTGCCGCGCATCCGGTGGCTTCAGAGGTGGTGCGTTCTTTTTTGCAAGCCACGCAAGAGCGTGACTTGCAAAAAGCCCAAAGTTTTTTGCACGCCGACTTTGGTATGTGTTTCCCGGGTGGGGTGAAGATGCGCACTTTACCCGAGATGATCGGCTGGGCGCAGCAGCGTTACAGCGCCATCCGGAAGAATTACGAGCAGTTTGAAGAGAGTTGGCATGGCGATGCCACCGTGGTGTTTTGCCATGGCACCTTGCAGGGTACCTGGCTCGAAGGTGAGCCTTTTGAAGGCATCCGTTTCATCGACCGGATAGAAGTGCGCGATGGCCTGATCACTCGTCAGGATGTGTGGAACGATCTGGCCGAGCACCGCCAGGCCTGAGCCCACACTCAATCCTTCTTTTTGCTTTTGTCCCGGTTGATGATGTCGGGTGTGATGGAATCGACCACGTTGACGGCCGTCTTGACTCCATAAATCACTGTCGAAGCGGCCACATCCGCGATGGCCAACACCGTACAGCCTTGCAGCAAAGGCATCGTCAAAAAGGCGACGATCAGGATATGGGTTTTCATCATTTTTTGCATTTCGGATTCAAACAGGTGGCTTGCGCCAGCAAGACATTCAGTTGGTCATTGAGGCGCTCACCGAGCGCCAAGAGTGAGTGATTAGACAGTCAAGACTTCCATTGACACAGGTTCTTCGCACAAGGCAACAAAATGCTTGTATTTTAAAAGCATTGACCTCAATCCTATACTCAGGCCATGACCCACGCCAACGACACACCGCTTGAACCCGGGATGCCCGGCGAAACCCACGAAGAGTTTTTGACAATCCGCAAGGTCCTGGAGAACGTCTGATGGCACGCATTGTCGCCCACAGCGCGCAAAAAAATCATCGCCATGACCACGCGCCAATCTCGACTGGCGTGGGTATGATCACACTGGAAGAGTGGCAATGATACGGACACAAGTGGGCATCGTTGGCGCTGGCCCCGCGGGCTTGATGCTTTCTCACCTGCTGCACTTGGAGGGCATCGAGTCGGTCATCATTGAACGCTCGCAAAAAGACCATGTGCGCTCCCGTCTTCGCGCCGGGGTGCTCGAACAGGGCACTGTGGAGATGATGCGCGAGGTCGGCCTGGGTGAACGCATGGACCGACTTGCGCTTGTTCAACACGCGCTGGATTTTCGCTTCAACAACCGCTCGCATAGGCTGGACTTCCACGAGGCATCGGGCGGGCGTAGCGCCTGGGTCTATCCACAACACGAAGTGGTGGCCGATCTGATGCAAGCTCGCGAGGAGGCCGGTGCCCAGATTTTTTATGCCGCACCCGTGCAGCACATCGACGGCCTGGAGGGCAGCCGACCCACCATCCATTTCGAGTCAGAAGGCCAAGCACTCGAATTGTCATGCGATTTCGTTGCGGGTTGTGACGGCTTTAGGGGCATCAGCCGCAGCGCCATCCCTGAGGACAAGCTGCGGCTTTATGACCGTGTTTACCCCTTTGGCTGGCTGGGCATTTTGGCTGATGCACCACCGGCCATCCAAGACATCACCTGGGGTTGCCATCCCGATGGTTTCGCCATGATGAGCATCCGCACGCCCGAGGTCACCCGCTTGTATTTGCAGTGCGACCCAGACGACAGCCCCGACAACTGGTCAGACGATCGCATCTGGGCGGCATTGCACAAGCGGCTCGATGTCGATGGGCTACCCCCCATCAACGAAGGTCGCATCACGCAAAAAGCCATCACAGCCATGCGCAGCTTCATCTGCGAACCCATGCGCTTTGGCCGCCTGTTTCTCGCTGGCGATGCCGCCCACATCGTTCCACCCACAGGTGCCAAGGGTTTGAATGCTGCGATGGCGGATATCAAGGTGCTTGGCCGCTCGCTGGTGGAACACTACAAACGCCATGACCCACGCTGGCTAGACAGCTACGCCGACACTTGCCTTGAACGCATGTGGTTGGTCCAGCGGTTCTCGGCGGGCCTGTGCTCGATGGTCCACCAATTTCCGGGGCAAAGCGCATTCGATCGCCGAATGCAACTGGCAGATCTGAACTACATGACCGGCACTCGCGAAGGGCGTGCAGTGTTCGCGCACAACTTCACCGGCCTGCCCGTACTCGCCTGATGGGTTTCACCTGCTAGGTCTATATGCCCCAAGGGAGCAAGAGGCCACCGAGAAAAGCATCAGCCCCGCTTAAGCTTGTCGGTGACCGCTCATTGCCAGTCCAATGAATCAAATGCATGCCACCTTGTGGCTTTGTGCCGGTTGCATCCAAGCAGTTCAAGTAAGATGGCTTTGGGCACAGACAATCACCCAATGACCGCCGCAGATTGCTTTCCCAAACCATGAAAGAAATCACACATGTTGGTAAGCCTTTTATATGTCAGCCAGCCTGTAGGACCGATCACTACGACGGTCACGACGTCGATCTTAGTGAAATCCCAAACCAATAACAAAAAGGCCAATATCACCGGTATTTTGTGCCAAGGCGCGGGCTTATGGCTGCAGGCATTAGAGGGTGAAAGAAGTCAAGTCAACCGTCTTTACTCTCGCATCATAGGGGACCGCCAGCACCAAAATATCGAGTTATTGTCGATGAAAGAAATTAAGCACCGACAATTTGAGCAGTGGACCATGGCACTCGTTCATCTGGACAAAGATGATCCGATGGTCAAGATGGCGCATCCAGAATTTGATCCTTACTCAGCCTCAGCAGACGACGCCATGTCGTTGCTGGATGTATTGATCAAATCAAGCAGCCCAATCACCATGATGGATGCGTGACTTGAAAGAAGTCACGTTGTAAGACAAACGGGGTTTGAACGACTTTCCCGTGCCGCAGCAGCAGTTCGCTGTCAAAATCCCAATCCAAAAAGCCCCGCGTGGTGCGGGGCCTGAGGCTGCCTCAATGCCTGCTGAGCAGGTTTGAAGTCTTTGTACTGGCGGGGCAGAACATGCTTCATCACAAACCGTCTAAGTTTTTGATGGGCAGGCAAATCAAGCACTTGAGGTTCAATTCATTGCTCTAAAAGTTGAGACAGCCACTTGTGGCATGAGTTTCCAGTACCCATTTTTTGTGGGGTCAGAGATTCGAATTCGAGTCAGATTTTTGCACTCCGATGGATCAGTGTATTCCCGGGGATTGTTTGCACTAAAGACTGGAATCGGCATACTGAAGCCGAACCAGATAACAGGAGCCAGCTATGCCAAGAGCAAAGAAAACATGGGGTGAAAAGATGAAGGCAAAACCGCCCCATGATGTGATCATCGAGAAGGATTTCGCGGGAATCCCCAAAGGGTCCAAATTGCACATTTCATGCCCAGTTGAGATCGCGGCAGAACTCAAGACGATCACGCCTGGCTACACCATGTCGATCCAGGCATTCAGGCATTCAGGCATTCAGGCATTCAGGCGCAAATTAGCCGAGAAAAACAACTGTGACGCGACGTGCCCAGTCTCTACATCCTTTTTTTAAGAATCGTGGCTGAGCACTCATGGGAGGAATACAGCCGTACGGTCAGCACCCGGGACGTAGCCCCTTTTTGGCGGGTTGTCGAAGCCAGTTCATCCATGGCTAAAAAGCTGAGTTTTGATCCAGCTTGGATTGACCTACAGAGGGAACTTGAATTAAAAATGAACACCTAAGCAGCACCATGGGCTATACCTGCATGGATTTCTTAGAGATGGATTTTCGAGGCCAAAGTGCGGCAACCCTCACTCGATGAGCTCAGGGTTAACGGTCGCGGCCGCTACCTGCCGCTCAGAGGGGGGCTGACCCACGTCATTGAAGAGGGTCAGGACGATCAAGCTGCGATGCTGCTGGTGCACGGCGCCACGGTTCCGGCATGGGAGTTCGACCGACTGATCCCGCATCTCCGGTCCGCAGGCTGGAGGACCATCCGATTCGACCTGTTCGGGCACGGGCTTTCAGACCGCCCTGCAGTCCGATATGACTTCAGCTTCTTTCTTGAACAGGCGTTGGAGGTCCTGGACGGCATTGGCTCCCACCGCCCACTGACCTTGCTCGGTCATTCGTTTGGCGCGGCGCTCGCGGCTGCGATGGCCAGCCAGCGACCCGAGCGCATCGAGCGATTGGTGCTGGTCGCGCCGCTCCTGGACTTCATGGCGAACTCCTTCTGGGGCCAAGTCTTCTCGCTGCCTGGCATTGGCGGCCTGATGATGCGCCATGTCGGCCTTCCGGTACTGGAGCGACGCCGCGCACGCAGGTACCAAGCCATTGGGGCTGAGGATCTGACCTGGCGCTTCATCAGCGAGGCGCGTGCGCCAGGATACGCCGATGCCTTGGCCTCCATGTTTGCCAACCGAACGCTGGGCCCGCAGAGGGAACACTACCAAAGCCTGCAATCGAGCTCATCTGAGATCTTCGTGGTGGCGGGCAGCGCCGACCGAATCGTTCCCCTGCGTGATGTGGCCGAAGTTCGCTCCCTGTTGCCAATGCATGCGTACCGGCAGATTGAGAACGCGCAGCACAATCTGCTGCTGACCCATCCCGCGCTGGTGACATCGGTCCTTCCGCCGCCTCATCCGGGGACCAGATGAGAAAGATCGCTCAACGCGGATGTGGACGGCGACAATTTCAAGATCGATTTGACGGGTCTATATTCGGCCCAGGTGCAATCTCCAAGTCGTCGACTCGGATGTGGCTGCGTGCTGGATGTGCGTGGATGCAGAGGGCAGGAACAAAAAAGCCCCGCGTGGAGCGGGGCTCTGAGCGCCAGGCAACCCTGCTGAGCAGGTTTGAGGTCTTTGTACTGGCGGAGAGGGAGGGATTCGAACCCTCGGTAGTGTTGCCACTACGCCTGATTTCGAGTCAGGTACATTCGACCACTCTGCCACCTCTCCTGGTTCGGTTTCGTTTGTCGAAGCCAATATTCTATCAGGCCGACAGCGTCTCCAAGCCGCCCATGTAGGGCCTCAACACCTCGGGCACTGTGACGGTGCCATCAGCATTTTGGAAGTTCTCCAGCACCGCCACCAGCGCACGGCCCACGGCCAAACCAGAGCCGTTCAAGGTGTGCACCAGCTCATTTTTGCCTTGGGCATTCTTAAAGCGTGCCTGCAAACGGCGTGCCTGAAAAGCCTCGCAGTTGGACACCGAGCTGATCTCGCGGTAGGTGTTCTGCGCAGGCACCCAGACTTCCAAGTCATAGGTCTTGCTCGCGCCAAAGCCCATGTCACCCGTGCACAGGCTCATCACCCGGTAAGGCAAGCCCAGCTTTTTCAAAATGGCTTCGGCGTGGCCTGTCATGGCTTCCAGCGCTTCGTAGCTGTGCTCGGGATGCACGATTTGCACCATCTCGACTTTGTCGAACTGGTGCTGCCGAATCAAGCCACGCACATCGCGCCCGCCGCTGCCCGCCTCGGACCGAAAGCACGGGGTGTGTGCCGTGAGCTTGATCGGTAAATCGCTCTCGGCCAACACCTCGTCGCGCACGACGTTGGTGAGGGTCACTTCTGAGGTAGGTATCAGGTACAGCGCCTGGCTTTCTTCGCCCTCTTGGCCGCCTTTGTTGGCCGCAAACAAATCGGCCTCGAACTTGGGGAGCTGGCCCGTGCCGCGCAGCGTCTCAGCGTTCACGATGTAAGGCGTGTAGCACTCGGTGTAGCCGTGCTCGCTGGTCTGCACATCCAGCATGAACTGCGCCAGCGCGCGGTGCAAACGGGCCACAGGGCCGCGCATGAAGGTGAAACGCGAACCGGTCAACTTGGTGCCGGTGGCAAAGTCCAGGCCCAGCTTTTCGCCGATGTCCACATGGTCCTTGAGCTCAAAGTCGAAACTGCGCACCGTCCCCCAACGGCGCACCTCCACGTTGCCTTCTTCACCCTCGCCCAGCGGCACGCTCTCGTGCGGCAAATTGGGCACCGCCAACAGCAGGTCTTGCAGCTCAGCCTGTAGCACCTCCAGGCGCTGGGCCGAAGCATCGAGCTCGTCTTTGATCGCGCCCACTTGCGCCATCACGGCCTCGGCCTCGGCGTGCAGGCCCTTGCCCTTGAGCATGCCAATTTGCTTGGACAGGCTGTTGCGCTGGCTTTGCAGCTCTTCGGTGCGGGTTTGCAGCGTTTTGCGCTCGCTTTCCAGAGCGCGAAACGCGTCCACGTTCAGGAAGAGCTGAGGATTTTTTCGGGTCTGCAAACGCACGACCACGGCGTCCAGATCTTTGCGGAGAAGAACAATATCAAGCATGGGGCGATTGTAGTGAGCCAGCTTCCGGGCTTTCTGGGGTGTCTATCTTCAAACCCTTGGGCAGCGGGAACTTGATGGTTTCCTGAATGCCGTCCAAGGTGCGCACCGACACCGCGCCCATGGCTCGCAGGCGCTGAATCACGTCTTGCACCAGCACATCCGGGGCCGAGGCACCGGCGGTGAGCCCCACTTTTTGGGCGCCTTCAAACCAGGTGGAATCCAGGTCGGCCGCGCTGTCCACCATGTAGGCGGGCGTGCCCAAGCGGTCGGCCAGCTCGCGCAGGCGGTTGCTGTTGGAACTGGTCGGGCTGCCCACCACGATCACCACGTCCACCATGGGGCTCATGAGCTTGACGGCATCTTGCCGGTTCTGGGTGGCATAGCAAATGTCCTGCTGCTTGGGCTCGCGCACTTGCGGAAAGCGCGCCCTGACGGCGGCCACGATCTCGGCCGCATCGTCCACGCTCAGGGTGGTTTGCGTGACCACGGCCAACAACTCGGTCTGCGCAGGTTGCACATGCGCCACATCTTCCACGTCTTCCACCAAATGGATGCCGCTGTCCAGCTGGCCCATGGTGCCTTCCACCTCAGGGTGGCCCTTGTGGCCGATCATGATGAACTCATAGCCCTCTTTGTGCAGCTTGGCCAGCTCCACATGCACCTTGCTCACCAAGGGGCAGGTGGCATCAAAAATCCTGAATCCGCGCTGTACCGCTTCGTCCTGGATCGCCCGGCTCACCCCATGGGCGCTGAAAATCAGTGTGGCTCCAGGCGGCACATCGGACAACTCTTCGATGAAGATCGCGCCCTTTGTTTTCAGATCATCCACCACATAGGTGTTGTGCACGATCTCGTGCCGCACATAAATCGGGCGGCCAAATTTGGTGAGCGCGTGCTCCACGATGTCGATCGCACGGTCCACCCCGGCACAAAAGCCACGCGGCTCGGCCAACAGCACTTCAGATGTCATCACAGCACTCCAATCAGTTGAACTTCAAAGGTCACAGTCTGACCGGCCAAGGGGTGGTTGAAGTCAAACCACACCGCGCCCTGCGCATTCACTTCCAGCACCGTGCCCGCATACGAGCCTAAACCATCGGGCGTGGGGAATTGCACCACATCGCCTGCCACGTATTTTTCGGTCCGATCACCCAATTCGTTCAGCAGTTTGCGGGCCACCCATTGCTGCATGTCAGCAATGCGTTCGCCAAAGGCTTCGCCGGCCGGGATCTCCATCACCACTCGGGTGCCTTCCGCCAAGCCCAATAAGCGCTGCTCGAGGGCGGGCGACAAGGTGCCCGAGCCCAGCGACAGGGTGGCGGGCTTCTCATTGAAAGTGTTGATGATGTCGCCCTGCGGCCCGGCCAGGCGGTAGTGAAGCGTCAAAAAAGAACCGGGTTCGACAATGGGCATAAGGGTTTTCTGGAATGCCGCAAACGCGGCCAAACGGGCATAAAGGAGCCATTATTGTAAAAAAACCCGGCCAAGCAGCCCCACCCAAGGGAATAAAAGGACCGAGGTCGCTCCAGGGAGGAGCAACGCATGAGCATGAAGGACTTGCCGGTCGACGCGCGCCCGCGCGAAAAATTGCTCGCCCGTGGCCCGCAGGCGCTGAGCGACGTGGAGTTGCTGGCCATCTTGCTGCGCACCGGCATGGTGGGCAAAAATGTCTTTCAGCTGTCCGAAGAACTGCTGGGGCCGGACGGCATCGCGGGCTTGTTGCAGGCCACCGTGCAGTCACTCCAATTGGTCAAGGGCCTGGGCCCGGCCAAACAGGCCGAGCTGCTGGCCGTGTTCGAGCTGGCCCGTCGGGCCTTGAGCCAGCGCCTGAAGGAGCGAGAGGCCTTCGAAACACCCGACGCCGTCAAACAGTATTTGCAGCTGCAACTGGCCCATAAAAACCACGAAGTCTTCGCGGTGCTGTTTCTGGACAATCAAAACAGAATGTTGGCCATGGAAGAACTTTTTCGGGGCACCCTCAGCCAGACCAGCGTTTACCCCCGCGAAGTGGTCATGCGCGCCCTGCACCACCAGGCGGCCGCCGTGGTGCTGTCGCACAACCACCCCAGCGGCTCGGTGCAGCCCAGCCGGGCCGACGAGCACCTGACCCAGACACTCAAGGCCTCCTTGGCGCTGGTCGATGTGCGCGTGCTTGACCACATCATTGTGGGTCAAGGGCAGGCCTTGTCCATGGCAGAGCTGGGCTTGATGTGAGCGACCGCTAAACTCGGTGTTTTTCATTTTTGAAACCCGTCATGTCCCACTACCACCTCTATGCCATTGGCAACGCCCTGGTCGATACCGAATACGAAGTCTCCGATGACCTGCTGAACACCATGGGTGTGAGCAAGCGGCACATGACGCTTATTGACACCCCCCAACGCGCCGAACTGCTGACCCATGTGCAAGGCCTGCACGCTCGCCGCACCGGTGGCGGCTCGGCCGGCAACACCGTGGTGGCGCTGGCCCAATTGGGCGGCAAAGCGTTTTATTCGTGCCGTGTGGCCGACGACGAATTGGGTGCTTTCTACAGCCATGACCTGCAAGCCAACGGCGTGGCCACCAACCTGACCCACACACAAGCGCAAGAAGGCCAAACCGGCAGCTGCATGGTGCTGGTCACACCCGACGCCGAGCGCAGCATGTGCACCTTTTTAGGCGCCACCTCGCAGCTGGACGCCTCGGCCCTGCACCCGCAAGACATTGCCAAGTCCAAAATTTATTACATGGAAGGCTACCTGGCGGCTTCGCCCTCGGGCCTCGAAGCCGCTGTCCAAGGCCGCCAAATCGCCATCGAGCACAAGGTGGCCACGGCACTGACGCTCAGCGATGTGAGCATGATCAACTTCTGCCGCGCAGGCCTCGATGCCATGATCGGCGACGGCCTGGACTATTTGTTTGCCAACGAAGAAGAAGCGCAAACCTGGTGCGGCACCACCGATCTGGACGCCATCATTGGCCAGCTGTCGGCTTTGGCCAAAACCGTGTGCCTGACGCGCGGCCCCAAGGGCTGCGTCGTTGTGCAAGGCCAGCAGCGCACCGAAGTGCCCGCCGTGCCCACCCAAGCCGTGGACACCAATGGTGCCGGCGACATGTTTTCCGGTGCCTTTTTGTTTGGCATCACCCACGGCCAAAACCCGGCGCAAGCGGCAGCCCTGGCCAACCGCGCAGCCGCTGCGGTGGTCAGCCAGCACGGCAACCGCCTGACAGCAGCGCAACTGCAGCAGATTCATGCCGACTTCCAGAAGGCCTGAACATGAAAAAAATACTGCTTTTGGGTTCTGGTGAACTCGGCAAAGAATTCGTCATCAGTGCCAAACGCCTGGGCTGCCACGTCATCGCCTGCGACAGCTATGCGGGTGCGCCCGCCATGCAAGTGGCTGACGAGTTTTGCGTGTTCAGCATGCTCGATGAAGCCCCACTGCGCTCCGCCATTGCTAAATACCGACCTGATTTGATCGTGCCCGAGATCGAAGCCATCCGCACCGAAGTGCTGCTGGACGTGGAAAAGCAAGGCTTTGAAGTCATCCCCAGCGCCCGCGCCGCCAACCAGACCATGAACCGCGACCGCATCCGCGATGTGGCCGTGGGTCTGGGCGTGCGCACCGCTCAATTCAGCTACGCCGGCTCGGCCACCGAGCTGCAGGCCCGAGCCACCGAAATCGGTTTCCCGGTCGTCATCAAGCCCGTGATGAGCTCATCGGGCAAAGGCCAAAGCGTCGCCAAAACCGCCGCCGACGTGCAAGCCAGTTGGGACTACGCCTGCGCTGGCATGCGTGGCGACCGCCAAAAAGTCATCGTCGAAGAGTTCATCCACTTCGAGTTTGAAATCACCCTGCTCACCATCCGCCAGCGCAACGGTCAAACCCTTTTTTGTCCACCCATTGGCCATGTGCAAGAGCGTGGCGACTACCAATACAGCTGGCAGCCTCAAGGCATGAAGCCCGAGCAACTGTTGGCAGCACAGCAAATGGCCGAAAAAGTCACCACCGACCTAGGGGGAGCGGGCTTGTTTGGCGTGGAGTTTTTCGTGACGCAAGACGAAGTGATCTTCAGCGAACTGAGCCCCCGCCCTCACGACACCGGCATGGTCACCCTCATCAGCCAAAACCTGAGCGAATTTGATTTGCACGCCCGGGCCATTTTGGGCTTGCCGATCCCGAACATTGAATGCGAGGAAGGGGCCAGCGCCGTGGTGCTGGCCGACAAGGATGGCCAAAACCCCCGCTTCACGGGCGTCGAAGCTGCCCTGAGCGAGCCGGGCGTCGACGTGCGAATTTTCGGCAAACCCACCACGCGGCCTTACCGCCGAATGGCCGTGGCGCTGGCCCAAGGCGCGAACGCCCTGCAGCGCGCACGCGAAGCCGCGGCCAAGATCTCGGTGGTGGTCTAAACCCATGAGCAACATCCTGGTCACGGGCGGCGCGGGCTACATCGGCTCGCACACGGTGGTGGAACTCTTGAACGCGGGGCACCAGGTGGCCATCGTCGACAACCTGTGCAACAGCAGCGCCAAGGTGCTCGACCGGATCGAGGCCCTCGCAGGAAAGAACTTCAGCTTCATGCAGGCCGATGTGCGCGATGGCGCCGCGCTCGACCGGATCTTTGCCGAACACCGCATCGACGGCGTCATCCACTTCGCGGGCCTCAAAGCCGTGGGCGAGTCGGTGGCCCAACCGCTGCGCTACTTCGACAACAACGTGGGCAGCACCTTGGCCTTGCTGCAAGCCATGGACCGCGCGAACTTACGCCGCATCGTGTTCAGTTCGTCCGCCACGGTGTACGGCGACCCCGAGCAGGTGCCCATCACCGAAGGCAGCCGCCTGCAAGTGACCAACCCCTACGGCCGTACCAAACTGATCTGCGAAGACATCCTGCGCGACCTGCAACAGGCCGACCCACGCTGGCATGTGGCCATCCTGCGCTACTTCAACCCGGTGGGTGCGCACATCAGCGGCACCATCGGCGAACACCCCCATGGCATCCCCAACAACCTGATGCCTTTCATCACCCAAGTGGCGGTGGGGCAACGTGAGTTTTTGAGCATCTTCGGCCAGGATTACCCCACACCCGATGGCACAGGGGTGCGCGACTACATCCATGTGGTCGATCTGGCGCAGGGGCATCTGGCCGCGCTCAAGTACCTGCATGACCGCCAAGCCAGCATCACCGTCAACCTGGGCACCGGACGCGGCGTGAGTGTGAAAGAACTGGCCGACACTTTTGCCCGTGTGACGGATGTGCCTGTGCCCTACCGCTTTGTGGAGCGCCGCCCTGGTGATGTGGCCGCTTGTTTTGCCGACACACGCCTGGCCCAAGAAGCGCTGGACTGGCAGGCGCAGCTGGGCGTTGAGCGCATGTGCCAGGACGCCTGGCGCTGGCAATCGAACAACCCCAAAGGGTATTGACCCAAGCAAGCGCTCAGCCATGGCCGCCCGCCATGGCCTGGACGCTGGGCTATTGAGTGTGGGGTCGTCTCAGCGCAGGCGGCACCCGCATGCAAGTGGCTTATTTCAGCAAGTTCAAGAGGTATTGGCCGTAGCCGTTTTTGGCCAAGGGCGCGGCCAGTTTCTGCACGGCCGCCGCATCGATCCACTTTTGCGTGAAAGCAATTTCCTCAGGGCAAGCCACCATCAAACCTTGGCGCTTTTGCAGCGTGGCAATGAAGCCTGCGGCTTCGAGCAAGCTGTCGTGTGTGCCTGTGTCCAACCAGGCATAGCCCCGGCCCATGATTTCCACGTTGAGCTGGTTCAGCGCAAGGTAGCGCTTGTTCACATCGGTGATTTCCAACTCACCACGGGGGGAGGGCTGGATGTCGGCGGCGATGTCGCACACCTGCTGGTCGTAAAAGTACAAGCCCGTCACGGCGTAATTGCTCTTGGGGGCCTTGGGCTTTTCTTCAATGCTCAAGGCACGTTGCTGGTCATCAAAGTCCACCACCCCATACCGCTCCGGGTCGTGCACATGGTAGGCAAACACACTGGCGCCGTGGGTGCGTTCGTTGGCATTGGCCAAGAGCTTCACCAAATCGTGACCGTAATAAATGTTGTCGCCCAGCACCAGGGCGCTCGGGTCATGGCCAACAAAGTCCTTGCCAATGATGAAAGCCTGCGCCAAGCCATCGGGGCTGGGCTGCACCGCGTACTGGATGTTCATGCCCCACTGGCTGCCGTCGCCCAGCAATTCGTTAAAACGTGGCGTGTCCTGCGGGGTGCTGATCAGCAGCACATCGCGAATGCCCGCCAGCATGAGCGTGGTCAGCGGGTAATACACCATGGGCTTGTCGTACACCGGCATGAGCTGTTTGCTCACCGCTTGGGTCACGGGGTACAGACGGGTGCCAGAGCCGCCTGCGAGGATGATGCCTTTTCGATTTGTCATGGAATTCATTTTAGGCCACCCCGCTTGACATGAACGGGCCATGCCGGCCAGGTGCAGCACGCGATGGCATGGTCAAGCCACACGCAGTGGAGAATTCGCCTGCCGGATTCCGTCGCAGCGCCGGATGAATTTCGACACGGGGCAGACGCCCCGAACAACCCTCAATTGGGCTGAATTTGCACGCGTACGGGTGGTGGCACATTGGTCTGTGGGACAAGCGGCGCAATGGGCCGGGTCACCCCTTCTGGGACTTCCAACACAACATTAGGAATGGTGCGAATTTCGACCGGAGGGGTTGACTCGGTTTTGATTTCAACGGTCCTTTCAACCGGCTGACGCACCTGCACGGTGGGCTCGCTGCCGGCTGTTGCATTGGGCTCGACCGCTTTGTCGGCAAGCTTGGGCTCTTTGCCATCTTTATTGTCTGAAGCATTTGAAGAAGACTTGTTCTCGGCCGCCTTGTCATCAGCACCCGCAGAGCTTTTCGCCTCTGAGGATCCGGCAGAGGCAGAAGCGCCTGAAGCAGCGTTAGACCCGGCAGCCCCCTCAGCGCTTGATGTAGCCGTTGAGCCACTGGACCCTGACGTTCCTGCAGTGCTTGTGCTGCTGGCACTGCCTGTGCTGGTGGTCGCGGCACCCGCAGATGGGGATGCGCCAGGCGAGGCGGCCGAAGGGGCCGCTGCTGCTGCCAAACCACCACCTTGAATGGGGGTCGAGACAGGCGCTGCCACTTGAGGCGTCTGAACCTGAACCAAGGTGGCCACAGGCGGCACGGTGAATGCGGAGTTGATGCGCGCAACCACGCTGTCAATCACAGGCGGTTTAAAGACATAGTCACTGCGATCGCTGCGCAACGACGAGTTCGACAGTGTGAAGTCAGCCAGCCCCAGCGTCTCGATTTGCGTTAACCCCACTTGCTGTGATACCGACCTTGTGTTTGGAGTCCGTCAGCATCGTCTTTTTGGTTCGATGGATTGGCCGACAGATCGGCATCGCCATGGGTCCAGCTCATGCGCCAAAAAGCGCTGGCTTTTCTGACTGAAGTCCATTCACCCGACAAGCCCAAGACACCCGATTGGACTTGGCGTTGGGACTCAAAGCCGTTGGTGATGTCGGCATAACGTGAACGGTTGAACTGGGCTGATGCCGCCACCCGCACCAAACGCGAATAAAACAAGGGCCGACTCCAGTCGACGCCCTCGGTGAGGGCAATGCCAGACACCACCGGGTCGTTGACGCCCCCCAACAAGTGGTAGCGCATGTTCGAATACGACAGGCCCAGACGAGCGCCTCTGTAGCCCACAGGCACGCTGTAGGCCAAACGCCCGTAGTTCACAGCTTGTGTGGCCATCAGGTTGGTCGACAACTGGTCGCCATGCGCACTGGGGTTGTTCCAGTTGAGGTTCAGACTGGCACGGTCCGAACCTGTGCGGGCGTGGCCCCAATTGTCCAGCGAGCCTGACCCGTCCCATGCGGGCGTTTGCTCTATGGTGGCCACCACATCGGTGGTGTTGGGGGAACTGCCGGCTTTGAGGGAGGCGCTGGCGTTGACGCCCGGCAAGGCTTGAACCACGTTCAAGGCACCCTCCAGCAGCCGCAAATTCAGCGGCGTGCCTAGAACATAGGCCTGACCAAAGGTTTTTTCAACGCGCTCGGCCGCGATCGGTAGCGATGAACGGTCCACGATTTCAAGCACACCCATCAGGCCCGCCGTCACCACCAACCGCACCACACCGTCTTGAATGTCTTGCGGCGGCAAACTCACCTGCGCCAACCAGCCCAGTTGTTGGTATGCCTCCTCTAGCGCCGGCACCACGCGGCGCAGCTCAGTCAAATCCAGTTCACGGCCCAACCACTGAGCCAACACGGCATCGATGGCTTTCTTTTCCATGACTTGACCGCCTTGCACGTCAAAGCGCTGAACCTTGAACGTGACACCCCCAGAAGCCGCCACAGGCGCAGCCGGAACGGCGATCGGTTGGGTCTGAACCGGTGCTTTGGGCTGCAGCGACTTTTGGATGTCGCGCTGAATAGATCCAGCGTCCGGCACCACATTGGGACTGGACTGCGCCAAAAGCCACGGCGTCCAAGCCAAGCCCAGGAGCAAAATGGCCCCGCGAATGGGCTTAAAAGCCATTTCCCTCATCCAGCATTCCCCGCAGCTGCAGGTGCGTTGGCTTGAGGTGGCTCGTCTTTTGCGGCCGCCGATTGGGCCTGAATTTGGGCTTGGGCCGCAATCATTTGGGTGCCCAATTGCGCCGCTTCGGCAAAGTGACGCGCGACCAAGTTTTTAAGCTCATCGATTTGAGCCATGGCGTAATGGACATCCGGAAAAATCGCGGGCATATCGACCAAACGGTCACCCTCGACCAACATGCTGGATCGCACAGCCACACCACCGCTGACAATTTGAACCACAAACACACCACGCCCCGTGATGGGGTGGCCTTCTACAGGTGCAGGAGTTGGCTGAGCTTGTTCATTTTCCACAGGGCTGGCCTCATGAGGCTTGTCCGTCATGACTTTTTTCATCTTCCATCTCACCTTCATCAACCCGGGCAATCACCCCATAAAATTGGCAAAACTGTCATTCTTTTGCCAGCGAATCGCTACTTTTTCCCCGAAAAAGTGCTCTACAAGATCAGCGATTTGATTCTGATGAAGGGATGCTAATTGATGAAAAACAAAAAAAATCAATAAAAGTCTGAATTTGAATTTAAGTAACGGCATTGTCATTTTTCTTAAATCATTGAACAGGCCAACAGCTCTATAAAATGAAGTTGCTGGGTCAATGAACCAGACAACTCCAGGCGTTTGCTGGCAGATCTGAACCGATGAATTGCACCCAGCTTGGCCCTGTTTGCTGCCAACGCCCGCAGCAGTCATGGTGCTTCTCTTCGGAAATATGGATTTTTTCCCCGGCTACTTTTCAACAAGTGGCTTTGCTGTTGGCGATGGAGGCTTGGTCAAGATGAAAGTACTGTTGGTTGAGGACGATGCACAAATCAGCGCATTGGTGATCAATGCATTGCGTCAGGCTAACTTTGATGTGGACCACACCGACAATGGCTTAATCGGCTTGGAAAAATCCGCAACAGGGCTGTACGACCTGCTCGTCTTGGACTTGATGCTGCCTGGGTTGGATGGGCTGACCTTGCTCAAGCGCATGAAAGAAATGTCTCAATGGATCCCTACACTCATTTTGAGTGCCAAAGGGGACTTGGACGACCGCTTATTGGGGTTTGAATTGGGCGCTTGCGACTACATCCCCAAGCCCTTTTATGTGGAAGAACTGGTTGCTCGCGTCCGTGCCGCTTTGGCCAAAAGAGAGGGCATCATTGAACAAAGCTTGGTGGTTGGTGATTTGCGCCTTGACAGGGTCAGTCGGCAAGCACATTGGCAGGGAAACAATGCCACCTTGAGCCAGCGTGAGTTCAGCGTGTTGGAGCTGCTCATGCGTTCTCCAGGGCATATTTTTTCAAGAAAACAAATTTTGCTGCATGTCTGGGAAATCGACTTTGACCCCAACACCAATGTGGTGGACGTGTGCATACAAAGAATCAAGCGAAAACTCACCCGCCATCAAAACACAAACGCTGAGTTACCGATTGACTCCGTTCGCGGTGTTGGATATCGGATGAAAAATAGTGCCTAAAAAAATGTCTATGTTTTTCAATAAACCCGTCAAAAAATCGTTCAAGGTTTATGTTTTTTTCCAAGTTTTCATCGCCACCGCCGTCATCATCTTGATCAACAGACAGGTCAGCCAATATTTTTTACGGTCTCAACTGACACAACAAATAGAAGCCAATTTAGTCCAAGACGCTGTGGGGTGTGGCCATCTCATGAATGACAAAGAGGCGTTTTTAATTTGCGCCTTCAATCAGAGTGGTCCCACCGACATCACACGTTCGCTGATTCAAACTTACGTCTTTTGCAGTGCGTCCCCCTCTAGCACCTCATTGACAAGCGCAGTTTGTGAAAAGCTGACTGAAACTGAGGAGCCGGTCAAGACAAACCATCCAAATGGACGCATTGGGATCGTCGGTAAAGGCAATGACCAGTGGTACGTGGCCCGGAAAAACGACAATATCCCATCGAACTACCTGCTTGCGCCCGCTTCCGCCACTTTGGAAATGGTGGTCAACGTTCGGGGGCTGCGCGATCGCAACTTGATCTACACGCTGCCATTCATTTTGTTGAGCATTGCCTTACTGACCTTTTATCTGACACAACTTTTGTTGAAACCCGTTCAGTCCATCAAAAAAACGCTGACGGTTTTGGAGCCACAGCACTTGGATCGGGCAACTGAGTTGAACAGTCCGTTTTACGAGTTCGACGATTTCTTGAAAATCTTTGATGAACTTCGACAAAGGTTACAAAAAAGTTTCACCAAAGCTCGCCGCTTTGCGTCCGACGCCTCCCACGAATTGCGCACGCCGTTGACGATTTTGAGAGGCCATGCTGAAGAAATGATCACAGAGCTGCCCATGGGCTCTGGGACTCAAATTCGAATGCGTGTCATCGCCGATCAAGTGGATCATTTGATCGATATTTCCGCCAAATTGTTGTTGCTTTCGCAAGCCGATGCCAACAGCATCAAGCTTCAATTAGAAACTTTGGACCTGAGCCAATTGGTCTGGAATTGGGCTCAAGATGCGCGCTCTTTTGACGAACGCATCGAGATCAAACACAGCATCGAACCCAGTCTCTGCTGCCAAGGGGATCGCCTACTTTTGCTGCAAGTGATACACAACTTCTACACCAATGCGATCAATTACAACATCGACAAAGGCTGGCTGCGCATCACACTCCGAAAACACGATGACCATCTTTTGTTGTGCTTTGAAAACCCCAGCGAAATGATCCCCGCAGATTTCTCAAGTCGAGCTTTTGACCGTTTCTACCGAGGACCAGATGCCCTCGCCAAAGGCATCAACGGGTATGGCTTGGGGCTGAGCCTGTGCCAAGAAATCGCCAAAGTGCATGGGGGATCCATCGCCATCGACGCCACCCATAACCGTGTTGGGATCACTCTTTGTTTGCCGATATCGGCATAAGGGATCGCTGTAGGTTTTCACGAAACTTCAGTCATTGATCGGGAGAGCATCAAAGCGTTTGGGGAGCACGATCCGCTGGCTTATTCCTGAGCCGCTTGACCTGCGTTGAGCTCAGCAGGGGAAACGCCGTACCTGCAACAGGGCTTCGGAATAAAAAAACCGCCCGAAGGCGGTGAGCATGAACCCAAGCGGACGGCGCTGTCCGCTCGAGCCAGCCAAGGCATCAGGCCTTTTTGGCCCAAGCCGAGCACCAGCCCTTGGCGGCCACTTGCTTGCCGGCAAACAGGGGGCAACCACCGGCAGCAGCACCGGCCTTGGCTTGGAACAAGGCACAGTTGGCGCAGTTGGCACCCGCCGCCATTTTTGGAAATTTGGCTTTGTCAACCTTGCTGGCGTCGGCTTTGTAAGCCAGGCCCGCAGCTTGTGGGTCTTTTTCGTCGACCATGGCTTGGGCGGCCGCCTCGCCGACCGCCAGAACGGCCGTGGCAGCGGTGGCCACTTGCATCATGAAGACACGACGGGTGGAGGGGGTGGAAGTGAAACGGGACATGCGAAACTCCTCGAAGGGTGTGTCAAAAAATTACTGGACAGTTCATTGTGCGCCACATCAGTTACCTTGTCACGCGGGGCCGGATACCCGAGCAAATCACACAGGAAAGTCCGGGCTTTTACAGGTCATCCGCCCAGGGCAGGGGCATGTCAGAATGCGGTCTGAGTTTCAAACGCATCTGACACAAAGGTTTTGACATGCTGCAACTGCTCATTGGATTGGCCCTTTTTTTGGGCATTCACTCATTGCAAAGCTTGGCCCCGCAGTTGCGCCAAAACGGCATCGTCCGCTGGGGTTCGCTGGGTTTCAAGGCCGTTTACGCGGCAGTCTCCGTGCTGGGGCTTTATTTGCTGGTGCATGGCTACAGCCAAGCACGGCTTGACCCGGTGATGCTTTGGACGCCGCCACGCGGCATGCAGCACGCCACCATTTTGCTGATGTGGCTGTCCATGGTCTTGCTGTTGGCCAGCTATGTGCCTGGCAACCACATCAAAGCCAAACTGCGTCACCCCATGACCTTGTCGGTCAAAGTTTGGGCGCTGGGCCATTTGCTGTCGAATGGCAACTTGGCCGATGTGCTCTTGTTCGGTGGTTTCCTCATCTGGGCGGTGTTGGTCTTTCGCGCCGCTCGCAAGCGCGACCGCCAAAGCCTGCACAGCGCGCCTGAGGGCAAGGTCATGAGCACCTTGATCACGGTCGCGCTGGGCACAGGCGTCTGGGCGGCATTTTTGATGGGTGGCTTGCACCTGTGGCTGGTGGGCGTGATGCCCTTCACACGGGCCGGCTGAGCAAACTGCGTCGCGAAGGACTTGACGGCCTTCAAACCGCTGGAATTAAAAAAATTGACTTTTATTCCACTCAGGAATAAGATCACCGGTTGTTCATCATCACCCTTTGGACAACACGCATTCTGCTCACAAGGCGTTTGCACAAGCTTCGATTGACCTCGACCACCTTGCCCTGTTGAGCTGCAGGCTCAGGTATTTTTCTCACAGCTCTGCGCAAGCCCCTGGATGGTTTGCGACTCGATTGACTTTGATTTCTCCGATACCCACCCGTTCGGGCTCCCCGGTAGTTTTGCCCTCGACACCCTCTTTTTGTTCTGGCCTTGGCCGAACCTCTGCCTTAGCCTCTGCGCAACGCGTCCTCGACACGACGCGCGACTGGCTGCAAAACAGTTCTAAAGCCCAACCCATGTGCTGAAACCGAAAGGCTTTGCACGTTTCCCTGCGGCTTCTGTCAAGAAGTCGCTTTTTCCTGCATGTCGGCTTTGGTTTGAAGCTGCCATGCCACCTCTCTGAAAGGCTCAACCATGAGCAGCAAAATTTACGTGGGCAACTTGCCCTACACCATCGACGACGCCAGCTTGCGTCAAAACTTTTCCGAGTTTGGTGGCGTGTTGTCGGCCAAAGTCATGATGGACCGTGACACCGGTCGCTCCAAAGGTTTCGCCTTTGTCGAAATGTCCAGCGCCGAAGAAGCCCTGGCCGCCATCACCGGATTGAACGGCATGTCGGTCAGCGGTCGCTCGATCGTGGTGAACATCTCCAAGCCCAAAGAGCCCAGCACCGGCTACGGCAGCGGCTACCGCGACACCCGCAACTGATTTTTTCAGTCGTCTTCAAAAAAGCCGCTTCACAGCGGCTTTTTTTGTGTCTGCGCCAGCGCTGCGCTGTCGGCAAAACGCAGGCTAGCCGTGGCCAGTGTTGAATTGCAACGCGGCCAAGCTGGCGTAAAGCCCACCCTTGGCTTGCAACTCGGCGTGGGTGCCTTGCTCCATCAGGCGGCCGCGCTCGAGCACCCAGATCACGTCGGCGCGTTGTACCGTGGCCAGGCGGTGCGCAATCACCAGCGTAGTGCGGCCGACCATGGCTTTGTCCAACGCGGCTTGCACCATTTTTTCGCTTTGCGCATCGAGCGCGCTGGTGGCCTCGTCCAGCAGCAAAAGCGGTGGATTTTTCAGGATGGCCCGTGCAATGGCGATGCGTTGGCGTTGTCCGCCCGACAAGCGCACGCCGCGGTCGCCCAGGTAAGTGTCAAAGCCCTCGGGCAATTCGCGGATGAACTCTTGCGCGTACGCGGCCTCGGCGGCGGCCAGCACCTCTTCTAAGCTGGCCTCGGGGCGGCCGTAGCGGATGTTCTCGATCACCGTGCCAGAAAAAATCACCGGCTCCTGCGGCACGATGGCCATGCGCTCGCGCAGGTCGTGCAAGTCCATCTGGTCGATCGGTACACCGTCCAGCACAATGCGGCCCGATTGCGGGTCATGAAAGCGCATCAGCAAATCGAACAAGGTGGTTTTGCCCGCGCCACTCGGGCCCACCACGGCCACCGTCTGGCCCGGTCGGATCTGGCCTCTGAGTTGGTCCAGCGCCCAGGTGCCAGGGCGCGAGGGGTAATGAAAGCGCAGCGATTCGAGCTGCAAAGATGAGCCGCCTTGCGGCCAAGGTGCTTTTTGTGGCTGAGCGGAGACCTTGAGGTTGGACTCGGTGTGCAGCAACTCCATCAGGCGCTCAGTGGCACCGGCCGCGCGCAGCATGTCGCCGTAGACCTCGCCCAGCACCGCAAAGGCACTGGCCAGCAAGATCACGTAAAACACCGTCTCGCCCAGCTGGCCTGCGGTGCTGGTGCCCGCACGCACGGCCAGCGTGCCCATGTACAAGCCCCACAGCAGCACCGCGCTGGACGCCATGATGATGAAGCCCACCAGCACCGAACGCGCGCGGATGCGCTTGAGTGCCGTGCCCAAGGCTTTCGTGGTCGACTCGATGAAGCGGCGCGTCTCGCGGCCTTCGGCGGTGTAACTTTGCACCACGCTGATGGCGTTGAGCACCTCAGAGGCCATGGCGCTGGAATCGGCCACCCGGTCTTGGTTGGCGCGTGACAAGCGGCGCACCCGGCGGCCCAGGTAGACGCTGGGGAAAATCACCGCCGCCAGCACCGCCACCACCTGCAGCATGAGCACGGGGTTGGTCCACACCAGCATCAAGAGCGCGCCGGTGCCCATGACCAGGTTGCGCAGGCCCATGGAAAACGAGGAACCCACCACGGTTTGAACCAAGGTGGTGTCGTTGGTGAGGCGCGAAAGCACTTCGCCCGATTGCGTGGTTTCAAAAAAAGCGGGGCTCTGCTGGAGCACGTGGCCGTACACCGCGTTGCGCAAGTCGGCGGTGATGCGCTCGCCCAACCAGCTCACCATGTAAAAGCGCCCGGCAGAAAACACCGCCAAAGCCGCGGCCACGGCAAACAATTGCAAAAAGTTGCCCGACAACTGCTCAGCCGATGCACCCGTGGACAGCCCTTGGTCGATCAATTGGCGTAAAACCCAAGGAAACGCCAATGTGGTGCCAGCGGCCAGCAACAAAAACAGGGCCGCAAAGCCCAAGCCGACGCGGTAAGGCTTGAAGAAAGGGAGCAGGCCCGAAAGCGATTGATGAGGAGCAGCCATGAGCGATCAGAAAAACCGGGACAAAACAGGAAACTTGATGAGCTCATCAAGCATAACGGCAAACCGACGGGTGCCCGGGCGCTTTGCGCCGCCTTGGCTTCAGGGCCACCACCTCCCTTTGGCTCAGCCGCCGCACCGGGTTTAAAGTCCGATCACCACATTGCCCACCGTCTGCCCCGCCTCCACCGTGCGGTGCGCCAAGGCCACCTGGTCCAGCGTGAATTGTGCGCCGATGCTGTGCTGCAACTGCTGGGCGGCCAACAGACTCGACAAACGTGCCACAGCTGCTTGGCGGTCGGTCGGTGTCAGGTCATAGACCAGAAAAAACTTCACGCCCATCGACTGGTAAAGCCAGGGCCGAAACGGCAGCGGCACTTCCAGCGCGTTCGAGCCGTAGCACACGACCTGACCGTGTGGGGCCAAAGCACCTTGCGAGGCCCAGGCGGCGGTGGTCGAGAAATCCAGGTCGATGATCACATCGGCCCCACGCCCTTGGGTCACGGCCTTGACGCGTTCGGGCACCGATTCGGTCTTGTAAAAAATCGCCTCTTGCATGCCTGCTGCGCGGGCGTGCGCGGCTTTGGCCTCAGAACCCACGGTGCCGATCACCCGCCCTCCCGCCTGCGTCACCATTTGCGTGATGTAGTGACCCACCGCCGATGAGGCACCGGTGACCAGCACCGTTTGCCCACGCAAATCACCGCTCAGACGCTCGGCCAAGATCACCGCCTGCACCGCCGTCAGGCCCGGAATGCCCATGCAGGCGCCCGCTGCAAAGTCAGTGCCCGCTGGCAAGGCCACCGCCTGCGCAGCAGGCAAGGCGATGTATTGCGCGCAGGTGCCCAAGGCGCGCTGCCACTGGCCGTTCCACAGCCACACCCGCTCGCCCACGCGCGCGGCAGGCACGCCAGCCCCCACGGCTTCGATCACGCCAGCGCCGTCGCTGTGCGGCACGATGAGGGGGTCGTTCACGGGACGCGCGCGGCGCGATTTGACGTCTGACGGGTTCACGCCCGAGGTGGCCAGGCGCACCAGCACCTCACCGGCTTGGGGGCTGGGCGTGGGCAAATCGCCCACCTGCATCACGTCTTGGGCTTCGCCATTGCGGCTGTACCAGGCTGCTTTCATGAAAGGTCTCCTGAGGATGAAAAAAAAGGCCTGCTCAGCGCCAGCCGTCCCACAGGAGCTTGCAGCCCGTGAGGAACATGCCCAGACGAATCAGGCGGTAAAACAAATCGGGCTGCAGGTGACGCGCCACGCGCACCCCCAACCACACGCCCATCGGGGCCAGTGGCAAGAGCACCAAAGAGGTCGCGAAGTTGCGCGAGTCCAACAAACCCAGCCAAGCATAGGGCACCCACTTGGCCATATTAATGAAGAAAAAAAGGTACGCCAACGTGCCGGTGTACAAAATGGGATTGAGTTTTTGGCGCATGACATAGGCGTTGACCGGTGGCCCGCCCGCATGCGCAATAAAGCTGGTGAAACCCGAGGTGATGAGCAAAAGCCCACCCAGCCAGCGCGGCGGCGGTGGGCCGTTGGGGTCGGGTTTGAAGAGCATTTGCTGGGCCAAAAACAGCAAAGTAAACGCCCCCACAATGGCCGCCACCCGCTGCGCATCGAGCAGTTTGAACAACAAGGCCCCCAGCACAATGCCCACCATGGCAAAGGGCACCATGAAGCGCAGAAGCGCTCGGTCCACGTCCTTGCGAAAAGCGGCCAAGCCCAGCAGGTCCATCACCAGCAAGACGGGCATCAAAATCGCGGCCGCCTGCGGCACCGTGACGGCCAGCGCCATCATGGGCACGGCCAAAGAACCAAAGCCAGCACCAAAACCACTTTTGCTCACCCCCAAAAGCAACACGGCCGGAACAGCGATCAGGTAGAAAAATGGGTCGGTGATGAGTGGAAAGTTCATGGTCATGGGGCCGGGCTTTCTATCTTAACGACCCGCCCTCCACGCACCTGTCTCGCGCCTGTCCCAAGGCGCCACCCAAAACCCTGCAACCGGCTGCCCCTTTACCCGGCAGTTCTGACAGCGCGTGCAGACCACCGGACAATAGACGTTTCTTATCCACTTGTACTTGGACCCCCATGACTCGCTCCGGCTTGAACGTTCTCGGCGGTGAATTGATCTCCTGCTCATACGACCCGCTCACGGGTTACTTCAGGGACGGCTGCTGCAACACCAGCGACGAAGACACCGGCACGCATGTGATTTGCGCCAAAGTCACGCAGGCTTTTCTGGATTTTTCAGTCTCGCGAGGCAACGACCTGGTCACGCCACGACCTGAATACCGGTTTGCGGGCCTGAAGGCGGGAGACCGCTGGTGTTTGTGCGCCTTACGCTGGCGCGAAGCCTTGCAGGCCGAGGTGGCCCCGCCGGTGGTGCTGGAGAGCACACACGAAACAGCCTTGAAGTACGTGACTTTGGCACAACTGCGCGAGTTCGCCTGGGCACCGCATTGAGCGGGGCCCGTCTCACATCATCATGCTGAGCTGAAACACCGAATTGGGCGCGCGCGGCATGACCGGAGCAGGCAAGGGCTTGAGGCGAAACTGCCCCAAAATGGAGGACAAGCGCACATCGGTCGGCATGAAGGGCACGGCCACATCGGACAAGGTTTGTGCTTGCAGCAAAGCTTGCATGTTGCTCTGGATGTCACTTTCCAGGGCTTTCATCGGGTGGTCGCCATCGGGGTAAAGGGCATCAAAGCTGTGCAACTCCTCAAAGTGCTGCACCACGTCCCACAAACTGATGTCTTCCGGGTTGCCGCGAATTTGGTAGCCGCCACCCGGGCCGCGGTGGGCGCGGATCAGGTCCGCCTCACGCAGCTCTTTCAGAATCGATTCGGTGTACGAAGACGACAAACCCAGACCGTTGGCGATCTCTTCGGTGGTCACGGGTTTGACCACCGCACGCGAAGTGATGAACACAGCGATGTCAAGGGCTTTGACGGTTTTCTTCTGGATCATGGTCTTCTCCTGTATCGGTGAGATATTCTATGACCAAGTAGTCACAAAACAACTCATAAATTTTTAATCAGCATGAAATTCATAAAAATGCGTGATATTTCAGTACAAAAAAACCGGGGCTGCAGGGCATGAAACGCCATGTGGCCGCCATCGTGGCGTTGATCACTGCCCTGCTGGTGGTCGACAGCCACGTCGACTGGGTGAGCCAAGACGGCGGGCAGCTGCTGGAGGTGAACGGCCAACGCTACGACTTGAGGGGCTGGGCAGCCGAACAAACACGGGCTTGGCAAAGCAATTGCAACGCTGGGGCACCGCGCGCCACGCTGTCCCCCAACAGCCCCACAGCCCAGGCCATCCTGCTGGCGATCCAGCAACACAGCTTGCCCGATTCGCGCAGCGCTCGCATGCTGCAGCTGTTGCAGCAAGACGGCTGGAGTGTGGCCGAGGTGGCTTTTGACACACTCAACCCCAGCCTGGTGGTGCTGCGCCTGCAGGGCGAGCAGTGGCGCGTGCAAGACCGGGCGGTGTGGAGCGGCTCGACCGCGCCTTGGCACAGCGGCGACCTGGTGCGGCGTTACCTGGGCGAGAAAGCGCCCGCGCTGCCCAAAGCCTTGCTCGATTGCGTGCAGGTCGATCCGCAGCGTTATGGTCCGGGGCCAGATGGACTGGGGCCTGTCTCGGCCCTCGGGACCAGGCCATGACGTACCGCGTGGTCTGGTTCAAACGCGACTTGCGCCTGCACGACCATGCGGCGCTCGCGCACGCGGCCGCCCAAGGCCCCGTGCTTTGCCTGTACCTGGTTGAACCCGCTCTGTGGGCGCAGCCCGATGCGGCCTTACAGCACTTCGAGTTTGTGCGGGAATCTTTGACTGAGCTGGACCAAGAACTGCGCTCACTGGGCGGCAGTTTGCAAGTGCGCATGGGGTCTGCAGTGCAGGTGCTTGGCGCGCTGCATGCACAAGCACCGTTTGCCGAACTGGTGGCACACCAAGAAACTGGCAACGCCTTCACCTACCAACGCGACCTGCAAGTGGGCGCGTGGTGCCGCAGCGCGGGCGTGGGTTGGACCGAGCTGCCGCAATTTGGCGTGGTGCGCCGCCTCAAAAGCCGCAACTCCTGGCAAGCCCTATGGGAATCGCACATGGCCGCAGCGCAAGTGGTCTTGCCCGCGCTGCAGTTCTTTGCGCCCCCTGAAAACCATGGCCCCGAAAGCATGAGCGCACCCCTTGGCCTGCAGCACAACCCCACCCAGCGCCAGCGCGGCGGGCGAAGCTTGGGGCTAGAGACACTGCACAGTTTTCTGGATGCGCGGGCGCTGGGCTACCGAGGCGGCATCTCCTCGCCGCTGTCATCGCCAACGGCGTGTTCACGCATCTCGACCTACCTGGCCTATGGCTGCATCAGCCTGCGCGAAGTGGTGCAAAGCACCCGCGCTACGCTCGACGCCCTGCCGCCGCAAGCCAGCAGGCACCGCGCAGGCCTGACGGGTTTCATCAGCCGTTTGTATTGGCATTGCCACTTCATCCAAAAGCTCGAAAGCGAGCCCGAAATCGAGTGGCGCAACATGCACCGGGGTTACGACGGCCTGCGCGAAGACGGCTGGAGCGACGCGCACTTTGCCGCCCTGACCTCAGCACGCACCGGCTGGCCCATGGTGGACGCTTGTGTGGTCATGCTCTACCAAACCGGTTGGCTCAACTTCCGCATGCGCGCCATGCTGGTGTCGGTGGCGGCTTATCCGCTGTGGCTCGACTGGCGGCCCGTGGGCCACTGGCTGGCCACCCAGTTTCTGGACTACGAACCCGGCATCCACTGGAGCCAGCTGCAAATGCAATCGGGCACCACCGGCATCAACACCACGCGGGTTTACAACCCCATCAAACAAGCACAAGACCACGACCCCAAAGGCATCTTTGTGCGCCGCTGGCTGCCGCACATGCGCCGCGTGCCTGACACCTGGTTGTTCGAGCCTTGGCGGATGCCACCCGAGGTGCAACGCCACTGCGGCCTGACGGTGGGCAGCGGGCCCGAGTCCGACATCCCCCTGCCGGTGGTCGATTTGGCCGAAGCCACGCGTGCATCCAAAGCCGCGCTGCACGCCCGTCGCGCCGAACCCGGTGTGAAGGCGGGCAAAAAAGCCATTGTCGAGAAACACGCTTCGCGCAAACACGGCACTGGCCACCAACGTGACGTGTTCACCCGCGACTCAGACACCCCAAAGACCGGCCACCGAAAGTCTGCAAAGTCCTCTTTAAGAAACACCCCACCCAGCGCCCAGCTGGGCTTTGACTTTTAAGCCATGCACACCACGCTTTTTTGGTTTCGAAACGACTTGCGCTTGCACGACCAACGCGCCTTGAAACAAGCGATTGAACATGCCCAAACCCATCAGCAAGCCCTGCTGCTGGTCTATGTGCACGAACCCGTGCAAGACGAATCCACCGTCTGGGGCTTTCGCCGCATGGGCGCGCACCGCAGGCGTTTTGTGGCCGACACGCTGCAAGACTTGCAAAACACGCTGCATGCTTTGGGCCAGCGCTTGGTGATGTTGCATGGCCCTGTGACCGAAGTGCTGCCCGCCTGCGCACGCCTGGTCCAAGCCGACACCGTGTTTTGCGAAGACATCGCTGCGCCCGAAGAAGAGGCGCAAGTGCAGGCCCTGATCGACGCAGGCCTCACCGTCAAAACCCTGTGGCAGTCCAGCCTGATTGAGCCCAACGCCCTGCCCTTTGCGGCCGAAGACATGCCGCAGGTCTTCACCGAATTTCGCCAGCGCATCGAATCGGCGCGGCTCCAACCGCTGGCACCTTTACCCACGCCAACCTTGCTGCCTGCGCCTCCAAGTGAACCATCAACCACATGGAAGAGATTCCCCGGCTGGACCGAAGACGCCTTCACGCTGCTGCAAGTGCACACCGAGGACAACGCCCAAGAAGACGCGCACCCACGCTCGAATTTTCCTTACACCCAAGCCTCATACCGGGGCGGCGAAGCCAGCGCTTTGGCCCACCTGCAAAGCTACCTTACACCCCCATGGCCCGACCGCTACAAACAAACCCGCAACGCCCTGCAAGGCCAGCACACCAGCAGCCACTGGTCGCCTTGGCTGGCCACGGGTGCGCTGTCGGCCCGCCGTATTTGGGCAGACCTCGATGCCTACGAACAACAGCACGGCAGCAACGACGGCACCTATTGGCTCTGGTTTGAGCTGCTGTGGCGCGACAACTTCCGCATGCTGCACTTGCAACACGGCCCGCAACTTTATGCCGCGCGGGGTTTGTCCAACTTACCTAAACCCAGGCACTTCCCCAAAGATTTTCAGCGCTGGTGCCAAGGCCAAACGGGCGAGCCCATCGTCGACGCGGGCATGCGCGAGTTGGCTGCCACGGGTTTCACTTCCAACCGCATGCGCCAAATCGTGGCCAGCTTTCTGGTGCACGACCTGTCTTGCGACTGGCGGGCAGGCGCGGCCTGGTTCGAGTCGCAGCTGGTGGACTTTGATGTGTGCAGCAACCAAGGCAACTGGCTGTACGTGAGCGGGCGCGGCACCGACCCGCGTGTGGGCCGCCGCTTCAACCCGACCAAACAAACCCAAGACCACGATCCACAAGGTCGGTTTCAAAAAGCCTGGCTTTCAAACTGAGACGGCCAACATGCCGCTGCGGGCACAAGGATAATGCGCAGCATGACGCTTCTCACCTCGCTCTGCGCCCTTGATCACCCCCCGCTCAGAGCCGCAGCATGCTGACCGGCGTGCTTTTCTCTTTGGCCGCTGGTCTCATGTGGGGTCTGGTGTTTGTCGGCCCGCTGTTGCTGCCCGAATACCCCGCAGCGCTGCACACCTTTGGTCGGTATCTGGCCTTTGGCCTGATCGCGCTGCCCCTGGCCTATGTGGACCGCGCCGAAATCAAGCGCCTGTGCCGCGCCGACTGGCTGACCGCGCTCAAGCTGGCGGCGATTGGCAACGTGCTTTACTACTTGTTTTTGGCCAGCGCCCTCCAGCGCGCGGGTGGTGCGCTGCCCACCATGATCATCGGCACCTTGCCGGTAGTGATCGCGGTTGCAGCCAACTTTCTCAACCACCAGCGCGATGGACGCTTTCCATGGCTTAAATTAGCCCCACCTTTGGCGCTGATCTTGCTCGGCATCGCCTGCGTCAACCATGTGGAGTGGGCCGCCCTGCTGCAAAACCCGCAGGCCGACACGGGCCGCTACATCACCGGGGCCGCGTTGGCCGTGGGTGCGGTGGTTTGCTGGACCTGGTACCCCTTGAAAAATGCCGACTGGCTGCGCGGCCACCCCGATCGCAACCCACGCGTCTGGGCCACAGCGCAAGGCCTGGCCACGCTGCCCCTGGCCCTGCTGGGCTATGCCGCGTTCTGGCTGTGGACCAGCGCCACACAAGACCCGCTGCCCATGCCCCTGGGACCGCGCCCCCTCGAATTCATCGGGCTCATGATGGCCATTGCGCTGTTCGCCTCGTGGCTGGGCACCCTGTGCTGGAATGCCGCCAGCCAACGCCTGCCCACCGCCCTGGCCGGACAGCTCATCGTGTTCGAAACCCTGTCAGCCCTGGCCTTTGCCTTTTGGCTGCGCGGCCAATGGCCTGAACCGTTGACGCTGGCAGGCATTGTGCTGCTGGTGGTGGGGGTCATCGGCGGGGTCAGGGTCAAAGCCAAGACTTCCAATTGAACGGGCTTTGAACTGTCGCTTTGCGAGGGGATGGCTGTCGGACCCTAAAGGCCCGACCTACAAGAACACGTCGTACCCTCAAGGCCCGACCTACGGGAGACATGCCGGTATTCGCAGGTCGGTGCCTTCAGGTCCGACATGGCGGTTGTTGTCCATCGCCATTGGAATACCGAGGCAGACACAGGCCTGCGAAGGACGACTGGGATTCACGCCGTCAATTCAAGGCCTGCTTCGCCGCCACCCGCGAGCGCGCCGCGTGCAGTTTTTTGTAGCTGTCCAGAAGCCGCTGGTGCCGATCCAGGGTTTCGAGCTTCAGGCTGGTGGGCGTGAGGCCATGAAAGCGCACGCTGCCGTCCACCGAACCGATGGCAGCCACCATGCGCTCATTGCCAAACATGCGCCTGAAGTTGACGGCGTAATTCGCCAAGTCCAGTTCCTCGTCCAACGTCACCTCCAACACCACATTCAATGCTTGGTAAAACAAGCGGCGCTCCACCGTGTTGTCGTTGTACTGCAGAAAAGCGCTCACCAATTCGTGGGCCTCTTCCAGCTGCTGCAAAGCCAGGTGGATCAAGAGCTTGAGCTCCATCACCGTCAACTGGCCCCACACCGTGTTGTCGTCAAACTCAATGCCAATCAGGGTGGCAATGTCGAGGTAGTCGTCCAACTCGTTGTTCTCCAAGCGGTTCAACAAGGCCTCCAGCGCCTCGTCATCCAATCGGTGCAGGTTGAGCACATCGCCACGGAACAACAGCGCTTTGTTGGTGTTGTCCCAAATCAAGTCGTCCACCGGGTACACCTCGGAGTAACCCGGCACCAGGATGCGGCAGGCGGTGGCGCCCAGTTGGTCGTGCACCGTCACATAGGCTTCTTTGCCCAATGCCTGCAAGATGCCAAACAGCGTGGCGGCCTCTTGCGCGGTGGCGTCCTCGCCCTCCCCGGCAAAGTCCCATTCCACAAATTCGTAATCCGATTGGGCGCTGAAAAACCGCCACGACACCACCCCGCTGGAGTCGATGAAGTGCTCGACAAAGTTGTTGGGCTCGGTCACCGCATTGCTGGTGAAGGTGGGCGCGGGCAGGTCGTTCAGGCCTTCAAAGCTGCGTCCCTGCAGCAGCTCGGTCAGGCTGCGTTCCAGCGCCACGTCCAAACGCGGGTGCGCACCAAAAGAAGCGAACACACCGCCCGTGCGCGGGTTCATCAGGGTCACGCACATCACCGGGTACACACCGCCCAGCGACGCGTCTTTGACCAAGACCGGGAACCCCTGCGCCTCCAAAGCCTCGATGCCCGCCACGATGCCGGGGTACTTCGCCAACACATCCGGTGGCACATCCGGCAAGGACATTTCGCCTTCCAGAATCTCGCGCTTGACGGCCCGCTCAAAAATTTCTGACAGGCACTGCACCTGCGCTTCCACCAGGGTGTTGCCCGCGCTCATGCCGTTGCTCACAAACAGGTTTTCCACCAGGTTGGAGGGGAAGTACACCACCTCACCGTCGGACTGGCGCACATAGGGCAGCGCACAAATGCCGCGCGAGGGGTTGCCCGAGTTGGTGTCGAACAGGTGCGAGGCGCGCAGCTCGCCATCTGGGTTGTAGACGCGCAAGCAGTGTGCATCCAACAAGCCTTTGGGCAGCGCGTCGCGCTTGCCCGGCTGAAACCAGCGCTCTTGCGGATCGTGCACAAAGTCGGCGTTGGCAATGTCTTCGCCAAAAAACACGCCCGCGTAAAAGTGGTTGTTGTTCAGCCGCTCGATGTATTCCCCCAAAGCCGAGGCCAAGGCGCTTTCTTTGGTCGAGCCCTTGCCGTTGGTGAAGCACATGGGCGAATGCGCGTCTCGGATGTGCAGCGACCACACGTTGGGCACCAGGTTGCGCCAAGACGCGATCTCAATCTTGATGCCCAAGTCGGCCAAGACTCGCGTCATGTTGGCGATGGTCTGCTCCAGCGGTAAGTCTTTGCCCGCAATGCGGGTCTGCGTGTGTGCATTGGCCTCAAGCGTCAGCAAGGCCTGCGCGTCGGCGTCCAGGTTGTCCACCGCTTCAACGATGAAGGTCGGACCCGCTTGAATCGCCTTTTTAACCGTGCAACGGTCAATCGACCGCAAGATGCCTTGGCGGTCTTTGTCGGACAGGTCGGCCGGCAACTCCACCTGAATCTTGATGGTCTGCAGGTAGCGGTTGTCGGGGTCAACGATGTTGTTTTGCGACAGGCGGATGTGCTCTGTGGAGATGCTGCGCGTCTCGCAATACAGCTTCACAAAATACGCCGCACACAAAGCCGAAGACGCCAAAAAATAATCGAACGGACCGGGCGCCGAGCCATCCCCTTTGTAACGAATCGGCTGATCGGCCAGCACGGTGAAGTCGTCAAACTTGGCCTCCAGGCGCAGTTTGTCGAGAAAATTGACTTTGATTTCCATGCTGTGGTTCCACGGGAATTGAGGCGCCCCAGCGGTCGACAAAAGGTCGATCAGGGGCTGGGAAGGTGAACGAAGGGGGGTAGTTTGCCTGAGTGATGCACCACAGCGGTGTTCATTGAAGTTCAACCCCATGCCAAAAACAAAAAATATTACTTAATAATCTATTTTCAATTTTGATATGTGGCTAGTCTTCGGCTATTTCCGCCTCCAACAAACTTGGGAAGTGTGAACAACTGATTACAATCATGATGTATACGATCAAACGCATGCCCGAGTTTGATGAGTGGCTGGCCAGCCTGCGGGATGGCATGACACGCATTCGACTGACCCGTCGGCTCGAAAAAGTCCAGCGCGGTTTGCTGGGCGATGTGGCTCCAGTAGGCGAAGGCGTCAGCGAAATGCGCGAGTTCTTTGGCCCCGGCTGGCGCATGTATTTTGTCGAGCGAGACGGCATGCTGATCGTGATGCTGGGCGGTGGCGATAAGTCCACGCAGTCTGACGACATCGCCCGCGCCATTGCATTGAGCAGAACCCTCACGGAGTAATTGAGCATGACCCGAAAAATCAAAGCCGCCGACCTGCCCGACTTCGACATGGCCGAATACCTCAAGACCGATGAGGATGTGGCCAACTACCTGACGCTGGTGCTGGAAGAAAACGACCCCGCCGAGCTGACCCATGCGCTGGGCACCATCGCCCGCGCACGCGGGATGACCGAAGTGGCCCGAGCTTCGGGCCTGACCCGCGAAGCCCTCTACAAAGCCCTGCGCCCCACATCGCATCCGCGCTTTGACACGATTGCCCGAGTCTGCACTGCGCTGGGAGTGAAGCTGGTGGCGCAGCCGATGCAAAATTAAGCCGCTTGCATGTCTCTGCTGCAGCTTTTGACTTTGGAAATCGCTTATCACCCTTTGCGGCAACCCGACCATCTTTCAAAAATGCGCCCGCGGTGGGGAAACTGGTGAGTGTCATTGAACGGCCAAGGCCGAAGACGAAGCGACGGAGCCTCAACCCCAGAGTTTTTTGACCCGCGCATCCCGCCCACAACTCAATCGGTAGTAGTTGTAGCGCAGTTCGTTCTTCTTGTAGTAATCCTGGTGGTAGTCCTCGGCCAGATGAAACGCAGAACTGGGTGCCAGTTCGGTGTGAATGGTGGTGAAGCGACCGCTGCGGATCAGGGCGTCACGGCTGGCCTCGGCGATGGTGCGTTCCGTTTCATTTTGCCAATAGATGCCGCTGCGGTAATGGGCGCCCACATCACAAAATTGTTGGTCTTTGACGGTCGGGTCGATGTGCCGCCAAAAGTAGTCGACCAATTGCGCGTAACTCACTTGGCTGGGGTCGTACAGCACCCTCACCGCCTCGGTGTGGCCCGTGTTGCCGGCACTGACTTGCGCGTAAGTGGGCTTGGGCGTTTTGCCTGCGGTGTAGCCCGAATCAACAGCCACAACACCGGTCAGTTTTTCAAAGTCTGCCTCGATGCACCAGAAACAGCCACCGGCAAACAAGGCATAAGCCATGGGCTTGCCGTTGAGCACGGGTGCAGCTTCCACCTCGGTCGGCCCGGTCTGGGCAGCAGGCGCTTGACCCGCACTGGAGCTCTGGCTGGGCGAGCAAGCGGCCAACAAAAGCGCGACAGCGGTCAGTGCCGTGGCGAACCAGCGCAGGGGCCTCACAACAGGGGGGCTGTTCATGGTCATGTCCTCAAAGCGGGGAGCGTTTGGCCTTCTGGCACAAACGCCAAGGCCACACCGTTGTTGCAAAAGCGCTTGCCCGTGGGCTTGGGCCCGTCATCAAACACATGACCGTGGTGCCCGCCACAGCGCGAACAGTGGTATTCGGTTCGCGGGTAGATGAGCTTGAAATCTGTGGTGGTGCCCAAAGCGCCAGGCAAGGCTTGGAAAAAACTGGGCCAACCCGTGCCGCTCTCGTATTTGTGTGCCGCGCTGAACAAGGGCAAGTTGCAAGCCACACAGACAAAGGTGCCAGGCCGCTTCTCGGCGTTGAGCGGGCTGCTGCCCGGGCGCTCAGTGCCGTGCTCAAACAGCACCTCATACGCACTCGGCGAGACCAACTTGCGCCACTCGGCTTTGGTTTTCTTGAGGGGAAAGTTGGCCGCTGCCGCACTCATGGGCACCGTGGCGCTGGCCAACCAGGCCAAAAAAAGTTGGAATACATTGCGTCGCTTCATGGGAATACCTTGTTGGTGGATGAAATACGGGGCTTCATGACTCGATTCGTGCAGGCATGGCGAAAAGTTAAAGCGTGATCCGCACGGAGGGCTTGATTGTCCTGTTTTTTGCGCCGCAAGCGCTGATGCCTGGATGCTGCGAATGGCCGACCCCATAAAATGCAAACCTATTCATCGCATGGTCATGCACACCTTCATGAAGGCATCCACGGCCGGTGTCGGGGTGCGGGATACCGAAGTCATCAGGCAAATGGTTCGGAATGCCGACAGGCTGTCAATGGGTCGAAAAGTCAGGTGATCCAGGTCAAAACATTCCAGCAAGGTTTTTGACAGCACACCAATGGCCAAGCCTTCGCGGATCAAACCCAACATGGTGCCCACTTGAGCCACCTCGTAGGCAGGCTCCAAGAGAAAGCCCAGTCGTCGGAATTCCGTATCAATGGTTTGCCTGAGATGGCCAGTGGAATTCACCACCACCAAGGGATAGGGCGTCAGATCGGCCCATGAAAGTTGTTGCTTTTCAGTCAAGACATGTCCCTGCGGCAACACCGCACCCAAGGCCTCCTCGAACAGCGCTGTTTGATGAAACTCGCGTCCCTCTGCATAGGCTGGCGTCAAGGCCACATCGACTGTGCCTATGCGCAACATGTCCAGACACTGATCGGAAAGGACATCCACCAATTGCACGTCAATGTCAGGGTGGCGGTGCATGAAAGCGGCAATGGCACGCGGCGCATAACCGGCGGCCAAGGAAGGCACCGCCGCAATCATGAGCTTGCCACGCTCGCCTGAGATGAATTCCCGAATCCGAACCTGTGAATGCTGGATGCTTTCATCGAGCGTTGTGGCCAGCGCATAAAACTCCTGCCCCACCACCGTGAGTTTGACTTTGCGCGTATGACGATCAAACAACTGTGCCCCCAGCAGGCTCTCCAGTTTTTTGATGCTGGAACTGAGCGCGGGCTGCGAGATGTGGCAATCCCTGGCCGCCTGACTGAAACTCAAAGTCCGGGCCAAAGCCAGAAACACCTCCACTTGACGAAAAGTTATATTCATTTTTCCTATAAGTACATCAAAAAAACAAAATTGACTTATAAATATAACTCCCTTACGCTTGATTTCAGTCAAACATGAAGGACGCCAAGATGCAAGCCATGGAAAACGTTGACACCTTGGAGGTGATTGCCTCCCCTAAAGCACTTGGCGCAGACATTGCGGGCATCGACTTGTCAAAGCCCTTGAGTGCGCACCAGCTCGACACCATCCGACTGGCTTGGCAAGAGCACTTGGTTCTTCGGTTCAGAAATCAGGCGCATGTGACCTTTGAGCAACAAATCGCCTTTTCCAAGCATTTTGGTCCTTTGGACAAACGACCCACCGTCAGCCACGGCATGAGCAAGACACATGACGAATTGCCGCCAGAAATTGCCGTGATTTCGAACGTCAAAATTGGCGGTGTTCCGGTCGGTGCACTCGGGGATGGCGAAGCTGTTTGGCATGCGGACATGACCTACAACGAATTCCCGCCCAAAGGCGCGTGCTTGTTCAGCAAAGAAGTGCCCCCATCGGGTGGAGACACCCACTTTGCCAACATGTACATGGCCTACGACAGCTTGTCCGATGAACTCAAGCAGCGCATTCAACATCTGAGTTGTGTCCACGATGCCAGTCGCAACAGTGCCGGTGAGTTGCGACTGGGATTTGCCGACAACACCGACCCCACACAAACGGTAGGTGCCGTTCATCCCCTGGTGACCACTCAACCGCAAACCGGCAAAAAAGCCCTGATGCTGGGGCGTCGCCGCAATGCTTACATCAAAGGCCTCGCACTGCAGGAAAGCGAGGCGTTGTTGGATGCACTGTGGGCTCACGCCACCCAGGATCGTTTCACTTGGACCCAGGTTTGGACTGCTGGCGACGTCATGATGTGGGACAACACTTGTACCTTGCATAAACGGGATGCTTTCGATCCCCATTCACGCAGGCTCATGTATCGCACGCAAATCGCATCTCGCTAGATAACGACCCTTCCGACAACACCCACTGTTCAGACTCTCAACGATTAGGAGACAAACACATGTTTCACCGCACAAGACGTCACATATTGGCGCTGGGCTTGCTGGCGGGTTTGTCCGCCCCCAGCTGGAGCCAGCAGCAGCCCATCATGCGCATCGTGCACGGCTCCGGTGCAGGGGCTCCGCAAGATGTGATGCTGCGCATACTGGCCGATGAAATCAGCAAAGCCACCGGACGCAGCGTGATTGTGGAGCCCAAGCCAGGCGCATCGGGTCAATTGGCCATGTCTTTCTTGAAACAAGCGCCTGCCGATGGCCTTACCATGCTGGCCGATGGGACAGGCATCACCTCCATACTGCAGTTGCCAGGCCGTCTTCATGAATGGACCGATTTCGAACCTCTGTACCGGGTTCAGCTTGACCCCTTTGCCTTGTATGCGCTGCCCCAGAAATTCAAAGACTTCGGTGCCTTTGCCGAAGAAATGCGCGTCAAGAAAGACCATGTTCGGATTGGCGGGTATGCCATCGGTGGTCCGTTTCAGATGGTCATGATGCAATTGAGCCGCAGGGTCGATGGCGATTTCAGCTGGATCCCGTACGACAGCGGCGGCAAAGCCATTGCCGCTGTCATTGGCGAACAGATCGAAGGCGCTGTCAGCAACGTCAGCGTGGCGGGCACCTTTACGCCGCGCACCAAGATTCTGGCCCAGACCGGCGAGGCTCGGTTGGCCCAATTGCCCGATGTGCCCACGCTCAAAGAATTGGGCATTGACATCGTCAAGTACCACTGGCGCGGGATGTTCATCAAGAAAGGCACGCCCGAGGCCTTGATCGAACGCAACTACGCCATGATCAAAGCGGGGGTTGCTTCGGCACGGTTTCAAAAATACCTCAAAGAATCGGGCACGATTGAAGGCACCATCAGCCGTACCGCAATGGCCGACATGCTCACCGAGCAGGCACGCAACGACACACAGCTGCTCAAGCAACTCAAGATGATTCCATGAAAGTTCTTCTTGTCCAGCAAGTCTGTCCTTTGGATTGATCCACCCATTTGGCGTCTTTGATAATGGGGTTGACTTTGTCCAGAATTGAAAAAATCGAGCTGCATGACTTGCGCATGCCTTTCAAAGAGCCCTATCCAAGCGCGATTGCCACACTCACTGCTTTGGAAACCCTGCTTGTGATCGTGACCACAGATGACGGCGCCATCGGCTTTGGCGAAGCAGCCATTGTGGAAGGCTATACCCATGAGACACGACAGGGCGGGTGGGACTTTTGCCAGCATTACGCTAAGAAAGCAATCGGCTTGCATGGTCACGAAGCCATAGCACTTTGGCTTGAACATCGCAGCTTGCATTCACACGCCGTGGCGGCTCTGGTCAGTGCGGTCGAAATGGCAATGTCCCATCCTGTGCTGGGACCGCATACCGAAACAGTCTCCGTGCCCATGCTCGCCCCCGTCAACGCCAAAAGCAAAAGCCAGATCCACGACGAAGTGGATCGACTTTTGGCGGCCGGGTTCAAGACTCTGAAGGTCAAAGTCGGCTTTGATGTGGCGAGCGATTTGGAGCGTCTGGACTGGATACAGGCACACGTCAACGGCCGTGCCTCCCTAAGGCTCGATGGCAACCAAGGCTATCAACTTGCACAAGCTCTTGAATTTGTTCAGTGCATGTCACCACAGTTCATTGAACTCTTTGAGCAACCCTGCAAGGACACAGATTGGGAGGCCGCGGCCCAAGTCGCCCGCATCAGTCCAGTGCCCATGATGTTGGACGAATCCATCTTCGAACCGAAGGACATTGAAAAAGCCGCTCAACTGAAAGCGGCCCAATACATCAAGCTCAAACTCGTGAAATCGGGTGGCATCGATCCACTGATGGCCGATCTGCACAGCATCACCCAGCATGGCATGCAACGGGTGCTTGGCAACGGTGTGGCATCTGAAATTGGTTGCTGGATGGAAGCCTGTGTTGCCCGTTCCACCATCGTCAATGCAGGAGAGTTCAATGGCTTTCTCAAGCCAAGGGACCATATTTTTCAAACGCCCCTGTGCTTCGCTGACGGCTGCATTGTTCTCCCCGCAGGCTACTGGCCTGCACTGGACATGTCTGCGATTCAACATCTCTCTGTTCAGCAAGCACTCATCCATTCAGAGGCCTGATGCATTTGAATCTTCAAAATCGCGTGGCACTGATCACCGGTGGCAGCAAGGGCATTGGTTATGCGATGGCCCATCAATTGGGACAGGCAGGCGCCCGCCTGGTGATTTGCGCACGGCATGAAACGCCCCTGCAAGAGGCCGTCACCTCACTTCAAGCCAAAGGACTGGATGTCCTGAGTGTGGTGGCAGATGTCTCTGTGCCGCAGGATATCGATACGCTGGTGGCCAGTGCCCATGCGCATTTCGGACGCATCGACATGCTCATCAACAATGCTGTCAGCTCTTCTCAGAATGGGTTCGACGCCTTGTCAGACGAAGATTGGCAACACCACATCAATATCAAACTCATGGGCTACATCCGCTGTGCACGCGCTGTTCTACCGCACATGAAATCCCAGAACTGGGGGCGCATTGTCAACATGGCAGGCATCACGGCACGAGATGTCAGCGCCTACCGAATGACCAATGGCGTGGTCAACGCGGGCGTCACAAATTTCACGAAGCATCTGGCCGAACAGGTTGGGGCATTCGGGGTGACCGTCAATGCGATCCATCCAGGCTACACCTGGACGCCCCGGCTTGAATCGGCTCTTGAAAAATGGGCCGCACTGGAAAACATGACCGTCGAACAAGTCACCGCCCTCAGGCTGAAGGAAATTCCCATAGGTCGTTTCATGCAACCTGAAGACATGGCCCGGCTGGCTGTTTTCTTGTGCAGCGATGCGGCCAGCGCGATCACCGGACAAGCGATCGCAGTGGATGGTGGCTCTGGTCGCGCCATACCTTACTGAAGACAACGTCAGCGAAATCAGGTGCACCTGATTTCAGGAAGTCCAAAAAAAACGCAGAAGTTTTGACACCTCTGCGTTGGTTTGGAGCCGCGGGTCGCGCCTCTGTCGTTCAATACACCGGCTGATGCTGCTTCAAACTCGCCATCACTTCCGCCGTCAGCACAAACCCCGCACCATACTTTGCCGCCAGTTCAGCACAACGCTTGGCAAACGCATCCACGCCTTGCCCATAAATGAACTGCAGCGCGCCACCCGTCCAGGCCGGAAAGCCGATGCCGAAGATTGAGCCGATGTTGCCGTCGTGCACCGAGGTCAGCACGCCTTCTTGCAGGCAGCGGGCGGTCTCCACGGCTTGGCGGTACAGCAGGCGGTCTTTGATGTCTTGCTGGTTGTAGCTGACGTCTGGTTTTTCAAAACGGGTTTTCAGTTCAGGCCACAGCACTTTTTTCTGGCCAACGGGGTAGTCGTAAAAACCACCGCCTGCGGCGCGGCCGGGGCGCTGGAGTTCTTTGACCATGCGCTCGACCAACAGCTCACCGGGCGTGGCGGTGTGGGTCTTGCCTTCTTTGGCGAAGTCTTCGCGGGTTTGGTCCAGCACATGCACCGAGAGCGACAGCGCGGTTTCGTCCAGCACCGCCAGCGGGCCGACCGGCATGCCCACTTGCATGGCCAGGTTTTCGATCACCGGGGCGGGGATGCCCTCGCCCAGCATGGCCGCGCCTTCCATCACAAAGGTGCCAAAGGTGCGGCTGGTGTAGAAGCCGCGCGAGTCGTTCACCACAATCGGCAGCTTGCCCAGCGCCTGCACATAGTCGAACGCACGGGCGATGGTCTCGTCGTCGGTCTGCGCGCCGCGAATGATCTCCACCAGCTGCATCTTGTCCACCGGGCTGAAGAAATGGATGCCCACAAACTTCTCGGGCTTGGTGCTGGCGGTGGCCAGGCCGCTGATGGGCAAGGTGGAGGTGTTGCTGGCAAAGAAGCCGCCCTCAGCCAACATGGGCTCAGCCTCTTGCGTGACCTTGGCCTTGAGTTCGCGGTTTTCAAACACGGCTTCGATGATCAGATCGCAGCCTTTCAGGTCAGCGGCGCTGGCCGTGGGCTGGATCAGTGACAACAAAGCCGCTTGTTTGTCCGCCGCCATGCGGCCGTTGTCCACGCGCTTTTGCGTGAGCTTGTGGCTGTAGGCCTTGCCTTTTTCAGCCGCTTCTACGCTCACGTCTTTCAGCACCGAAGCGATGCCCCGGCTGGCTTGTGAATACGCGATGCCCGAGCCCATCATGCCCGCACCCAAAATGCCCACCTTCTGTGGCTTGTAGCGCGGAGCAGCCTTGGGGCGGCTTTGGCCACCCTTGATGCTGTTCATGTTGAAGAAGAAGGTGTTGATCATGTTGCGCGCGACCTGGCTGGTCATCAGGCCCGCGAGGTAACGGCTTTCGATGCGCATGGCGGTGTCAAAGTCCACCATCGCGCCTTCGACCATGGCGGCCAGCGCCGCTTCGGGCGCGGGGTACAGGCCGCGTGTTTTTTGCTTGAGCACGGCCGGGGCCACACTCAGCATGCCCGCGATCTTGGGGTTGCTCGGCGTTCCGCCGGGCATTTTGTAGTCTTTGCGGTCCCACAGGTGCTGGGCGGCTTCGGGCTGGCCTTGGCTTGCCGCGATGTGCGCCAAAGCGCGGGGGCGCAGCTGGTCGTCGCTAGCCACCAGTTCGTGCACCAAGCCCAGCTTTTGCGCTTCTTCGGGGCCAAAGAGTTTGCTCTCCAGCACATAGGGCTGCGCGGCCAGCAGGCCCAGCTGGCGTGTCATCTTGGTGATGCCGCCGCCACCGGGAATCAAGCCCAGCGTGACTTCGGGCAGACCAAACTGCGTTTTGGGGTTGGCCGTGGCGATGCGGTGGTGGCCGATCAAAGCCACCTCCCAGCCACCGCCCAGCGCCGTGCCATTGAGGCAGCTGACCACCGGCACGCCCAGCGTCTCGATGGTGCGGAAAGCTTTCTTGATGCCTTCGATCTCGACAAAGACACGCGGGCCGTCCGAGGCTTGCGAGCGCATCACCCCTTTGAGGTCGGCCCCCGCAAAAAACGTGGACTTGGCCGAGGCCAAAATGATGCCCTGGATGTTGGCTTTGTCTTGCACGACTTGCGCAGCCGCCTGGGCCAAGTCGGCCTGCCATTGCAGGCACATGGTGTTGACCGGCGAGCCCTGCTCGTCAAAGGTGATGGTGGCGATGCCGCCTTCCAGTTCGTAGCGCAGTGTTTTCAAAATCATGCTTTTGTCTCCCCGGTCAAACGCGTTCAACGATGGTGGCGATGCCCATGCCGCCGCCCACACACAAAGTGGCCAAGCCGAAGCGCAACTTGCGGCGGTGCAGCTCGTCGATCAAGGTGCCCAAAATCATCGCGCCCGTGGCCCCCAGCGGGTGGCCCATGGCAATCGCGCCGCCGTTCACATTCACCTTCTCGTGCGGCACACCCATCTCTTGCATGAACTTCATGGGCACAGCGGCAAAGGCTTCGTTCACCTCGAACAAATCGATCTGGTCGATCGTCAGGCCCGCCTTGGCCAGCGCCTTGCGGGCGGCGGGCATGGGGCCTGTGAGCATGATGGTCGGGTCAGCGCCCGACAAGGCCACCGACACAATGCGCGCACGCGGCGTGAGGCCATGGGTTTTGCCCGCAGCTTCCGAGCCGATCAACACCGCCGCTGCGCCGTCCACGATGCCGGACGAGTTGCCCGCGTGGTGCACATGGTGGATGCGCTCGACCTGTGGGTAACGCTGCAAAGCCACGGCGTCAAAACCCATCGCGCCCAGTTGTTCAAACGAGGCTTTCAGGCCGCCCAGTGTTTCTAAGGTGGTCTGGGGTTTGATGAATTCGTCTTGCGCCAGAATGACCTGGCCCAGCTTGTCTTTGACCGGCACGACCGAGCCATCGAAGTAGCCTGCTGCACGCGCGGCCGTGGCGCGTTTTTGCGACTCGACCGCGAAGGCATCGACATCGTGGCGGGTAAAACCGCTCATGGTGGCGATCAAATCGGCCCCAATGCCTTGCGGCACAAACAGCGTGGCGCTGTTGGTCTCGGGGTCTTGCGCCCAAGCGCCGCCGTCCGCGCCAATCGGCACGCGGCTCATGCTTTCCAGGCCCCCGGCCACGACCAAGTCTTCCCAGCCGCTGCGCACTTTCATGGCGGCCATGTTGACCGCTTCCAGCCCTGAGGCGCAAAAGCGGTTGAGCTGCACGCCCGAGCAGCGCCAGTCCCAACCCGCAGCCAACGCCGCCACTTTGGGGATCACCGAGCCCTGTTCGCCAATCGGCGAGACCACGCCCATGACCACGTCGTCCACCGCTGCGGTGTCGAACTGGTTGCGGCTTTGCAGCTCGCGCAGCACGCCCGAGAGCAAGCTGATCGGCTTGACTTCGTGCAAGCTGCCGTCTTTCTTGCCTTTGCCACGCGGTGTGCGTATGGCGTCATAAACAAATGCTTCGCTCATGAATGTCTCCTGGGGGTCATCAAGGGGTTTGCCCGGTATTTTCGGGATGCCACAAAGAGTATAAACTTTATGCCAAGCAAGTGCTTGGCATAAATAAACAGATGAGGTATCCAGTCCGCTGAAATCAACCAGAATTAAGCAGACTGGCGAGCCCCACCCCACCGCGTCAAGGAGGACCAAGAAGATGAAAACACAATGCATGGTCAGGACTGCATGCAGACTGAGCGCTTTGGTGCTGGCCGGTGCGTTGACTGCCTGTGCCGTATCGCCACAACACCCGCAACTCCAAGCAGCCCAGGTGGCCGGGCAGCTTGCACCCCTGTTGCCGGTGCGTGCTTTTGTGGCCAATACCGAGCGCACGGGCGGTTTTGTGATGTCACCCGACGGCGTGCGCCTGCTGTGGTCGCAGACCGTGGGGCTGGACACGGGACTGGCGGTGCGTGCGGTCAAGGCCAACGCCCCGGTCACGGCGTACCCCGTAGGCAATCAAGGCCGACGTGGTGGTTATTACAACTGGCTGCCCAACAGCCGCCATTTCGTGTTCAGCAAGGACGATCAGGGGGACGAAAACACCCGTCTATTTGTGCAGGACGCCGATGAAGGCACTTTGGCACCTTGGGTTTTGACGCCTGCGCAAGGTGTGCGCAGCTTCGTGGTCGGCATGGGGCCCGAGGGCAGTGCCCGGTTCTTCGTGGCCAGCAACCAGCGCGACCGTGCCTCGTTCGATCTGCACGAGGCCGATGCGGGCAGCCGCAAGCTGCGTGAAGTGGCCCGCAACAATGGTCTGGTATTGCACTGGTTGATCGATACCCAAGGCCAGCTCGCCGGCAGGGTGCGCCAGCTCGCCAGGCCCGACGGCTCAGACAGTGTGGTCGAGCTGATGCAGCCGGATGGGCAGTGGCGCGTCTTGCAAACTGTGGGCGGCTTTGACAGCTTCTGGGTGCTGCGCATTGACAACGCTGCACGGCGCGTCTGGGCCTTGTCCAACCTGGGCCGAGACAAGACCGCGCTGGTTGAACTGAACCTGGACAGTGGTGAGCAGCGTGTGCTGGCCGAGCATGAGCAGGTGGATCTGGGGCAGGTGCTGTTTGAGGGTCGGCATGGTGGACCGGTGGGCTATGTGGTGGAGCCAGGCTACCCGCAGGTGCACCATCTGAATCTAGCCACCGGACAAGAGGTTCAGGCGGTGGCGGCGCAGGCTTTGAAACAAGGCCTGCTGACTGCCCCGCCCACCAGCATGGTCCGCAGGAGTGGCAGCACCGACGGGCGTCGGGTGTTGCTGCGCAGCCAGAGCGACTTTGACACTGCCGAGCTGTTGTGGGACCGCCAAACGGGCAACGTGCAGCGGCTCAATTCGCAGTTCAAAGAGCTGGCAGAGGTGCTTTCACCCACGGTGCCATTCGAGTTCAATGCCAGCGATGGGCGCAAGATTGCGGGTTACCTGATACGCCCACGCGGAGTGCAGGGTGCAACGCCCATGGTGGTAGAAATTCACGGCGGCCCTTGGGCGCGTGACCACTGGCTGCCCGCTTCTTACAACACCCGCCAGTTGCTGGTCAACCGGGGTTATGCAGTGCTGCAGGTGAATTTCCGGGGATCGTCCGGGTATGGCCGCGCCCACTTGGAGGCCGCAGACCGACAGACCAATGGGCGGGTGCAGCAGGACATTGCTGAAGCGGTGCAGTGGGCGGTAGACCAAGGTGTGGCCGATCCGAAACGACTGGCAGTTCTGGGAGCCAGCTTCGGTGGTTTCTCCGTGTTGGCGCAGCTGGCGCAAAAACCACACAACTACCGCTGCGGCGTGAACGTGGTGGGCGTGGCGAACTGGCCGCGTGTGATGGAAAACTGGCCACCTTTCTGGCGCAACCTGCACTATTTCACCCGTGCCTACGGCGACGTGAACAAACCTGAAGAACGAGCCGACATGCTGCGCAACTCTCCCGTGTCCTACCTGGACCAGATCCAGGCACCACTGCTGGTGATCCACGGAGCCAACGACATCCGCGTGCTGCGACAGGACTCTGACGATGTGGTCAACGCGCTACGCCAGCGTGGCCATCCGGTGAACTACTTGGTGTTCCCCAACGAGGGGCACGCCATCAGCAAATGGCGAAACCGACTGGCCATGTGGCGCGAGATCGAGGACTTCTTTGCCGATTGCCTGGGAGGGCAAAGCGCCGGATTTGATTATTACCAGCTCATGCCCCGCTGAGCCACTTTCACACTGACTTTGACTGGAGACACCATGATTGAACGCACACTTTTTACCGCCGACCACGAAGCCTTTCGCGACAGTTTTCGCCGCTTCATGGACAAGGAAATCGCACCCCACCACGAGGCCTGGGAAGAGCAAGGCTATGTGGACCGCGCCGTGTGGAACAAGGCCGGTGACAACGGCTTTTTGTGCATGACGCTGCCCGAGGCCTACGGCGGCTCGGACGCCGACAAGCTGTATTCGGTGGTGCAGATGGAAGAGCTCTCGCGCGCAGGATTCACCGGCATCGGCTACGGCCTGCACAACGAGATCGTGGCCCCTTACCTGCTGCATTACGGCACCGAGGCGCAAAAGCAAAAATACCTGCCCAAGCTGGCCACTGGCGAGATGGTGGGCGCGATCGCCATGAGCGAACCGGCGGCGGGCTCGGACTTGCAGGGCGTCAAAACCACGGCGATGCTGCAGCCCGATGGCACTTACCTCATCAACGGCAGCAAGACCTTCATCACCAACGGCTGGCACGCCGATCTGGTGATTTTGGTGGCCAAGACCGACCCGGCCGCTGGGGCCAAAGGCACCAGCTTGTTTTTGATCGAGCGCGGCATGCCCGGCTTTGAAAAAGGCAAGCGCTTGAAGAAGCTGGGCCTCAAAGCGCAAGACACTTCTGAGCTGTTCTTTGACGATGTGAAGGTCAGCGCTGACCAGTTGCTGGGCGGCACCGCCATGCAGGGCAAGGGCTTCATTTGCCTGATGGAGCAGCTGCCTTGGGAGCGTCTGCAGATTGCCATTGGCGGCATTGCGGCGGCGCAAGCGGCCATCGATTGGACGGTGCAATATGTTAAAGACCGCAAGGTGTTTGGCCAGACCGTGGGCAACTACCAAAACACCCGCTACACCCTGGCCGAGCTGCAGACCGAGGTGCAGGTGGCCCGTGTGTTTGTAGACAAGTGCACTGAATTGCTGCTGCAAGACCAGCTCGACACGGCCACAGCCAGCATGGCTAAATACTGGTGCTCAGACCTGCAATGCAAAGTCATGGACAAATGCGTGCAGCTGCACGGCGGCTACGGCTACATGTGGGAATACCCCATCACCCGCGCCTACGCCGACGCCCGCGTGCAACGCATCTACGGCGGCACCAACGAGATCATGAAAGAAGTGATCTCGCGCAGCATGGGTTTGACGGGGCGATGAAGGCATGAACGAACTGGCTGAGCCCAAACGCACACGCGGTCGCCCCCGCAAGACCGAGGACGAGCGCGACGACGGCAACCGGCGTCAGGCTTTGATTTCGGCGGCGGCGCAGCTGTTTCACCGCAAGGGTTATGACGCCACCAGCACCCGCGAGATTGCGGCGCTAGTGGGCATGCAGCCGGGCTCGCCGTTTTATCACTTTGGCAATAAACAAGACCTGTTGCTGGCGGTGATGGTGGAAGGCATGAAGCAAGCCAGCCAGCGCCAAGAAGCTGCCTACGCTGACTTGCCAGATGACCTGCCCCCTCGCGAACAACTGAGCGTCCTGATCCGCAACCAGTTCGATGTGCTGCTGGGCCCTGACAGCGACTTCATCCCGGTGATGCTGTACGAATGGCGGTCTTTGAGCGCCGAGCAGCGCCAGACCATCACGCAAATCAAGGACGACTACGAAGCCGCCTGGACACCCGTGCTGCAAGCGCTGCACGCCAGTGGTCAGTTGCAGGCACCGGTGCAGTTGGCACGTTTGATGATTTTTGGCGCGCTCAACTGGGCGGTGCAGTGGTACCAACCGCCTGCCTCAATAACCGTCAAGCGTGCATCCAACGCAGCCCGGAACAGCCCCCCACGCGCATCACTGGACGATTTGACCGGTGCCGCACTGGCCTTGTTTTTAAGAGACCCCACATGACCACTTCCACACCCTACCGTTCGGTCTTTGCCCCCGGCTTGCTCACGGGGCAAGTGATCCTGGTCACCGGCGGTGGCTCTGGCATTGGCCGTTGCACCTCGCACGAATTGGCCAGCCTGGGCGCACACGTGGTGCTGGTGGGCCGCAAGCCCGACAAGCTGAGCGCCACAGCACAAGAGATCACCGGCGACGGCGGTCAGGCCAGCTGGCACAGCTGCGACATCCGCCGTGAAGACGAAGTGAAAGCCATGGTCGGCCAAGTGGTGCAGCAGCACGGCCGCATCCACGGGCTGGTCAACAACGCGGGTGGGCAATACATCTCGCCGCTGGCCAGCACCAGCGCCAAAGGCTGGCAAGCGGTGATCGACACCAACCTCACCGGCGGTTTTTTGGTGGCGCGCGAGTGCTTCAACCAAAGCATGCAAACCCACGGCGGCGCGGTGGTCAACATCGTGGCCGACATGTGGGGCTCGATGCCCGGCATGGGCCACAGCGGCGCAGCGCGGGCGGGCATGGTCAGCTTGACTGAAACGGCCGCGCTCGAATGGGCCGGGCATGGTGTGCGCGTGAATGCCGTGGCCCCGGGCTACATCGCCAGCAGCGGCATGGACCACTACCCGCCAGAGGCCGGCCCGATGTTGCGCGAAATGCGCCACACGGTGCCGCAAGGCCGCTTTGGCACCGAAGCCGAAACCTCAGCCGTCATTGTGTTTTTGCTCTCACCTGCCGCCAGCTTTGTCAGCGGCACGGTGCTGCGCGTGGACGGTGCCCGCCCGCAAATGCGCATGGGCTGGCAACAAGCCGTGGCCAAGCCCGATGTGCAACATCGCGATGCCGTCAAACCCTTTGACGGCTTTCACCGCGCCGTGACCCCCAAGGTATTCCAATGAATTTCGAATCCACCTGGAACCCGCACAGCCCCGTGGCCCAGCAACGGCGCGAAGCCGCGCTGGCCCGTCTGGCGCAGTGGCAGGCCCTGCAAGAGCGCGCAGCGCTTGCCTCGGCCCAATCCAAACCCGTGTTCGACAAACGCGGGCAGTTGCTGCCGCGTGAGCGCGTGGCCTTGCTGCTCGACCCGGGTGCGCCCTTTTTGCCGCTGTGTGCGCTGGCAGGCTTCATGCAGGACACACCCGATCCGTCAAAGTCGGTGCCTGGTGGCGGCATGGTCGCGGGCATCGGATTCATCAGCGGTGTGCGCTGCATGGTGGTGGCCAGTGACTCGGGCATCGAGGCCGGGGCCATCCAGGCGCGTGGCCTGGAAAAGATTTTGCGCGTGCAAGAGCTGGCCCTTGAAAACAAACTGCCTTTTGTGCACCTGGTCGAAAGCGCCGGGGCCAACCTGATGCAGTACAAGGTCGAGGGCTTTGTGCTGGGGGGCAGCCTGTTCCGAAACCTCGCCCGTCTGTCGGCGGCGGGCTTGCCGGTGCTCACGGTGCAGCACGGCTCGGGCACCGCCGGCGGGGCCTACATGCCGGGGCTGAGCGACACCGTGATCATGGTGCGCGGCCGCTCGCGGGCCTTTCTGGCCGGGCCACCTTTGCTCAAAGCCGCCACCGGCGAAGTGGCGACCGAAGAAGCGCTGGGCGGTGCCGAGATGCACACCAGCATCTCGGGCCTGGGCGAATACCTGTGCGAAGACGACCGCCACGCGCTGGGCACGGCGCGCGATGTGGTGGCGCGTTGGGACTGGACACCACACCGTTCGCGCAGAGATGCCAAGCCCCCGCGCTTTGAAGCCGAAGAACTGCTGGGCCTGATGCCCGCCCACCACCGCGAACCGATCGACATGCGCGAAGTCATCTTGCGACTGGTCGATGGTTCAGACTTTCTGGAATTCAAACCCCTGTTCGGCGCGGCCACGGTGTGCGCGCAAGCCCGCATCGGCGGCCATGCGGTGGGCATCATCAGCAACAACGGGCCGATTGACGTGGCCGGGGCCAACAAGGCCACACACTTCATACAGTGGATGTGCCAACTGGGCCACCCCATCGTCTATTTGCAAAACACCACCGGCTACATGGTGGGCAAAGACAGCGAACAAGGCGGCATGATCAAGCACGGCTCCAAGATGATCCAGGCCGTGACCAGCGCCAGCGTGCCGCAGATCACCATCCAGTGCGGCGCTTCGTTTGGCGCGGGCAACTACGGCATGTGCGGGCGGGGTTATGCGCCGCGCTTTTTGTTCAGCTGGCCGGGGGCCAAGACGGCGGTGATGGGTGGCGAGCAGGCTGCCCGCACCATGCAGATCGTGGCCGAAGCGGGCATGGCCCGCAAAGGCATCACGCCCGACCCTGACAAGATGCAGGCCCAGTTCGACAAGATCGTGGCCCTGTTTGAAGCACAAGCCGATGCCTTCTACACCAGCGGCCTGGTGCTGGACGACGGCGTGATCGACCCACGCGACACCCGCAGTGTGTTGAGCTTTTGCCTGGACACCTGTACCGAGAGCGCAGCCCGCCAACCCCGCGCCACCAGCTTTGGCGTGGCCCGCATGTAAACCATTAACCCCACGGAGACACCCCATGCAATACACCCACGAACACCGCGAGATCCAGAACACGCTCAAGCGTTTCATCGAGGCAGAAATCAACCCCCACGTGGACGAGTGGGAGGCGGCTGAGATTTTTCCAGCGCATGAGGTCTTCAAGAAGATGGGCAATTTGGGCCTCTTGGGCCTGACCAAGCCCGAGGCCTTTGGTGGTGCGGGCCTGGACTATTCATACAGCATGGCCATGGCCGAGGCGCTGGGGCACATTGACTGCGGCGGCGTTCCCATGGCGATTGGTGTGCAGACCGACATGGCCACGCCCGCGCTGGCACGTTTTGGCAGCGACGAATTGCGTGCGCAGTTTTTGGCCCCAGCCATTGCGGGCGACATGGTGGGCTGCATTGGCGTCAGCGAACCCAGTGCGGGCAGCGATGTGGCGGGCATCAAAACCGTCGCGCGCAAAGACGGCGACGACTATGTCATCAACGGCCAAAAAATGTGGATCACCAACAGCTTGCAGGCCGACTGGATGTGCATGCTGGTCAACACCGGAGAGGGTCCCATCCATAAAAACAAAAGCCTCGTCATGGTGCCGATGCGCGAAAACGGCAAGCTGCTGCCTGGCATCGAGGTGGGCAAGAAGATCAAAAAAATCGGTATGAACAGCAGTGACACGGGTTTGATTTATTTTGACGAAGTGCGCGTGCCGCAGCGCTACCGCATCGGGGCCGAGGGCCAGGGCTTCATCTACCAAATGCAGCAGTTCCAGGAAGAGCGCCTGTGGGCCGCAGCCAGCACATTGCAGTCGCTGAGCAACTGCATCCAGTGGACGGTGGACTGGGCGCAAGAGCGCAAGCTGTTTGGCTCGACCCTGGCCGACCAGCAGTGGGTGCAGTTCAAGCTGGCCGAGCTCAAGGCCGATGTGGAGTGCTTGCGCGCCCTGACCTACCAAGCCTGTGAACATTACGTGGCCGGTGAAGACGTGACCGAGTGGGCCACCATGGCCAAACTCAAAGCGGGCCGCTTGAACCGCACCGTGCCCGACACCTGCCTGCAGTTTTGGGGTGGCATGGGTTTCACCTGGGAGAACAAAGTCTCGCGCATGTACCGCGATGGCCGTTTGGCGTCGATTGGCGGTGGTGCCGACGAGGTCATGCTGGGCATCTTGTCCAAGATGATGGGCATTGCCAAGCGGCCGCAAAAATGAGCAGCACTTTGTTGATCGAACACCAAGGCGCGGTCGAGACCTGGACGATGAACGACCCGGCCACCCGCAACGCTTTGAACGATGCCATGGTGTCGGCATTGTTAGGCGCTTGTGCGCGGGCTTCGCAAGACCCCACGCTGCGCATCGTCGTGCTGACCGGCGCGAGTGGTGCATTTTGTGCAGGCGGCAGTTTGGGGGGCTTTGCCAGCTTGATTGGCCAGTCCTTGCAGGCTGGCCAAACCGACCCGCTGCTGGCCATGAACCACAGCTTTGGCGACCTGCTGCACGCTCTCTCTGCCCTGCCCCAGTTGCTGGTGTGCAGGGTGGATGGCGCGGCCATGGGCGGCGGTTTTGGCCTGGTGTGCTGCGCCGACCATGTGGTGGCCACAGCGCGCTCGGTACTGGGCACGCCCGAAGTCACGCTGGGCCTACCACCAGCGCAGATTGCGCCTTTTGTGTGGCAGCGCCTGGGTGAAAGCGCCGCACGCCAATGCCTGCTGCAAGGGCTGAACTACACCGCAGCGCAAGCGCTGCACGTGGGCTTGGTGCATGAAGTCATCGAGGAGGACAGCGATGCAGCGTGGCAAAAAACACTGACGCGCCTCATGCGCGCTGCACCCGGCGCGGTGGCCAGCACCAAACAACTGCTGCGGCAACTGCGCGGACCGGTGCCTGATTTGCGCGATGCCGCTGCACAAGCCTTTGCCCAAGGCCTGCGCAGCGCCGAAGCCGCGCAAGGTCTGGCCGCGTTTGCACGCAAACAGCCTGCGCCTTGGACACTGTCTGGCAAGGACTCCGCATGACCACCCGCCTGTCCACCAATGTGCCCACCACCGCTCACGCCCAAGTTACCCGCCTGCTGATCGCCAACCGGGGCGAGATCGCCCGCCGCGTGATCCGCACCGCCCGCCAAATGGGTATTCAGACGGTGGCCGTTTACTCCGATGCCGACCGCGACGCGATGCATGTGCACGAAGCCGACACCGCCTTTGCTTTGGGCGGCACCTTGTCGGCCGATTCGTATTTGCGCATCGACAAACTGCTCGCAGCCGCGCAGGCCACCAGGGCCGATGCGGTTCACCCGGGTTATGGTTTTTTGAGTGAGAACGCTGACTTTGCCCAAGCGGTGATCGACGCGGGCTTGACCTGGGTGGGGCCGCCGCCTGCGGCCATCCGCGCACTGGGCAGCAAGTCGGCTGCCAAAGCGTTAGCTGTGCAACACGGCGTGCCCTGTCTGCCGGGCTACTTTGGCGCAGACCAAAGTGACGCCAACATGACCGCTCAGGCCGAACAACTGGGCTTGCCCCTGATGGTGAAAGCCGTGGCCGGGGGCGGCGGGCGCGGCATGCGCCTGGTCACCGACATGGCGCAACTGCTGCCCGCGCTGCACAGCGCCCGCTCTGAAGCTTTGGCCGGTTTTGGCAACGGCGACTTGCTGATGGAGCGCGCCTTGCTGCGTCCCCGCCACATCGAGGTGCAAATCATGGCTGACCAGCACGGCCACTGCATCCACCTCGGTGAGCGCGATTGCTCGGTGCAACGCCGCCACCAAAAGATCATCGAAGAATCACCCAGTCCTGCGGTGACGCCTGCGCTGCGCGCGCAACTCGGGCAAGCAGCCATTGCGCTCGCGCAATCGGCGGGCTATGTGGGCGCGGGCACGGTGGAGTTTTTGCTGGATGAAGCGCAGGCTGACAAGCCGTTCTATTTGATGGAGATGAACACCCGTTTGCAGGTAGAACACCCCGTGACCGAGCTGCTCACCGGGCTGGACTTGGTCGAGTGGCAGCTGCGCATCGCACGCGGCGAGCCGCTGCCTTTGGCACAAGCCGATGTGCAGCTGCAAGGCCACGCCATCGAAGTGCGCTTGTGCGCCGAAGACGCACACTTCACGCCGCAGACCGGCACGGTGCAAGCCTTCGCCGCCCCAAAGGGTTTGCGCTTTGACCATGCACTGCATATGGGTGCGGTGGTCACGCCGCACTACGATTCGATGCTGGGCAAGCTGATCGCCCACGCGCCCACGCGCAGCGAAGCCATCGACCGCCTGTGCGCCGGCCTGAACCAGACCACCGTGCTGGGCCTGCCCACCAACCGGGCATTTTTGGCGGCTTGTTTGCTACACCCCATTTTTGCAGCAGGCGAGGCCTTGATTCCGTTTTTGGCCGAGCAAGCCGACACAGTGCGCGAGGGCCTGCAAGCCCAGGGCGACGCTCGCAGCGTGGCCGTGCTGGCTGTGCTCTACGCACACCAAGCGCCCGCCGCCGCGATGCCCAGCCCGTTCATGCGGCCCGTGCGCATGGGCCTGGGCAATGAGGCCTTGTCGCTGAGCTTGCAGGAGCTGGGGCATGGGCAAGTGCGCATCCAGATGGGCGACACCAAGCACGAGGCGCGCATACAACGCAGCGGCGAGGCTCTGTACATCACGCTGAACGGCCGCCACTGGCAAGCCCGTGCAGTGGCCTGCTCTGGCGCGGTCCAGCGCTGGCATGTGCAACTGCAAGGTCCCGAATGCGTGGAGTTATGGCTCACCGACCAAAGCCACAGCGCACCCAGCACCGGTGCCAGCGCCCAAGCCGCGCAGTCGCTGCGCGCACCCTTCAACGGCAAGCTGATCGCGCTGCATGTGCAAGAAGGCCAAATGGTCAACCAAGGCGATGCCGTGCTGGTCATCGAGTCGATGAAGCTCGAACACATTTTGTGCGCCCCACGCGATGCGGCGGTGCACAGCATTTCGGCCAGCGTAGGCCAACAAGTGAGCCCCGGCCAGGTGCTGGTGCAATGGAAGGACGCCGCATGAACACCGCTGATGGCACCACTGATTTCTCGACCGAAGACCTGCAAAGCCTGCAGACCACGGTGGAGCGCTTTGCCCAACAAGCCATCGCCCCGCAGGTGCCCGCTTGGGAAGAAGCCGGTCAATTTGACCGATCGCTCTACAACCATGCCGCCCAGCTGGGCCTGCTGGGCCTGGGCTACCCCGAACACCTGGGTGGCACGCCCGCACCCTGGCGGGCCCGCAACATGCTGTCGCAAACCCTGGCACGCCACGGCGGCAGCGGCGGTGTCATGGCCAGCCTGTTTTCTCACAACATCGGCTTGCCGCCGGTCATGGCCCATGGCAGTGCCGAGTTGCAAGCCGAAGTGGTGCCCCCCGTGCTGCGCGGCGAGCGCATCGCGGCACTGGCCATCACCGAGCCCGGTGGCGGCTCGGACGTGGCGAGCCTGCGCACCACGGCGCGTGCCGATGGGGCCGACTACGTGATCGACGGCGAAAAAGTTTTCATCACCTCGGGCCTGCGCGCCGACTGGATCACCCTGGCCGTGCGCACCGACCCGGCAAGCATTGGGGCCAGCGGCATCTCGATGGTCGTGGTGCCGGGCGACACGCCGGGCATCGTGCGCACGCGGTTGCACAAGATGGGCTGGCACAGCTCAGACACGGCGCAGCTGCGCTTTGACGGCGTGCGCGTGCCCCAGCGTTACCGCTTGGGCGAAGAAGGCGCGGGCTTCAAGATGATCATGGGCAACTTCAACGGCGAGCGCCTGGCCATGTCGGCCATGGCACTGGGCTTTGCCCAGGCTTGCTTTGACGAAGCCCTGGCCTGGGCACGCCAGCGCCAGACCTTTGGCGCGGCTTTGATTGAACGCCAAGCGATCCGCCACAAGTTGATGGACATGCAAATGCGCATCTCATCCACCCAGGCCTGGGTCGATTCCGTGACGCAACAGGCCGATGCAGGCCAGACCGGTGCCGAGTGGGTGGCGCAGGTCTGCCTGCTCAAAAACCATGCCACCCAGACCATGCAGTTTTGCGCCGATGCCGCCGTGCAACTGCTGGGCGGCATGGGCTACATGCGCGGCACGGTGAGCGAGCGGGTGTACCGCGAAGTCAAGGTGATGATGATCGGCGGCGGGGCCGAAGAAATCATGAAAGAGCTGGCAGCCAAGCAGCTGGGCATGTGAGACCGGGCTCAGGCCCCTCTCCAAAGGTGCGAATCAGGCCGGTCGAAGCTGGCCAGGGGGCAACTCGGCACGCAGCGCAAAAGCCATTTGCAGCATGCCCGCCAGCAACCCCACCAGCACGCCCACTTGCACAGCCCGGTTGTACGAGCCCATGGCATCGAACACCAGACCGCCCCCCAAAGCGCCCAAGAAACTGCCCAACTGGTGGCTCATGAAAGCGATGCCACCCAGCATGGCTTGCCAGCGCAGGCCAAAGGTTTCGCCGATATAGCCGGTCACCAATGGCGCCACGCCCAGCCACAAAAAGCCCATGATGGCGGCGAACACCAAGGTGTTCTCAGGCGTTGGCACCGACAAGAAATACCAAGCCAGACCGAATGAGCGCAGCACATAAATGCCGCCCAACAGCAGCAACTTGTTGTACCGCCCACCCGCCCATCCGAAAAACAGACTGCCCAGCACATTGAAGCCCCCAATCATGCCCAGCGCTTGGGCGCTCAGCATCGGGTCCATGCCGCACAAATCGAGGTAGGACGGCAAATGCGTGGTCAAAAACACCAGCTGCATGCCGCAGACAAAATAGGCCAGTGTCATCACCGCAAAAGGCGGGTGTTTCAAGGCGAACCGGGCCATATCGGGGGCATTGTCTTTTTCGCCATGCGGTGAAGGCGGCACCGGCAAGGCGTCCACCCGACCGGCATACCAAGCGGCGGGCAAGATGATCAGGGCCATGACGACAAAACCGCCCACGCCCACGCGCCAACCGTGCGCCTGCGACAACAACTGCCCGATGGGCGCCGCCATCAAAGCCCCCAAAGAACCCGCGGCGGACACGATGCCCAGCACCGTGCTGCGCAAGGCAGGCGACACCGGCCGCGAAGCCACCGCCATGGCGATGGCCGATCCGTTGCAGGCCATGGCCGCGCCAATGGCCACTCCAGCGCCCAGGATCACACCCAGCAGGCCTTGCGCCAGGCACAGCAACGTCATGCCCAGGATGTAGAGCACCGCACCGGTCATCATGAGGGGCCGGTAACCGATGCGCACGGCCAAAGCCCCGGCAAAGGGCTGCAAAAACCCCCAGGCCAAGTTTTGCACCGCAATCGCCACCGTGAACTGCGACACCGAAATGCCAATGTCCTGGGTCAAGGCCGGCATGAACACGCCCAGGCTTTGCCGCAAGCCCATGCTGACCGACAACATCAGCGCAGCGCCGATCAGGATGGGCAAGCCCGGGCGCAGTGCGGTCAAGAGGTTCATGGTGTGATTCGGTTGTGCTTGCGTCCACTCTAACCACACCCACCCCAATACGCTGGCCTTTGCGCGACACGCCACGGGAAGCCCTGTCCTGCCCAGTGCTGGCTGGGCCGCCCGCAGCAAAGCTCAGATCTGGCCTGACTTCAAACGTCCTCTTCATCCCGCAAAAGCAGATAATCGCCGATCCTTCCTCCTGAAAATTCTGCCCATGCGCACCACCTTCAACTACAAGCACCTGTATTACTTTTGGGTCGTGGCCAAAGAAGGTGGCATCACCCGGGCGGCCGACAAACTCGGCATGGCGGTGCAAACCGTGAGCGCCCAGGTGCGCGAACTGGAAAAGTCCCTGGGCTACGCCTTGCTCAAACCAGCGGGTCGCGGCCTGGTGCTCACCGATGCCGGGCTGGCCGCCATGCAGCAAGCCGACCAGATTTTTCAGTTGGGCGAAAACCTGCCCGCGCTGGTGCGCGACGCGGTGAGCTCGCCCACCGTGCGGCTGGCCGCAGGCATCTCGGACGGCTTGCCCAAACTGGTGGTGCGCCGTCTCATGCAGCCCGTGATGAGTGAACCCCATTTGCGCTTGCTCTGCCACGAGGGTGAATTCGATGAGCTGCTGGGTGACCTGGCCCTGCACCGTTTGGACGTGGTGCTGTCAGACCGCCCCGCACCGGGCAATGCCAACATCAAGCTCTACAACCATGCGCTGGGCACATCGCCCGTGTCTTGGTATGGCACAGCCGCGCTGGTCAAGTCGGCCAAAAAGAAGTTCCCGGCCAGCCTGGCCGATGTGCCGGTGCTGCTGCCCACCGGCCACACCGCCGTGCGCGCCCGGCTGGACCATTGGTTTGAACAGCGCGGCATCCGCCCGCGCATCGTGGGTGAATTCGAAGACAGCGCCTTGCTCAAGACCTTTGGCGAAAGCGGCATGGGCGTGTTCCCGGCCGCTGAGCGGATGCACGACGAATTGCTGGCGCACTACGATGTGCAACGCCTGGGCTCCTGCGAAGGCGTGAAGGAAAATTTTTTCGCGATCGGCACCGAAAAGAAAGTGCAACACCCCCTGGTGCAGCGGCTCTTGCAGGCCAGCGTCGCGGCCCATTGAGACACGCAGGCACCGCAGCTTCCGACGTGAAAAAGCCCCCAGGGCTGGTGACCCTGGAGGCTTTCTCAAGAACACAGCGCGTCAGGCTTTGGATGAACGCACACTCAACAACATGGTCACGGCCAAGATGCCGACCACCACACCCAGCGAGATGCTCACCGGGATTTTGAAGACATCAATCAAGCACATCTTGGTGCCGATGAACACCAGGATCACGGCCAGGCCGTAGTTCAGCAGGTGGAACTTGTTGGCCACCGCCGCCAACAGAAAGTACATGGCACGCAAACCCAGGATCGCGAACACGTTGCTGGTCAGCACGATGAAGGGGTCCGAGGTGATCGCGAAAATCGCCGGGATCGAATCCACCGCAAAGATCACATCAGTCAACGCAATCAGGCAGATCACCATGAACAGCGGGGTGGCGATCTTCTTGCCGTTTTCCATCGTCCAGAAATTTTCACCATCGTAGTTTTGACTGACAGGCAGCAGCTTGCGCAGCAGCTTGAGCGCCGGGTTGTCGTCCAGATCGGGTTCCTTGCCTGCAGCCCACCACATCTTCACGCCTGTGAGGATCAGGAAGGCGCCAAACACATAGAGCACCCAATGGAACTCGGCCAGCAACCAGCCCCCCACCAGAATCATCACCGTGCGCAACACGATGGCACCAATGATGCCGATCATCAAAACGCGCTTCTGGAAATGGGTCGGTACGGCGAAGTAGGTGAAGATCATCAGGAAGACAAAGATGTTGTCCACCGCCAATGATTTTTCAATCAGGTAACCGGTGAGGAATTCCAGCGACTTGGTGTTCGCCTGCTCGACCGAACCTGTCGTGTCCTTGATGGCCCACCAAAACAAGCCGTTGAACAAAAAGCTCAGCGCGATCCAGATCAGCGACCAGTTGAGCGCTTCCTTGACGCCGATGTCGTGCGAGCCTTGCTTTTTGAGCACCACAAAATCGACGAACAAAGACACCAGCACAATGGCGACAAAAGTGGCCCATAACCAAAGGGGGGCAACGGTTTCCATAAAGACCTTTCAAGTCAGGCTAGACACATGCAAAGCACCGGATCGAACCACTACGAGATCTGCTAGCCGGTGAACGGTTTGAAGTCTAGGGCAGAAGGCGCAATTTTTTGCTGACCAATATGTCTTTATGCTCCTAATAAAAGAGAGTGTTTCGCTGAAATTTGCTGCTGTCAAAGCCACTTTCCGCCCATGAAAAAACCGCCAGACCCTTGCGGGCGCTGGCGGTTTTTGTCATGCAGCGGGGGCTGCAGGCTTTACTTGTTGTCGCTGAAGTAGCCCGAGGTCACTTTCCAGCGGCCGTCGGTGATTTGCGACATGCGCGAGGCGTTGCTGCCCAAACGCTTGGTGGCGGTGAAACTCATTTCGCCTGTGCCGAAAATATCGGGCGGGATCACCATGGTGTCCATGGCCTTGATGATGCTCTCGGTGGTCACGTTGGCACCGGACTTATCAACCGCGCGCATGAACGAATCGATCGCGTTGTAGCCGTAGACCGAGAACACGGTGGGGTCTTCGTTGAACTTGGTCTTGTACTTGTTGGCCCAGAAGCGGATGGGCTGTGCGGCCTCGTCCAGATAGGGGTGCTGGGTCGACATGGTGGAATAAAAGCCATTCATGGCGGGGCCACCCAACTTGTGGATCAGATCGGTGTAAGAAGCGCTCGAACCCATGAACGTGGGGTTGAAGCCCAAACGACGCGCTGTGGCAATACCGCCAATGGTTTCGCGAATGATGGTGCCCATGACCACGAAGTCGCACTTGGACGAAGCCAGCTTTTGCATCTGTGATGCAAAGTCGGTGGCGCCGCGCTTGTAGGTGGTGACTTCGGCAAACTGCATGCCCATGGTTTTGAGGCCCGCCTCGGCACCACGGAACACTTCCAGACCGAATTCATCGTCCTGGTGCATGGCGCAGATTTGTTTGGCGTTCTTTTCTTTCACCAAAATCGGCAGGCCCAGGCGCATCTGGTCGTAATAGGTGGCAGCAAACGAGTATTTGAGCTTGTGGAAGGGCTCGTACATCTCGCGCGCAGCCGTGACCGGGAAGAAGTTGATCACATTCTTCTGGAACTGCACCGGCATGGCGGCCATGTTTTGCGCCGTGCCAATGTGGCCAATCATGGCGAAAATCTTGTCCTGGTTGACCAGCTTTTGCGCGGCCAGCACGGCGCGACGCGGGTCATAGGCCGAGTCTTCGACCAGCAACTTGAACTTGCGGCCATTGATGCCGCCTTGCTCGTTGGCTTCGTCCACACGCAGCATCATGCCCAGGCGCACTTGTTTGCCAAAGCCGGCCAGCGGGCCGGACAAGTCTTGGATCGAGCCGAGCGTGATTTCGTTCTTGGAAACGCCCTGCGTTTGGGCCATGGCCGCGCCAGCGGTCAGGGCCATCGCAGCGGCGACGAGGCTGAGTTTGATTTTCATGTTGCAGGTCTCCTGTTGTGGTGATGGATAAAAGTGAAGAGGGAATCGAATCAACGGTACATCGCCTCGATTTGCGGCGTGTATTTCTTTTCGACCAGTTTACGCTTGAGCTTCATGGTGGGGGTCAGTTCTTCGTCTTCGGCGCTCAGCTGGGTGTCCAGCAGCCAGAATTTCTTGATCTGTTCGACACGGGCAAACTTCTTGTTGACCCGGTCCACTTCGGCCTGGATCAGTTCCTGCACCTCGGCGCTGTGCGTGAGGCTGGCGTAGTTGGAGAAAGGCACGTCGTTGTCCTGCGCATATTTTTCGACGTTTTCCTGGTCAATCATGATGATCACCGTCAAATAAGGCCGTTTGTCGCCGATCACCACCGCATCGGTGACGTAGGGGGAGAATTTCAATTCGTTTTCCAACTCGCTGGGGGTGATGTTTTTGCCGCCAGCCGTGATGATGATGTCTTTCATCCGGTCCGTGATGCGGAAAAACCCTTCCTCGTCCACCACACCCACGTCGCCGGTGTGCAGCCAACCGTCGGCATCGATGGTCTCGGCTGTTTTTTCGGGCAAGTTCAGGTAGCCCATGAACACGTTGGGGCCGCGCACCAGAATTTCGCTGGTCACCGGATCGAGGCGCATCTCGTTGTACTCGGCTGCCGGGCCAATCGAGCCGGGCTTGATGCGGTCGGCAGGTACGCCCGTCGAGGCACCGCAGGTCTCGGTCATGCCCCAGACTTCGAGCATGGGCAAGCCCAGCGCCAAATACCAGCGCACCAGATCGGGCGAGATGGGCGCTGCGCCCGTGACCAAAAAGCGCGCACGGTGGATGCCGATCATCTTGCGCACGTTGTTGAGCGCCAGCAAGCGGGCCACATGAAAGCGCAGCTTGAGGCTGGCGGGCACCGGTTGGTGTGCCAGCACCAGTTCGGCCACCTGATGGCCTACCCCAATGGACCAGCCGTACGTGGCTTGTTGCAGGCCGCCGGCTTCTTTCAGCGCGATCATCACGCCCGAGTAAAACTTTTCCCACACACGGGGCACGGCCGTGAACACGGTGGGTGCGATTTCGCGCACGTTTTCCGGCACGGTTTCGGGGTTCTCGACAAAGTTGAGTTTGGCCCCGGTGTACATCGAGAAATACTCGCCGCCCATGCGCTCGGCGATATGGCACAGCGGCAAAAAGCACATGCACTCGTCGCGCTCGTCGCGGGCAATCAGGGTGTTGTAGCCCCGCACGGTGTAGACCAGGCCGTGGTGGCTGTGCATGCCGCCTTTGGGCTTGCCGGTGGTACCCGAGGTGTAAACCAAAATGGCCAGCTCTTCGGGCTTGCAAGCGGCGCTGCGCTGCGCGAGCAAATCGGGGTGCTGCTGGGCGTGTTCACGGCCCAGCGCTTGCAATTGTTGGAGGCTGATGACCTGTGGGTCATGGAAGTCACGCAAACCCTCCATGTCGAACACCACGATCTTTTGCAACAAGGGCAAGGTGTCACGCACGGCCAGGGCTTTGTCGAGCTGCTCGTCGTCTTCGACAAACAGCACACGCGTGCCCGAGTCTTCGCACAGGTAATGCACCTGCTCGGCCGCGTCGGTGGGGTAGATGCCGTTGGACACGCCACCGGCGCTTAAGGTGGCCAGGTCGCACAGCACCCATTCGATGTTGGTGTTGGCCAGGATGGAGGCGGTGTGCCGCGCCTCAAAGCCCAGGGCCATCAGGCCGTGGCCGATCTCGCGCACGGCCCGGGCGGTCTCGTCCCAGGTCCAGCTGCGCCAGATGCCAAAGTCTTTTTGGCGCATCCACACATTCGGGCCGCGTGCGGCCACAGCGTTCCAGAAAATGGCAGGGATGGTCTCGCCCGCCATGACGATATTTTTTTGCGGCGCAATGCCGGAGGTGTCCCAGAGTTGGCTCATGTTTTATCTCCAGGTTTTCTTCTTTTTCCAACGGCGGTCGGCGCGCACGCCCTCTTCCTTCATGCCCAAGTAAAACTCCTTGATGTCCTCTTTTTCACGCAAGCGGGCGCAGGTGTCTTCCATCACGATGCGGCCGTTTTCCAGCACATAACCGTAATCTGAAGCGTTGAGGGCCATGTTGGCGTTTTGCTCGACCAACAAAATGGTGGTGCCACGCTCGCGGTTGATGCGCACCACGATCTCGAAGATTTCCTTGGTCAGCTTCGGGGACAGACCCAAGCTGGGCTCGTCCAGCAAGATCAAATCGGGGTTGGCCATGAGCGCTCGGCTGATCGCCAGCATTTGCTGTTGCCCGCCAGAGAGCAAGCCCGCGTCTTGCGCAGCCCGCTCGCGCAGGATGGGGAAGTAGTTGTACACGGCCTCCATGTCGCGGGCCACGCCATCGCGGTCCTTGCGGGTGTAGGCGCCCATCAGCAAGTTGTCGCGAATCGACAGCAGCGGAAACACTTCGCGCCCTTCGGGCACATGCATCAGGCCGCGCTGCACGATGATGGCCGGGTCTTGCGCAGTGATGCTCTGGCCCTTGAACTCGATCGAGCCCTTGCGCGGGTCGATGATGCCGCTGATGGTTTTGAGAATGGTGGTCTTGCCCGCGCCGTTGGAGCCGAGCACGGTGGCAATCTCGCCTTGGCGCACCTGCAGGCTCACGCCGCGAATCGCCTTGATCGGGCCGTACGCGCTCTCGACGTTGAGCAGCTTGAGCATCACGTTGTCATCGGCCGCCTCTGCCGACGTGTTCAGGGTTTGGGTGGCTGCGCTCATGCGGCACCTCCGGGCACGTAATTTTCACGGCGCAAGGCAGACACATCGTCCACCGAGCCCAAATAAGCCTCAATGACGCCCGGGTCGCTTTGCACCTGGCTGGGCGTGCCGGTGGCAATTTCTTCGCCCTGGCTCATGGCCAGCACGCGGTCCGACACTTTGGAGACCAAACTCATGTCGTGCTCGACCATGAGCACGGTGATGCCCAGCTCGTTTTTGATGTCCGAGATCCAGAAGGCCATGTCTTCGGTTTCTTCGACGTTCAGGCCCGACGAGGGCTCGTCCAGCAGCAGCAACTTGGGCTCGGTGCACAAGGCGCGGGCCAGCTCCACCACTTTGCGCACGCCATAAGGCAAGCCTGCCACCATCGAGTCGCGGTGGTGCTGCAGGTCCAGAAAGTCAATCACTTCCTCGACTTTTTCACGCGCTTCGATCTCGCCCGCACGGGTTTTGCCCGTGAAGAACATTTCGCTCCACAAGCCGCTTTTGCGGTGGGTGTGGCGGCCGATCAAGAGGTTTTGCAGCACGGTGGCGTGCTCGAACAGCTCGATGTTCTGAAAGGTGCGGGCAATGCCCAGCCCGGCAATTTGGTGCGCTGGCTGGTCGGTCAGGCGCAGCGTGCCTTGCGGCCCCGCGAAATCGATCACGCCCGTGGTGGGGGTGTAAATGCGGCTGATCAGGTTGAACACGGTGGTCTTGCCTGCGCCGTTGGGGCCGATCAGGGTGAAGACCTCGCCGCGCTTGACGTCGAAGCTGACCTTGTTGACGGCCAGCACGCCGCCAAAGCGCACGCTCAGGTCTTGTGCGGATAAAAGGATGTCTGCGTTCATTTCAGGCGGTCCGACTTCTGGAACGATTTTTGGCGCTTGAACAGGCCACGGCGGTAAAACGGGAACAACTGGAACCAGGTGCGCACCTTGAGCCAGCGGCCATACAGGCCCATGGGCTCAAACAGCACAAAGCCGATCAGCACCATGCCGTAGACCGTGCCTTGCAAACCAGCGGCACCGCCAATAGCGGCTGGCAAAAAGTCTTTGCCGATCGAAATCAGCTGGGGCATGACGATCAGGAAAATCGCGCCCAAGAAAGCCCCATGGATTGAACCCAAACCGCCAATCACCACCATCAGCAACAAGTCGATCGACTGGATGATGCTGAACTGCTCGGGCGAGAGGAACTGGATTTTGTGCGCGTACAAAGCGCCGCCAATGCCCGCCAGTGCGGCCGACAAAGCGAAAGACAAGGTCTTGTAACGCGCCAAGTGGATGCCCATGCTTTGAGCCGAGATTTCGGAATCACGGATGGCCACAAAGGCACGTCCGGTGGACGAGCGCAGCAAGTTCACGATGGCCAGCGTGGCCCCCACGGTGACCAGCAGGCACAGGAAATAAAACTCTTCGGTGCTGTCCAGCGTCCAGCCGCCGATGGCGGGATAACCCACCATCAAGCCCGCATTGCCACCCGTCACGCTTTCCCAGCGGGCCATGCCTTCTTCAACGATGAAGCCAAAGGCCAACGTGGCCATGCCCAGGTAAATGCCTTTGACGCGCAGCGCTGGCAAACCCACGATGATGCCCACGATGGCCGAAAACAAGCCCGCGCACACCAGCGCCAGCGGAAACGGCACCCCGGCATTGACCATGACGGCCTGGGTGTAGGCCCCCACCCCCAAGAACGCCGCGTGGCCCAAAGAGAACAAGCCAGTGAAACCCGCCAGCAGCATCAGCCCCAAGCCCACCACCGCATAGATCAGCACAAAGGTCAGCTGCGCCAGCCAGTACTCGGCCACCACCCAAGGGGCGGCCACCAGCACCAAGCCCAGCAAGCTGTACCAGAACACATGGCCACCATGTTTGGCCAGCTTCACGTCCTGGTTGTAATCGGTTTTGAAAATAAAACGCATGCCGGGCCTCAGACTTTCTTGCGCAGTTGCTCGCCAAACAAGCCATTGGGCTTGAGCACCAGCATCAGCAACACCACGATGAAGGGCGCAATGTCCTTGAAGCCTTCGGGCAGATAAAAGCCCGAAAGCGACTCAACGATGCCGATCACCAACCCACCCACAATCGCGCCGGGTAAGCTGCCAAAGCCGCCCACCACCGCTGCGGGAAAGGCCTTCAGGCCAATGAAACCCATGTTGGCGTGCACAAAGGTGATGGGGGCCAAGAGCAAGCCCGCCACCGCCGCCACGGCCGCCGCCAGACCCCAAACCAGACCATTGATCTGCTTGACCGGGATGCCCATGTAATAAGCGGCCAACTGATTTTGCGAGGCCGCCTGCATGGCAACGCCCAGCTTGCTGTACTTGAACATGGCAAACAAACCCAAGCACAAGATGACGGTGGCGCCGATCACCACCATTTGCTCGGCTGCAATCACCAGACCGCCCAGGCGCAGCACTTCGCCCGCGTAAGGCACGGGCAGGGTGTGGGTGTCGGTGCCCACATCGGGGATCATGGTGATCAGACCGCGCAGCACATAGCCCACACCAATGGTGAGCATCACAATGGAAAAAGCCGGTTGCCCCAAGATGGGACGAATGACCAGGCGCTCGAGCAGCACACCAAAAATGCCCATGGCCACGATGGCCGAAGGCACCGCGATCCAGAACGGAAAGCCCAGCAGCGTCATGGCGGCCAGGCCTGAAAAGGCCCCCACCATCATCAGGTCGCCCTGGGCAAAGCTCACCGTTTCGGTGGCCTTATAAATCAGCACGAAACCCAGGGCAATGAGTCCGTAAATACAGCCCTGGGCCACACCGCTGATCAGCAGTTGCAGCAATTGCACACCTGTCTCCTCTTGGTTCTGTCTGGCCGAGTTCGCTGGGCTGGGTGGGGCACTGCTTCAGCACCGCGCAAAGCATTTGCGAACGACCGTGCGATTATGTATGTCTTACGCGAGACTTTCCCTAGGGGTTCTCCCCCATTACTGTCCCTGCACAAGGCTTCAATATCGCCCCATGACGCAATCCATTCGCATCGGTTCGGGGCTGGGCTTTTATGGCGACAACTGGGAGCCCGTGGTGGCCAGCATCGAGCGCGGCCAAGTCCAGTTCATCGCCAGCGACCACCTGGCCGAACTCACCTTGGCCATTTTGCAAAAAGACCGACAACGCGACCCTGCTTTGGGCTATGCCCGCGATGTGGTGGCCCTGCTGATGCGCCTGTGGCCCTTGATGCAGCCGCGCGGGGTCAAGTTCGTTTGCAACGCGGGCGGGCTCAACCCCATGGGCGCGGCGCAGGCGGTGCAAACCGCGCTCGCGGCCAAAGGCTGGCACCCGCGCATCGCGGTGGTCAGTGGCGACGATGTCTTGCCCTTGCTGCAAGCACCCGACACCCGCTTTGACCACCTGATGAACGGCGCCGATGTGACCCCTTTGCGCGAGCGGCTGGTGTTTGGCAACGCTTACCTTGGCGCGCAACCCATCGTGGCGGCGCTGGACCAAGGGGCTGACATTGTGATCACCGGCCGCGTGGCCGATGCGGCGCTGTTTCTGGGGCCCTTGGTGCATGGCCTGGGCTGGAAGCTCAAGGATGCGGTCACGACAGAAGATTTCAACCGCTTGGCGCAGGGCCTGACGGTGGGTCATTTGCTCGAATGCTCGGGCCAGGGCAGTGGCGGCAATTTCGGCAGCCAAGGCCATTGGCAGCACATCCCGGATTTGGCACACATCGGTTACCCGATCGCCGAGGTCTGGCAAGACGGCACGGCCTTCATCACCAAGGCGCCCGACACCGGCGGGCTGGTCAACTTTGACACCGTGCGCCAGCAGCTGCTGTACGAGGTGCACAACCCGCACGCCTATTTTTCTCCCGATGTGGTGCTCGACATCGGCCAGATCCAATTGACCGACGAAGGCCAGCACCGCGTTCGCTTGACCGGCGCCCAAGGCCGCGCGCCCACCGATCAACTCAAGGTGGTGGCGGGCTTCAAGGATGGCTACAAGGCCGAGATCACTTGGGGCTTTTCCTGGCCCGACGCCTGGGACAAAGTGCAGGCGGCTGAAGCCATGATCCGCAGTCAACTGCATGAGCGAAAAATGCCGTTTGACGAGCTGTTTGTGGAATACCCCGGCCTGAACTCGGCGCACGGTCCACTGGCCCCGCTGCCCCCTGCGGCCGAACTGAATGAGCGCGCCGAAATTTGGGTGCGCATGGTGCTGCGCACCCCGGTGAAAGCGGTGGCCGATGGCTTTGGGCGGCTTTTTCCCTGGATGGCGTTGAGCGGCCCTGCCTACACCTGCGGCTTTCAGGGCCTGAACAACACCAGCGAGTTGCTGGGCATCTGGCCCACGCTGATCCCGCGCGACCGGGTGCAAGCCCGCCTGGAGATGCTGGAGGTGCAGTCATGAGCAAAACCCTGCGCATTCCTCTGGTCCAATTGGCCCACGCCCGCAGCGGCGACAAGGCCGACTGGGTGGACTTTGGGCTGTTTGCTTGGAACGAAGCGGGCTACCGCATCCTCGAGCGCGAAGTCACTGCCGCCAAAGTGCAAGCCCACTTCGCGCCTTGGCTCCCGGGGCAGGTGGATGCCTGGCCACTGCCCAACATCTTGGCCCTGAAGTTCGTCTTGCACGGCGCGCTGCAAGGCGGCGGCGCACGCAACCTGCGCCTGGACAACCTGGGCAAAGCCATGGGCGCGGCGCTGCTGAGGCTGGAAATTGCAGTCACTGCAGAAGAACTCGAACAGGCACAAAAAAGCCCCCGAAGGGGCTGGTGGCCAAACGGCACCCCATCCACGAGCACCTCATAGCGGGTCACCTTGCCGGCATGTCGCGCAAGGTATAGGCCACATCCACCCGGGCATCTTCTGGCACAGGCGGGACCTGGGCATTCCATTCGAGCCAGGCCGCCCGCATGGCCTTGAACTTGTCCGGCTGACGGTGTGCCTGATTGGCCCGCTCCCTGGCATCTTCTGACAGGTTGAACAGGTACTCGTGGCCGTCGACCTGGAGGTATTTCCAATCACCGTCGCGGTGCGCCCGCTGCTGCTTGTATTTCATCCGCCAGAACATCGGTCGCTCAAAGGTCTTTTGAGCATCCTGCATGGTCGATCTCATCGACACACCATCCAGCGCATGGCCTGCAGGCAACTGCGCTTGGGCGATGTCCAGCACGGTGGCGGTCCAGTCCATGGTCATGCAGTGTTGTGTGCAGACGCTGCCAGGCTGGGCAATCCCCTTGGGCCAATGCACGATGTAGGGGACACGGATGCCCCCTTCCGTCAAGTCCATCTTGCCGCCCACCAAGGGCCAGTTGTCCGAGAAACGCTCGCCGCCGTTGTCGCTGGTGAAAATGATCAGCGTATCGTCCAGCTGCCCAGTCTCGCGCAAAGCCTCCACCACCCATCCGATGCCTTCGTCCATTTCTCGGATCATCGTGCGGTAGGTCTCCACATTGCCACCGTCGAGGTGCATGATGTCTTTGACGATCTCGGGGTTGATCTGGCCCTGAGCCCGCGTCTCCCAAGGCCAATGGGGCGCGGTGTAATGCAAGCTCAGAAAAAAATTTTGACCTTGGGCCGCACGGTCGCGCACATACTGCGCGGCTCGCCTGGAGATCAGGTCGGTCAGGTAACCCGGCTCATCGTAGGGCTGCCCGTCCAGCTCCAGATCCGAGTCAGGCCCACGCGCGGTGTGGCCGTAATAACTCACGCCCCCCGACATGGGGCCGAAGTGGTGCATGTAGCCCGACTTTTCAGGGCCAAAATGGGGCCGAAATCCAAGATGCCACTTGCCAATCAAGGCCGTGTGGTACCCCTGCGCCTTGAGCATGGACGGCAATGTCGGCAAGTCAGCGTGAAGCCCCATTTCAGGATGGCCACGCGTGGACCCCAACAAAGGCTCTTCACTGGCCCCCCGGACCCAGTATTGGTAGCGACCGGTCATCAATGCAAACCGTGTGGGGGAACACACGGGCGAGTTCGAATACCCATTCACATACTTGAGACCCTGGGCCGCCAGACGGTCCAGCAACGGTGACACAGACCCAAAGTCGTCCTCGCGCCCGCCATAACAGCCCAAGTCAGCGTAGCCCAGATCGTCGGCGACGATGAAGAGGAAATGGGTCATTTGCAGGTGCCGTTCAGGCGGGGCCAGATGTCCCCTGATACGCCAGCATGCGCAGGCATTGCTGCCCATCTGCGCCAAGCTCGGGCATCCACACCGTCAGAAACAAGCTGCGGATCGATTTGGACTGACCACCGATGATCACCTCGGCCGACATCCGTCCAGTCACCATTTCGCCCGAGCCTGCCGCATGCAACTGCAAGTCTTCAAAAGACAAAGTCAGGTACTTCAGGCTGCCGCTGGCCAATTTGTCCAGATAGGTGGTCTTGGTATCACGGCCTCCCGTGGAATGCACATAGACCAGCCCATCCGACAGCAAGGCTTCGAGCGTCGCGATGTCCCCGCCCAGCATGGCTTGGCGGCGTTGTTCTTCTGCCATCAATGCGCTCATGTTTGTCATTCCATTTTGATGTTCGAGCGGCGCGCCACGTCCGCCCATTTGGGGATTTCTTTTTTTACCAACTCGCCAAATCCGGCCACCGTGCTGGTCTGCAGATACACCCCCAGCTGGGAGAATCTTTGCTCAAGACCCGCTTCAGTGAGCGCTTTGCCCACCTCGGCATTGAGCCGCTCGACCACCGCTGGCGGCAACGCAGCTGGCCCCACCAGACCCGCCCAATCACGGACATCAAACTGGGGGAATCCAGCTTGGGCAAAAGTCGGAACACCGGGCAGGACTTCCAGCGGTTCTGCCGCCGTGACCGCGATGGCCCGCAAACGACCGCTTTTGATGTGGGGCAACGCTGCAGCCAACGAGGCGAACATCATGTCCACCTGCTCGCCCATCAGGTCTTGCAATGCCGCCACCGGCCCCCGGTAGGGCACATGCAAGATGAAGGTGCCGGTCAGCTGCTTGAAATACTCGCCCATCAAATGCGCGGGCGAGCCTGCACCACCAGAGCTGTAAATCAGCTTGCCTGGGCTTTTGCGGGCCAACGCCATCAAACCGCTCACATCCCGCACAGGCATGTTGCTGCGGACCACGAGCACGTTGTAGGTCCACTGCGTCTGGCTGATGGGCACGATGTCTTTCAAAGTGTCGTAAGGCATCTTGGCGACCAAGGCGGGCAATACCGTGTGCGGCATGAACATGATGCCCAAGGTGTGGGCGTCGCTGCTTTTGGCCACCTGGTCCATGCCGATGAGCCCGGTGCCCCCAGAGCGGTTTTCCACAATGAAGGGCTGCCCAAAAACTTTGGACAAACGGTCTGCCAAATGCCTGGCCATGGGGTCCCAAGGGCTGCCTGCAGCCGATGGCACCACGATGCGTACCGGTTTGGCGGGCCACGCCTGGGCGCGGCCGACAGAGGTCAGGGACGTCAGACTCGCCGCCCAGATCGTTTGGATGAGTTGCCGACGGGTCTTCATGCTTCAGTCCAGCTTCACACCAGCTTTGCGAATGGCAGGGCCCCACAGGGCGTCGTCTTGTTTGAGGAAGGCTGCAAATTCGGCCGGGGTCTGCGCCCTCAGATCACCGCCATAGGAGCGCCATTTGGCGATCAGTTCGGGGTTTTGCGCTGTGGCTTTTTGCATGGCCTCGCCCAGTTTGGCCACCACAGCAGCAGGTGTGCCCGCAGGCGCAAACAAGCCAATCCAGGCGGTGGGGCTGAAGTCAGGCAAACCCGACTCGGCAAAAGTGGGCACATCCGGGAAGTTGGGGTGTCGCGTCTTGCCCGTCAGCGCCAAGATCTTCAGCTTGCCCGCCTTGACATTGCCGATGGCTGCGGGCAAAGCATCAAAAATCACATTCACCTGACCCGCCACCAAATCCGCATAAGGACTCGAGGTGTTGTAGGGCACAAAATTGATCTTGACCCCAGCGTTTGAGGCAAACCACTCACCGGCCAGATGGGAGTAGCTGCCTACCCCCGAAGTGGCCGACGTCAAGGAGCCGGGCTGTTTTTTAAGACGCTCGATGAGCTCCTTCGCATTTTTCTCGGGCAGGCTCGGATGGGCGGTCAAAGCTGTGTTCAACAGCCCCACAACGCTGATGGGCACAAAGTCCCGCTCCACCTTGTAAGGCACTTTGGCACCATAGGTGTAGGGCAACACCGACATCGAAGTGGTCGACCCCATCACCAGGGTATAGCCATCGGGTGTGGCTTTGGCGCCGGCTTCCATCCCAATCATGGTGGAGGCGCCCGGACGGTTTTCCACCACCACCGACTGCCCCAGCGCCTTGGACAACTCCAGCGCAATTTCACGTGTGTTGGCGTCGGGGCCTGTGCCCACAGGGAAGGGGGCAATGATCTTGATTGGCTTGTTCGGATAGTCCTGGGCCATGGCGGGCAAGGCACTGAACAAAGCCAAGGCCAAAGTGGCCAGGCTCATGTGGCGGGTGGTGCGGTTCATTAAGTGTCTCCTAGAGGTGGATGGTCACGACATTGCAGTCTGCCAACATTTTTCCAAATCATTGAAATTATCACTATGGGATAAACCATTAGTTTTTTATCGCCCATTCAAAATAAAATGGATGCAATTTTTGCAAAAGGAGTGATCATGATCCAGCCACTTGCCCAGTCCAATTCGCTGGTCTTCAGCCACATGGGGATTTATGTGCGCGACCTCGAACGCATGGCCCGCTTTTACAAAGACGTGATGTGCTTCTTCGAAACCGATCGCGGCGACCTGGGACCTGTGCAGCTGGTCTTCCTCAGTCGCGATCCGTCCGAACACCACCAGATCGTGCTGGCCACAGGCCGCCCTGCGGACCTGTCGTTCAGCGTGATCAACCAGATTTCGCTGCGCGTGCCCGACCTGGCCTCGCTGCGCACGGTGCGAGACCGCGTTCAGGCCGAACCCGATGTGAGCGACTTGGTCTGCACCAGCCATGGCAACGCGGTGTCGATCTACTTTCGCGACCCCGAGGGCAACCGCCTGGAGGTGTTCCTGGACATGCCTTGGTACTGCGAGCAGCCGCTGCGCGAACCGATCGACCTGGACCAAAGCGACGAAGCCGTGATGGCCACCGCGGAAGCACTGGCGCGCAGCCGACCCAAATTTCGCAGCCGCGCCGAGTGGGTGAAAGAAATGCAGCAACTCATGGGCTACCAGGCATGAACCAGACAGTGTTTGACGTCGCCATCATCGGCTACGGCCCGGCGGGTGCCACGCTGGCCAATTTGTTGGGCCAATATGGCCTGTCGGTGCTGGTGCTCGAGCGCGAGGGCGAGATCTACCCCCTGCCCCGCGCCATCCATTTCGACGGCGAAACCATGCGGGTGTTCGAGACCACCGGTTTACGCCCGCAGGTCGAAACCATCTCGCGCCCGGGCCTCAAAGGCATGTACTTCAACAACGCCGCTGGGGAAACCTTGCTGATCCGTGCGGGCACCCAAGAACTTGGCCCGCACGGCTGCGCCACCAACCACTACTTTCACCAACCCGAGCTCGAAGCCGTGTTGCGGTCTGGCTTGCAACGCTACCCGCAAGTGCAAGTGCGCACCCACCACGAAGTCACCGCCATCAAAGAGGGCGCTGAAGTCGCCACCCTGCAAGTCACCGACCTGCAAACGCAACAGCCCGTCTCCGTGCAGGCCCGCTACGTGGTCGGCTGCGACGGAGCCCGCTCGCTGGTGCGCAAAGTGCTGAACACCCGCATGCGCGATCTGGGCCTGCACCAACCTTGGCTGGTGTTCGATGTGCGGCTCAAAACCGATGTCCCCGCCCTGCCCGACCACACGGTGCAGCACTGTGACCCGGCACGCCCCATGACGTATTGCAACGTGACCGGCAACCGCAGGCGCTGGGAAATCATGCTCATGCCCGGTGACAAGCCGGAGGAAATGGTCCAGCCCAAAACACTGTGGCATCTGGTGAGCAAATGGGTCACGCCCGAGCAAGCCGACATCGAACGCGCCGTGATCTACACCTTCCACTCGGTGATGGCCGAAGGCTGGCGCCTAGGCCGCTTGATGCTGGCCGGTGACGCTGCGCACCAGACGCCGCCCTTTCTGGGCCAGGGCATGTGTGCGGCCATCCGCGATGTGTCGAACTTGGCCTGGAAGCTCGACGCCGTGCTGCGCGGCCGTGCAAACGATGCGCTGCTGGACACCTACGAGAGCGAACGTTCACCGCATGTGCAGGCCTTCATCGACCTGGCCGTGAAGCTGGGCGACATCATCCAGACCACCGACCCGCAGGCGGCGATCGAACGCGATGCCAAGTTCAAAGCGGGGCAGCCCGAGATCTTCCAGTTTCCGACGCCGCGCCTGGGCCCCGGTGTCTGGCTAGGAGAACAGGCAGCGGTGGCCCAAGTCTTCCCGCAACCCACGCTGGCCAATGGCCATCTGCTGGACACGCTGCTGGGCTTGAACTTTGCCGTCCTGGGTGAGGACACCGTATTGGCTGAAGTCAGCGAAGACACCCGTGAGCGCTGGCAGGCGCAAGGCGTGGTCACCGTGCCTGCGCGCGACCCCGAGGTCAAAGCCTGGCTCGACCAGCAAGGCGTGCGCGCCGTGCTGCTGCGCCCGGACCGCTACATTCTGGGGGTGGCCCAAAGCGGTGCCGAGCTCGATCGCATCAGCGCCGTGCTGCCCACTGCGGGCGCCTTGGCCCACGGATGTTAAACAGAACCCACCATGACCGATAAAGCAGACAAAGCCGACACCAGCCTCGCCCGCATGCTCAGCGTGCTGGACCTGTTCTCCGACCAGCGCCTGCACTGGAGCGCCGAAGACATCAGCGAATCGCTGGGGGTGTCCTTGCCCACGAGCTACCGCTACCTCAAGACCCTCAGCGATGCGGGCCTGTTGCGGCGCGGCAGCGATGCCCAGTTCACGCTGGGGTCCCGCATCGTGGTACTGGACCACTTCATCCGCCAGGCCGACCCGGTGCTGCAGTGTGGCGTGCCATTCATGAAAGAACTGGTGGCGCAGACCGGTTTTGACTGTGTGGTCTCCAGCCTGCACGGCGACCAATTGCTGGACACCCACCGCGAATTCGGCACCATGCCTGCCAATTTGAGTTATGGCCGTGGACGCCCGCGCCCGCTGTTTCAAGGCGGCGCACCCAAGGTGATTCTGGCAGGGCTGCCCACGCCACAGCTACACAAGCTGCTGGACACCCACAGCAAGGCGGTGGCTGCAGCCGGGCTGCCCACCGATTGGCCCAGCTTTCGGCGTTACTACAGCCAGATCCGCAAGGACGGTTTTTATTTCTCCAACGGCGAACTCGAAACCACTTTGGCTGCGCTCGCGGTGCCTTTACAGCAGACCGACGGCACCGTGATCGGCGCACTCTCTCTGGTCACCACTGTGCAACGCATGGCGGTGATCGACCAGACCAAGCTCACCCCCCTCATCCAGCGCGCCGCACGCGAAATTTCTGCGCGGCTGCACTGATGCTTGTCCTCTCCTTTTGACTGAAAGATCCTCCATGAAACTCATCAGCTTTTTGAACCAAGGCGTGCCCTCCTACGGTGTCGTGAACGGCGACGACGTGCTCGACCTGAGCGCCATCCTGGGTGCACAAGCGCCCGACCTGAAAACCCTGATCGCCAAAAACCTGTTCGGTGCAGCCGCCGATGCGGCCAAGGCGCACAAGGCGACGCTCAAGTTCTCGCAACTGCAGCTGCTGCCGGTGATCCCCAATCCGGGTCAGATCTTTTGCATCGGTCTTAACTACGGCGAACACGTGCTCGAAACCGGCCGTGAAGTGACCGAAGTACCGACGATCTTCTTACGCCTGGCCGACTCGCAGGTCGCGCACGGACAGGACATCGTGCGCCCGCCCGAGTCGCACCGCCTGGACTACGAAGCCGAAATCGCCTTGATCATTGGCAAAGGTGGCCGCCGCATCAAAGAAGAAGACGCCTGGGATCACATTGCGGGCTACAGCTGCTACAACGACGGCTCGGTGCGCGACTGGCAAGTGGCCACCTCGCAGTGGACACCCGGCAAAAACTTCTATAAAACTGGCGGCTTTGGCCCCTGGATGGTCACCAGCGACGAGATTGCGCCTGCGCAAGTGATGCGCCTGCAAACCGTGCTGAACGGCCAAGTGCTGCAGGACACCACCACCGACAAGATGATCCACAGCATTCCGCGCCAGATCGCCTACATCTCGACCTTTATCCCGCTGTCGCCTGGCGACGTGATCGTGACAGGCACCCCCGGTGGCGTGGGCAACAAACGCACCCCGCAAATATTCATGAAGCCCGGCGATGTGTGCGAGATCGTGGTGGATGCGATTGGCACGCTGCGCAACGGCATTCGAGACGACGCATGAGCCAAGCGGTCTTTTAAGATCGTCTTGACGCCTTTGCAAAACCACGATCCTCTCAACCATGACACGTCACTTGTTCTTGTCGCATCAGACCCACATCCCTTTTCAGGAGACCCCCCGATGAACAGTTCCACGATTCACCACCCTGTCCGCAGCCTTGGCCACATGCTTGGCCGCGCATGGGTGCTGCCTCTGTGCCTGATGGCCGGCATGGACATGGCCCAAGCGCAAGACGCATGGCCCACGCGGCCCATCAAACTGCTGGTGGGCTTTGCGCCCGGTGGCAGCAGCGACATGGTGGCCAGACTGATTGCCACACCCTTGGGTGAGAGACTCGGTCAGCCTGTGGTGGTGGAAAACCGCGCGGGCGCAGGCGGCAACATCGCCGCCGATGCAGTGGCCAAAGCTGCACCGGATGGTTACACGCTGGTGCTGCTGCCCAGTGGGCATTCGAGCAATGCCGCCATGAAAAAGAACCTGCCCTTTGATCCGGTCAATGACTTCGCCTGGGTCTCCACCGTCACCACCTATCCGCTGACGCTGTCGGTCAAGCCAAACTCGCCCATCTCCTCGTTCAATGATTTCATACAACGCGTGAAAAGCGAACCCAACCGCTACACCTACACCTCGGTGGGCGTGGGCACGGCGATGCACTTGGTTGGCGAATGGCTGATGGCCGAAAGCGGCGGTGTGGCCACACATGTGCCCTTCAAAGGCGGCACGGCGCCGATGATGGAATTGCTGGCCGGTCGGGTGGACGTGATGATCGACACCATGACCACCACAGCGCCGCTGTTCAAGGAAAACCGGGTACGCGTGCTCGCCACCACCGCGCCAGCAGGTCAGAACGCCCTGCCAGGCGTGCCTTCTGTGGCGGACAGTTTTCCGGGGGTGGTGTTCGATTCTTGGCTGGGCATCGCGGGCACCAAAGGCACACCGCAAGCGATCGTCGATCGGCTCAACCGTGAACTCCGTGCTGTGCTTGACCAAGCTGCGGTCAAACAACGCCTCATCGACTGGGGTGGTCGCCCACAGGCCAACACGCCGGTGGAATTTCGCACCCGTGTGGACGGCGAGATCCGCCAACTCAGCCGGATCGTGGCCGATCGCAAGATCGAGGCGCAGTGAGCCGCGATCGGGGATTCCTGATGCGAGATTGACCCAGCAGCAGTGCACTGCCTGCTGGGCAAAACTCAAACGCGCTCAATGATCAGCGCAATGCCTTGGCCCACGCCAATGCACATGGTGCACAGCGCGTAGCGGCCCGCGGTCTGCTGCAGGCGGTTGATGGCCGTGGTGGCCAAACGGGCACCCGATGCACCCAGCGGGTGACCCAGCGCAATCGCGCCGCCCCAGGCGTTCACGCGGGCGTCGTCGTCTTTCAGGCCCAGCATGCGCATCACCGCCAGGCCCTGCGCGGCGAAGGCTTCGTTCAACTCGATCACGTCCATGTGGTCAATCGTCAAGCCGGTCTGCGCCAATACTTTGAGGGTCGCAGGCGCCGGGCCAATGCCCATCACGCGAGGCGCGACACCGGCCGTGGCCATGCCCACGACGCGGGCCTTGGGCGTCAAACCATTTTTGGCAGCGGTGGCTTCGTCGGCCAACAGCAAGGCACAAGCGCCATCGTTCACACCCGAAGCGTTGCCTGCGGTCACGGTGCCGTCGGGGCGCACCACGCCTTTGAGCTTGGCCAGCGCTTCGAGGCTGGTTGCGCGGGGGTGCTCGTCGGTGTCCACCATGATCGGATCGCCCTTTTTCTGGGGGATGCTCACGCCGACAATTTCGCGCGCCAGGTGACCGGCTTGGATGGCGGCCACGGCGCGCATCTGGCTGTTGTAGGCCATCAGGTCTTGCGCCTCGCGCTCGATCTTGTAGTCGGTGGCCACGTTTTCAGCGGTCTCGGGCATCGAATCCACGCCGTACTGAGCTTTCATCAACTTGTTGATGAAGCGCCAGCCAATGGTGGTGTCGTACACCGCGTTGTTGCGGCTGAAGGCGGTTTCGGCCTTGGGCATCACGAACGGGGCGCGGCTCATGCTCTCGACACCGCCCGCGATCATGAGACCGGCTTCACCAGCTTTGATGGCGCGGGCTGCGGTGCCAATGGCGTCCAAACCTGAGCCGCACAGGCGGTTGAGGGTGGCACCCGGCACGTCAATCGGCAAACCGGCCAGCAAACTGGCCATGTGGGCCACGTTGCGGTTGTCTTCGCCGGCTTGGTTGGCGCAACCGTACAGCACGTCGGTGACAGAGGCCCAGTCCACGTTGGGGTTGCGCGCCATCAGGGCGCGCAGGGGCACAGCGCCCAGATCGTCGGTGCGCACGCTGGACAGGGCACCGCCGTAACGGCCAAAGGGGGTACGGATCGCATCGCAAATGTAGGCTTGGTTCATGTGAGTGGTCTCTTAAGGGTGGAGTACATGCATTATTTTGCATGCAAAAAGGGAGTTTTATACCATTCTAGAGACGCTTTGCAGGCTGGGATGAGCGTTTGACGACAGCACAGGAAAGAGGTGTCTGGCGTCTGTCGCGAAACACCCACGTGAGAGGTCGGGGTGCGGGGCCGGGGCGATGTGGCAAAGCGAAGCGCCTCTGAGCCCCGGCCCCGCACCCCGGCCTCTCACTCCCAAAGCTCCAACGACAACAAGCCAACACACATAAGAGACAATCCACCCCATGCTGATCCAACCTTCACAAGCCGATGTCCGGCGCTTTTTTTGCGGCGTTTACGCCAAAGCCCGCACAACGGCTCCGCTCGAACCCATGGAAATGTTGGTCAGCCAATGGATCGACGAGCACCCCGAATACCACGCCGAACTGGCCGATGTCGAGGCGGCGCTGGCCCAGATGATCCAGGTAGATCCGACCCGCGAAAACCCCTTCTTGCACCTCTCAATGCACCTGTCCATCAGCGAGCAATGCAGCATCGACCAACCTCGTGGCATTCGACAAGCCGTGGAATTGCTGACCCACCGGCTCAACTCGCTGCACCACGCACACCACCAGGCCATGGACTGCCTGGGCCGCATGGTGCACGAAAGCCAGCGCTCGGGCCGCATGCCCGATGGCGAAGCCTACATCGCCTGCGTACAGCGCAACGCCACCCAAGACTGAGGTCAGGGACCACGAACAAAGGCGAACAGACAACAAAAAACCCGCCAAGGCGGGTTTTTTGTTGAGAGAAATCAAAGCTTCAACGCAGGCGGGACTGGGGTACGACCTTCATATCGCCATCCAATGTGGCAATGTAAGCCGACATGGCCTTCAACTCGGCATTGGAAAACTGCTTGGCAATGCCACCCATGACGCCATTGTTGCGGCCCCAGGTGGCCAGGTTTTCGGTTTTGTAAGACTTGAGCGCCACATACAAAAAGTCTTTGTGCTGACCCGCCAGCTTGGGGTAACTCGGGTCGATCGGCTTGCTGAAATTGTCACCGTGGCAAGAAATGCATGCGCCTTTTTGCAGCAAGGCAGCGACTTTGGCGTCAGGCACTTTGGGTGTCTTGGTCACGGGCTCGGTTTTGCCATGTTGCTCGTAGTAAGCGCCCAAATCAGCCATGTCTTGCTCGCTCAGGCTGGCGGAAATGCCGCGCATGGTGGGGTGCTTGCGCTCGCCTTTTTGGTAGGCGTTGAGAGAGGCCACAATGTACTTGGCGTTTTGGCCCGAGATCATGGGCACGCGGTAGACCTCAGGGAAGCTGGCTTGGTAGCCCTTGATGCCATGGCAACCAATGCACATGGCGATTTTTTGCTCAGCGGCTTTGGCATCGCCCTTGATTTCCTGGGCATGGGCGGAGATGGCGGTCACGGAAGCGACAGTCAAGGCAAACATCGAGGTCAACAGCTTGTTCATTTTGCTCACACAATCCAAATGATTGATAAAAAATCAACTGCGGATTATATCGGGCTGACCCTCATAATCCTGACAAGCTTTATTCCTGTTTCAAAGAACTGTCCATGATCAAATTCCAAGGTACCGAAAAATACGTCGCCACCCCCGACCTGATGCTGGCCGTGAACGCCGCCATCACCCTCAAGCGCCCCCTTTTGGTCAAAGGTGAGCCCGGCACGGGCAAAACCATGTTGGCCGAAGAAGTGGCCGAGGCCTTGGGCCTGCCCCTGCTGCAGTGGCACATCAAGTCGACCACCAAAGCCCAACAAGGCCTGTACGAATACGACGCCGTGAGCCGTCTGCGCGACAGCCAGCTGGGTGAAGAAAAAGTCAAAGACATCGAGAACTACATCATCAAGGGGGTGCTGTGGCAGGCGTTCACGTCCGAGACGCCCATAGCCATCCTGATCGACGAGATCGACAAGGCCGACATCGAATTCCCCAACGACTTGCTGCGCGAGATCGACCGCATGGAGTTTTATTGCTACGAGACGCGCCAGCTGATCAAAGCCAAGACCCGTCCGCTGGTGTTCATCACCTCCAACAACGAAAAAGAGTTGCCTGATGCTTTCTTGCGCCGCTGCTTTTTCCACTACATCAAGTTCCCCGAAGCGGACACCATGCGCCAAATCGTGGATGTGCATTTCCCCACGCTCAAGAAAGACCTGCTGGCATTGGCGCTCAAGACCTTTTATGACGTGCGCGGCCTGCCCGGCCTGAAGAAAAAGCCCTCGACCAGCGAGCTGCTCGACTGGCTGAAATTGCTGGCGGCCGAAGACATCCCACTCGAAGCCCTGCAAAGTGCAGACCAAAAGTTGTCGGTCCCCCCACTGGTGGGCGCTTTGCTCAAAAACGAGCAAGACGTGACCTTGTTCGAAAAGCTGGTGTTCATGAACCAGCGCAACCGTTGAACATGAACCGATGACCTCTCCCAACCCTCTCACGGAAGGCATCTCAGATGCCGTGGGCTTTGTCGGCGGTGCATTGACCGGTTACTGGGCCGGCAAATGGCTGGGCCTGAATATTTTCAGTGCCGGTTACGACAACGCCAGCATTGGCGGCATTTTGCTGGTGGGCTTGGGTGGCGGTGCAGGTCTGCACTTGGCGCGCTTTTGGCGCAACAAACAAAAAGCCAAAGACAAGGACAATGACGCATCATGAATCCTTGGATCGCGCCCACTTCGCTATCGGGTGAACATGTTCAACTTGTCCCCTTGTCGCTCCTGCACCACGATGGTCTGGTGCAGTCCGTGCAAGATGGCGAACTGTGGAACCACTGGTACACCGCCATCCCCACCCCAGAGGGCATGGCGGCTGAGATCAACCGCCGTCTGGACTTGCAGGCCAAGGGCAGCATGTGCCCGTTTGCGGTGATCGACCCAGCCATCGGCCAAGCCGTGGGCATGACCACCTACATGAACATCGACGCGGCCAACCGCCGGGTGGAAATCGGTTCAACCTGGTACCGCAAAAGCGTGCAGCGCAGCCCACTGAACACCGAAGCCAAGCGCTTGTTGTTGGCCCACGCCTTTGATCAATTGAACTGCATCGCGGTAGAGTTCCGCACGCATTTTTTCAACCAACAAAGCCGCCGCGCCATCGAGCGCCTGGGCGCCAAGCTGGACGGCGTGCTGCGCAGCCACCAGATCAACCTACACCCTCTGGCTGTTGGCACACTGCGCGACACCTGCGTTTACAGCATCATTGCCAGCGAATGGCCCACGGTGAAAGCGCACCTGAGCCACCAATTGGATCGACCCCGGAAGGCCTCACCATGCTGATCGATTTTTTTTACACCCTGCGTGCCGCCAAAGTGCCAGTCTCGGTGCGTGAACTGCTCACGCTGCTCGAAGCCCTGCAGGCCAACGTGGTCGGCCCGGCGTCCGACGCCTGCAGCATCGACGATTTTTACCACCTCGCCCGTACCGTGATGGTCAAGGACGAAAAGCACTTCGACAAATTCGACAAGGCGTTCGGCGCTTACTTCAAGGGCGTGGAGATGCTGACCGACTTCAGCAAAGACGTGCCACTGGAATGGCTGGAACAGATCCTCAAGAAAGAACTCACGCCCGAACAAAAAGCCGCTATCGAAAAAATGGGCTGGGACGAGTTGATGGAAACGCTCAAAAAACGCCTGGAAGAACAAAAAGAACGCCACGAGGGCGGCAACAAGTGGATCGGCACGGGCGGCACCTCGCCCTTTGGCAATGGCGGCTACAACCCGCAGGGCATCCGCATTGGCGGCAAAGGTGGCAACAAAAGCGCCATTAAGGTCTGGGAGCAACGCGCCTACAAAGACTACGACGACCAACAAGAACTGGGCACACGCAACATCAAAGTGGCGCTGCGCCGCCTGCGCCGCTTTGCGCGTGAAGGCTCGCACGACGAATTCGATCTGGACAGCACCATCCGCAAAACCGCAGCCAATGCCGGTTATCTGGACATCCAGATGCGCCCGGAGCGCCACAACAACGTGAAAGTGCTGCTGCTCATGGACGTGGGCGGCACCATGGACGAGCACATCACACGTGTCGAAGAAATGTTTTCCGCCGTCAAGGCCGAGTTCAAACACCTCGATTTTTATTACTTCCACAACTGTGTCTATGACTTCATGTGGAAGAACAACAAGCGCCGCTACGCCGAAAAATTCCCCACCTGGGACATCCTGCGCAAATACAACAAGGACTACAAGCTGATCTTCATCGGGGACGCGACCATGAGTCCCTACGAGATTTTGCAAAAGGGCGGCAGCGTCGAGTACAACAACGAAGAGGCCGGGGCCGAATGGTTGCAACGCCTGACGCACACCTTCCCCAAATTCGCTTGGATCAACCCCGAGCCCCCAGGCGTTTGGCAATACCGTCAGAGCATCTCCATCGTTCAGCAGCTGATGAGCAACCGCATGTTCCCGCTGACCCTCAGAGGGCTGGAAGATGCGATGCGTTTGCTGAGCAAATGAGGTCGCCAGCGCGGCCCGCTGGCTTGTCGCGCACGGCCCTGACCTGGCTCTTGGCTGCGCTCGCAGCTGTGGCACTGGCCCCCTCCTGGGCACGTGCCCAAACGACCCCAACTGCGGCGCCCACCGCACAAAACCACACGCCCGCCAGCGCCCAAGCCTTCGGCCTGGAAGTGCTCAGCAGCGACGAGGCCATCCGCGACTTCTTGACGCAACACCTGGACTTGCAGCGCTACCGCACCCTGAGCGATCTGGACGAGATGGAGCTGACCCGCTTGCTGCGTGACGCAGATGTGCAGGCCCGCGAGCTGCTGGGCACGCTGGGTTTTTTCAAGCCAGCGCTGCGCTGGTCGCAAGACAAAAGCGCCAGCGCCGGCAGCTTGGGCCAGGTGCGGGTGGAGGTGGACACTGGCCCTGCCGCGCGCATCTCCGAAGTGCAGTGGCAGTGGTTGGGCGATGTGGCCGATGACCCCGAGGCGCGTGCTCAGCGGCAAGCCATCGAACAGCAATGGGCATTGCCCGTGGGCGAGACCTTCAGCCAAAACGGCTGGAGCGAAGCCAAAAACCAGGCCCTGCGCCAGCTGCTGGCCCAGCGCTACCCCTGGGGCCGCATCCTGCACAGCCTGGCGCTGGTGGACGAACCCAACAACCTGGTGCGGCTGTGGCTGACGCTGGAATCCGGCCCGGCCGTGCGGCTGGGGGCCTTGCAAATTTCCGGGGCCGAAAAGTACGGCGTCACCCAGGTCCAGCGCTTGGCGCGTTTGCCTGTCGGCCAGGTGTACCGTCAAAACGATTTGCTTGAAGCGCAGCAGCGCCTGGTCACCAGCGGCTTTTACGATTCGGTGTTTGTCAGCCTGGATGCACAAGGCGACCCGGCGCAGCCACCGGTCAAGATAGAACTGAAGGAAAGTCTGCGCCAGAAATGGGTGCTGGGCCTGGGCGTGCGCAGCGACAGCGGTGCCCGCTTGAGCGCCGAGCACACGCACCACAGCGTGCCGGGCCTGCATTGGCGTTCGGTCAGCAAGCTGTCCCTGGACAAGGACTTGCAAAGCGCGAGCCTGGACTTGCTGGCCCCACCGGACGCCAGCCTCTGGCGATGGAACACCTCGGCCAAATTCGACCGCGAAAACCTCTTTGACCTCCCCTTGCAAAGCCAACGCTGGCGCGCGGGTCGCACCAAACTGGGTGAAAACATTGACCGCTCTTACTTCGCCCAATACGACTCGGCACGGCTGCAAGGCAGCCTCCAGACCCAGCGCGAATCCATCAGTGCCAACTACAGCTGGACCCGACGCCACTTTGACAGCTTGCCCTTTCCCAGCCGGGGCCTGGGCGTGGGCATCGAGTTGGGGACGGGCGTGACGCTCGGCAGTCCGAGCGAGCCTTATGTGCGCTGGCTGGTCAAAGGCCTGGGGCTCGTGCCATTGGGCGCCAGCATGGGCCGCCTGGCCGTTCGCGCCGACATCGGCAGCGTGGTCAGCCGCGACACCGCCAACCTGCCCGCCACCCAGCTGTTTTGGACCGGTGGCGACAACAGCGTGCGCGGTTATGCCCCCAACAGCATTGGCGTGACCGATGCAACCGGCGTCACCACACCGGGCCGCTACCTGGCTGCGGGCAGCCTGGAATGGCAGCGCCCCATCCGCCACCAAGGGCAAGCCACCGATTGGGAAAGCGCCGTGTTTGTCGATGCCGGTGCGGTGGCCGATGACCCCGGGCAACTCAAACCCAAAATCGGCTATGGCCTGGGCGCCCGTTGGCGCAGCCCGGTCGGGCCGGTGCGCATCGACCTGGCCTATGCGCAAGCGTTGCAAAAGCTGCGCTTGCACCTGAGTGTGGGTTTCACATTTTGACGATGAACACCCGCACCGAAGCCCAGAACGACAAGGATGCCGCGGCGCAAAACGTGGTCTCGCCTGAGCCCGCGACGGCCAATTCAACGTCCCCTGCCCGCTCGCTGTTGCGGTGCGTGGTGGCCGCTATGGGCACTTTGTCGGCGATGAGCCTGTCGGCCTTGCTAGGGCCCTTGGCGCTGGCCGTCGCGCTGTGGGGGCTGTGGGCCTGGACGGGCACCGCCGGGTCTTTGGTCACCGCCCTGAAGATGGTCCACTGGGCCTTACCCTCGGGTCAGCAGTTGCGCAGCACCGATGTGCAAGGCAACCTGCAGCAAGGCGGGCGCATCGGCCAAATCAGCTGGCAAAGCGGTGGCTTGCAGGTGCAGGCTCAGGATGCACAACTGGTGCTGGACTGGTCGCAGCTGTGGCGTCAGGCCTGGCCCCTCAAGAGCGTCCAGGTCAAGCGCCTGCGCGTGCAAGACCAGCGCCCCCCCCAAGCCCTCACACCGCTGACCGAGCTGCGCCTGCCCCTGCCCTTGCAACTGGCCGTGCAGGTGGACCAATTCAGCTGGCAAGGCAGCACGGCGGTGACGCTGTCCGATATTCAGGCCCAGTACGCCTTTGACGGGCAGGAACACCGCCTGGATGTCGACTCGCTCGCGCTGGCGCAAGGCCGCTACACCTTGCAAGCACGTTTGCAGGGGGCAGCGCCCATGGCCTTGCACATCGCGGCCCAAGGCCAGGTGCAAACCCCGGCCAGCGGCCGCACACCGGCCCTGCAGCTGCAAGTGCAGTCCACGGTGCAAGGCCAATTGTCGGGCCCGCAAGCGCAACTCTCGGTGCAAGCCGAGCTGGCCCCCACACCCGGGCAAGGCGCTTTGGGGCGCGCACAAGACAAGGTCCATCTGTCCCTGCAAGCGCAAATCCAGCCCTGGCAAAAACAAGCGGTGCTGCAAGCCGAGGGCCAGTGGCAAGCGCTCGACTTGGCCCCCCTGTGGCCCGGTGCCCCGCAAACCCGCTTGCAGGGCCAGGCCCAGCTGCAGCCCGATGGCGAAGCCTGGCAACTCGATGCGCAACTCGAGAACCTGCTGCCCGGTGCCTGGGACCTGCAGCGCCTGCCCCTGGCGCAGCTGAGCCTGAAAGCCCGCCATGCGCAAGGCCTGTGGCAGGTGCAACAAGCCCAGGCCCGTCTGGCCACAGGCCAGTTGCAAGGCCAAGGCCAGCAAACCCCACAGGGCTGGACAGGGCAGCTGGACATCCAAAACCTGCAGCCCGGCTTGCTGCACAGCGCCTGGGCCGGGCCTGCGTTACAAGGCCGCCTCAAAGCCGAAGCCACAGGCACTGACACGCTCGCGCTGAGTGTCGACTTGCAAGCGCCTAAGGCGCCAACACCCTCCCCCGCCACCATCGCCACCCCGTCCGCATGGCCATGGGAACAACTGCAACTCACCGGCCAGTGGCACCCCGACCGCTGGGACATCGACAGCCTGCGCCTGCAAGCCGCAAAGGCCGTGCTGGAGGCGCAGTTCCAATGGCAACCGGCCCAAGAATCGGTGCAAGGCCGCATGACGCTGCAACTGCCCGGCCTGCAAGCCACAGCGCAAGGGAACCTGGCCCCCCTGAACGGCCAAGGGCGACTCGATGTGCAAATGCAAGACGCCGCCCTCAGCCAGTCCTGGCTGCAAGGCCTGCCGGGCTGGGGCACGCCACTTCGTGCCTTCAAGGCCAGCGGGCCGGCCCAACTGCAAACCCAATGGCAAGGCGGCTTTGCCCAAGCCGATGCGCCGCTGTCCCTGAGCCTGCAATGGCCGCGCATCGAGTGGGCGCAGTCCAACCCCAGCACCCCACCCACCCACAAATCCACCGCCCAGCCAGCGCCTTGGTTCCTGGCCCCGGGCCAGCTGAAGATGCAAGGCACCCCCCTGGCGGTGCAGGCCGAGCTGCAAGCACGCCTGGGCCAGGGCGCACACAGCGCCCAGCTGCAAACCACCTGGCGTGGCAGCCGCGCCGATGTCCACAGCCCCAACTGGCAAGGCCGCATCGAACAGTTGGCCCTCAGCACCCCCAACACGCCAAGCCCGTCGGCTGCACCCTGGCGTTTGGTTTTGCAATCCACACCCGCCTGGCAAGCCCGGCTCGACCAGATGGCCCTGACTTGGGATCCGTCGACCTGGTGGCTGCAAGGCCCTGGCCCAGGCCGCACCCGCTTGGAAGTCGAAGCGGGTGGCTGGACAGCGCCCAGCCCGGGCCAGCCCCAGCAGACCCACGGGGCGGTGCGCTGGACAGACCTGCCCGTGTCCTGGGCGCAAACCTGGCTGGGCACCGACATCCTGAACGAGATCACGCTCAAAGGCCAGGCGCAGTGGCGCATGGACAAGGATCTTGACTTGAGCCTGTCGGCAGAGCGCACCCAGGGTGATTTGCGCATCCAGTCCGACAGCCTGCCCGGGCAACTCACGACCGCTGGTTTGCGCCAGGCCCAGTTGTTCTTACGTGTGCAAAACGAGCAGATGCAAGCCGATCTGAACTGGGACAGCGCCCAAATGGGACAGGCACAGGCCAAACTGCAAAGCCAGCTGAACCGAACCCCAGACGGCTGGCAATGGGCCGAGCAGGCCCCTTTGATCGGCAGCGTGCAGGCCAACCTGCCCCAGATCGGGGCCTGGTCGGTGCTGGCCCCACCGGGCTGGCGCGTGCAAGGCACGCTGGACGCCAGCCTCACCGTGAGCGGCACTCGCAGCCAACCCCAGTGGCTGGGTCGCTTGCAAGCGAACCAACTGGCGGCCCGATCTGCCGTGCAAGGCATCGAGTTCAGCCAAGGGCAAATGCAGGCGCGCCTGCAAGGCCAAAGCCTGGTGCTGGAGAACTTGAGCCTGCGCGGGGCCGGCGCACAAGGGGGCGAACTCCAAGCCCGTGGCCAGGTCACGTTCAACGCCAACGCCAACGCCAACCCCAACCCCAACCCCAAGGCCCAAGCCAGCCCCAACGCCAACCCATTGCGCTCGGCCGACATGGCTTTGCAGATCGAGGCCAAAAACCTGCGCGTGAGCAACCGGGCCGATCGCCGACTGAGCGTGTCAGGCGAAGTGACGGCGCGCATGGCACAAGGCCAATGGCAACTGCGCGGCGGGCTCAAGGCCGACCAAGCCCTGTTCATCCTGCCCGAGAGCAGCACCCCAGGCCTGGGCGACGATGTGGTGGTGATTCGCCCGGGTATGGGCCAGCTGGACCTGAGCGCCCTGACCGCCCCAGCCGACCCCAACGCGCCCTCCGGCTCTTGGTTGGGTGTGCCCGATGTGCGCGTCATGCTCGACTTGGGGCAAGATTTTCAGCTGCAAGGCCAAGGCCTCAGCACCCGCCTGACCGGCCAAGTGGAACTGCTGAGCAATGCCAGCACACGGGGCCTGCCACGCCTGAGTGGGCAGGTGCGCACCGAAGGCGGGCGCTACAAAGCCTACGGCCAGCAACTGAACATCGACACCGGCGTGCTGCGCTTCAGTGGCCCCTACGACAACCCCAGCTTGGACATCATTGCCCTGCGGCCCAACTTGCCGCAAAAAGTGGGCGTGCAAATCAGCGGCACCGCTTTGCTGCCGCGCATCCGTTTGTACGCCGACCCGGACCTGCCCGACGCCGACAAACTCGCCTGGCTGGTGCTGGGCCGCTCAGCAGCCAATGGCGGGGCCGAATCGGCCGTGCTGCAACAAGCCGCGGTGGCCCTGCTCAGCGGCAATGGCAAAACCCTGACCGGCGAGTTGGCCAGCAGCTTGGGGCTGGACGAAGTTTCACTCGCCAGCGGCAGCCGCTCGGACGCCACAGCCACGGGGGCAGCGGTGACCCTGGGCAAACGCTTGTCCAAAGACTTTTACCTGGTCTACGAGACCAGCCTGAGCGGCGCTTTCGGCAGTTTGTACATTTTTTACGACCTCTCGCGCCGCCTGACCCTGCGGGCGCAGGCCGGCGAACAAAGCGCACTGGATCTGATTTTCACGGTGCGGCGGGATTGAACCGCTTTTTTGCAGCTTTCACGCGCAAGAATTTCATTCACTTCAATTAATTAAATCATTTTCATGAGTTCTTAATCATTAAATGGTGACCAAAACTGTCATATCATCGCGCAGTTGCCCTGTTTCAGGGCCTCCGATCCACTGAAGTCAGCTTTCACCTATGAACAATCCCACATGGCGTTCTGAAGATGGGCAACTCTTGCGAAGTTTGCGGGAAGAGGCCGGTATTGAAGAACTGGTTTTCGCACGACACAACACCGTGTCTTTGGCGCAGCTCAAAGAACTGGAGCTCGGTGGCCACAGCAGTTTTTACACCCTCGCCATCAAACGCAGCACGGGTGCCAAACTGCTCAAAAAATTAGGGCACGACCTGGTCACGCCAGAGTTGGTCACCGTGCCACAAGAATCCACCGAGCCCAGCCTGAACGAATCACCCTCTGCCATCGCCACCGTGATGGCACCAGCGCCCATCAGCCATCCAAAGGCTCCTTCCGATTCCCACCGACGTGGGCTGATTCAGCAAGCCTTGTTTTGGACTTTGGGTGTGCTCGGTCTGGTGGCCCTGACCGCCTTCAAGCCCTGGGGCTTGTGGGATGGGCCTGCAACCGACCGGCGCTCTGACCCACAGGCAACGCTGGCCCCGTCCCCCAAGGTCCTGTCGGCCCCCCAAACTGCGCAGTCCGCGCCTGTCCAGCGCGAATTCATGCCCTCAGCAGCGCCAACCGAAGAGACCGCCTTTACCCCTGCCTCGGCTGAACTGTCCAGGCCAGTGGTCAAAGTCTCATTCCCAACGGTCACATCGGCCTGTGATTGGCAACACAGAGACAAGAGCAAAACCCACACGCCCAACCAGCCCCTCAAACCAGGCAACTATGTCTACCTGGAGGCCCAAGCCGACACCGAACTGTGTGTGCTCGACAGCCAAAACCAAAAAACAATGCTGCATCTCAAAGCGGGCATGGTCACAAGCGTTTACGGCGCAGCACCTTTTCTGTTGCACAGCCAGGACTGGCAAAACCTCAAGTTGTTCTTCCAGGGCCGTCGTGTGATGGACGCCCAGACCGATGTGCAGCACCTGCTGCTCGACAGCCAGCCGCTTTAAGGCAGCCTCTGAACTGCCGCGCACGGCCATTACAATCCGCATCCTGGCCACCGTAGTTCAATGGATAGAACTCTCCCCTCCTAAGGGAGTGATACAGGTTCGATTCCTGTCGGGGGCACCAAACCCGAATCCGCACACCTTCAAACTGGTGCGGATTTTTGCTTTTTAAAAAGCGATTTTTTCTGCCTCAAGGTAGGCCAAGCTCACATATTTGCCAATGTTGCGGTCAAAGCCTTCCATGGTCTTGGCCCTTGCGGCCACACGCGGGTCTTTCAGCACGGCGGCTTTGGCCTCGGCTTCAGACTTTCCGTCTTCCACCGCTTTGAGGCAGGGCTCCCAGATGCCCGCCATGAACTCGCCATAGGTCTTGAGCAGGTCTGGGCGTGCTTGGCCGTGGCCGGGCACCCAAAGCTGCTCGCCCGTGGCGGCCTGCAGGGCTTTGTAATATTTGAAGGTGCCGGGGTAAGAGCCCTCGTCCATGTTGGCAATGCGGTTGGTCATGGCGATGTCGCCCACAGCCGTCACCTTGTCTTGCACCACCTCGACACACAGGTCCGATGGCGTATGCGCCGTCCCATAGTGGTGCATGCGAAATCTCACATCGCCGATCTGAATCACTTGGCCATGCTGCACGGGCGTGTTGGGCAGCACCACCTGCGTGCCCAGGGTGGACTGGTGGGTCCAGCGCTCCATCAGGCTGCGCCACAGGTTGCCTTCTGCGCCTTTGAGTTTTTCAATGGTGCTGGGCAGCGCGTAAATGGGCAGCTTATCGCCATAGGTCTTGGCAAAGGCGTGGTTGCCCAGCCAGTGGTCACCGTGGTAGTGGCTGTTGAACACGGCCACCACGGGTTTGTCGGTCACTTGGCGGATCATGCGGATGGCCATTTGGCCAATTTGCAACGAGGCCCCCGAATCGATCACCACCACCCCAGCCGAGGTCACCACAAAGATCACATTGGCCATCATGCCCCGGTTTTCTGGGGTGGGAAATCCGTCGGGGGAATAGATCATCCACACATGGGGCGACAGCTTTTGCGCCGGAATGTCGGCCACGGGCGGGCCTTCGATGAAGTCTTGCGCTTGCTGCGCCAGCAAACGGGCCTCGGGCCACAGGGCTGCGCCGCCGATGGCCGCGCTGGCCCACAACAGTTGTCGTCTTTTCATGGTGATCTCTCCATCGGTGCAGCGCCAGACAGTGTCAGGTGGCGCTGCACGCGCACCTCAAACGGCGTAGCCCTTGTTGGGCAATGCGCCCATGATTTTGGGCGTGTTGAGTTGGCGTGGCTTGATGCGACCGCCCTGGGCCTTGAGCCAGGTCTCGACCACATCCCAGACCTGTTTGTTGCCTTGGTTGCGGGCTTCCTCGGCCACCGGGGCCCAACCCGCCACCTTGTACTTTTTACCGGCGTCGATCAGCTGGCCTTTCAGGCGCATGTCGCCAATGCGTTGGCCTGCCTTGGCCACCGGGTCACAGCTGTAGGTCAGGCCGCCCACACGCACCATGTCGCCGCCTTGCTGGTAATAAGGGTCGGGGTTGAACAGGTTGTCGGCCACATCTTCGAGCACAGTCTTGATGGTCTCGCCCGTCATCTCGGTCACGGTGGCATACGAGTAGGTGGTGGCGGTCATGTCGAGCAGCCACTCGCGGGTGATGGCCTGACCCGGCAAGAGCGTGGTGCCCCAGCGAAAGCCTGGCGAGAACGCGATGTCTGCGCCCTGCACGTCCAGCAGCGCATCGATCAGCAACTGGTCACCCGTGCCATTGAAGTTGCCACGGCGGTACAGCAGGCCATCGGTCACGGCCAGCTTTTCGGCCAGCTTGGCTTCGTAAGGCGCGCGGATCTTGGTGATAAGTGCGTCCATCTCTTTGTCTGCGGGCAGCATGTTCGAGAACACGGGCAGCAGTTTGTAGCGGAAGTCGCTGACTTTTTTGTCTTTGACTTCGAAATCGAGCACGCCCAGGAACTTGCTGTTCGAGCCCGCATTGGTGACGATGGTCTTGCCGCCTTTGTTGGACACGATGGACGCGACAGGCATGCCGTCGTGCGTGTGACCGCCCATGATGGCGTCGATACCGCTGACGCGCGAGGCCATTTTCAGGTCCACATCCATGCCGTTGTGGCTGATGACAACAACGACTTGCGCGCCTTTGCCGCGGGCCTCGTCGACCATCTTTTGCATGTTCTCGTCCTGGATGCCGAACTCCCAGTCGGCCACCATGTAACGCGGATTGGCAATCGGGGTGTAAGGAAAAGCTTGGCCGATGATGGCGCAAGGCACACCGTTGATTTCGCGGATCACATAGGGCTTGAACACCGGGTCACCAAAGTCATTGGTCTTGACGTTTTGTGCGACAAAGTCGACCTTGCCCGCAAAGTCTTTTTCAATGATTTCTTTGACGCGCGCCATGCCCAAAGTGAACTCCCAATGGCCGGTCATCACATCCACACCCAGCAGTTTGCAAGCGTCGACCATGTCTTGGCCATTGGTCCACAAGCTGGTGCCCGAGCCTTGCCAGGTGTCACCGCCGTCGAGCAACAAAGCGCCGGGGCGGCTGGCCTTCATGCGCTTGACCAGCGTGGCCAGGTGGGCAAAACCACCGACTTTGCCGTAGCGCTTGGCGGCTTTTTCAAAGTCCAAAAAAGTCAGCGCGTGGGCCTCGGCCGTGCCCGGGCGAATCTTGGCCGCTTGCAGCAAATACTCGCCCACCAAATGCGGCAGATTGCCCTGCATGGCGCCAACCCCTAGGTTGATGCTGGGCTCGCGGAAATAAATCGGCTTGAGCTGGGCATGGCAATCGGTCATGTGCAAGAAAGACACATTGCCGAACTTGGGAATGTCGTACAAGCCATTGGCCGCTGTGCTGGCACTCGATTGGGCATAAGCGCCCATGCTCAGGCCAGCCATGGTGCCGGCACCCATGACTTGGATAAATTCGCGTTTGGAGAGATTCATATTTGCAACCACTGATATATACGGGGCTAAAAAACCCGGCCAAGCCGGGTTTTTTAGTGCTTACTGGTTAACAGGAGACTTGGGGTCGAGCAACAGGCCCACGATGTGGCGAACTTGCATTTCGTTCAAGATGCCCATGTGGCCTGCGCGGGGCATGTTAGAGCAGGCGTTGTAGGCCTTAGAGTTCCAGATCTTGCCCCAGGTGTATTCGACGATGGGCTTGCTGGCGGGATCTTCAGGGTTGGACACGCCGCGGATCTTGCCGTAGTTGTACAGACTCGGTCCCAATGTGCCGTAAGAAATTTCCTTCTTGTCCATCTGGTGGCAGTTGTAGCAGTTGCCGCCATTGACGGCCGTCGCGGAATCGGTCCAAGTCAGACCACGACCGCTTTGCGCAATGGCTTCGCCCTGCTTCCAATCGCCGATGAACTTGCCATCCGAGGGCCATTTGATGGCTTTCATGTTGGCTTCTTCGATGCGCTTGGCGGTTTTTTCGTCCAGTGGCTTACCCGCCACGTCGGCCTCACTGCAAGCGGTGTTGGTTTCGTCGGTGGCCGTGAGGCGCGCCACTTTCACATGGCTCTCATCACGGAAAGAAGCCTTGACGATCTTGTCGGTCAGGGCGTTGAGCTCGGCCACGGAAGGGCCGGATGCACAGCCTGCAGCCACCAAAGCGGCAGCCAAGCTGGCCAGTACGAGTTGGGTCTTTTTGTTCATGAGGTTCTCCAGTTCAGATCAGCGCTTGATGGCCGGGGCAACGGAAGCTGCACCCTTGGCATTCACACCCAGGTAGGTGGACAAGGCCACAGTGGCGTCGCTGCCAAAACCAGGGTAAGGAAAGCGCTGCTGGCGGTAGCAGTCGTTCAGGCGCAGCTGCATGCTCCACATCTGACCGTTGGACACGCGGTAGGCAGGCCAGGCGGCAAAACCGACACCGTCGCCAGGGTTCTTGGTCAGTATGGGCAGGTCTTGCAAGCGGATGCGCTTGCCTTCTTCACCGTGGCAGGAAGCGCAAGAAAAGTCGTGCGATCCACCGCGCTGGAAGAACAGGCGCTTGCCCACTTCGTAGAAGGTTTTTTCTTGGGTGTGCGATTGCGAGAGGTTGAACTTCATACCCTTGGACTCGGCAGCGACCCAAGTGGCCAAGGCGGTCACGTTGGCCATCTCGCCACGACCAAATGCGGTCTTGGAAATCTCAGCGGCGTTGAAGCCTTGCAGGGTTTCCATGCAGGTCACTAGGCGGGACTCCAGGTCCTGCATGCGCTGGGTGTCCGCAAAGTATTTGGGCAATTCCACAAAAGCACCTTTGACCACGCCCGGGCCTTTGCCCAAGTCGCATTTTTCAAGACTGGCGTTTTTAGGTCCGCGTGCTTTTTTCCAGAGGTCTTCACCTTTGGCTTCAAAAAGATCCGCAGGATTGCCGTCTTGCAACATGGCGCGGTATTCGTCAATGCCCTGGCTGGCGGTTTTTTGGGCCAGAGCTGGCACGGTACTCAAAGCCAGTGCTGTTGCCATGGCCAAACTTGATGCTTTGTTCATTGTCACCTCTGTTGGTATTTTTCAAACACGAAAAGGGTGAAGTTGTGACTTCACCCTTTGATCTGACATCGCACGATCACGAAACGGTGGCTTCGTCGGTGCGGGTATCGCCCTTGTTGTCTTTCCAGGTCACGGCAATTTTGTCGCCGGCTTTGGCGCCTTTGACTGCAAATTGCAGGAAAGGATTTTTAGACACTGCGGGGCCCCACTCGGCGGAGAACACGTCTTTGCCATTAAGTTTGGCTGTCACTTCTTGGATGAACCAAGCGGGAACAGTTTTGCCGGAAGCGTCTTTACGCTGGCCGGTTTCCATTTCGTGGCTCATGAGCACACGAACGGTTGCTTTGTCACCAGCGGCCTGGGCACGAATGCGCATTGGATCTGCCATTTTTCTCTCCTAAATCTTTCAGTGAATCAATGTATAGAGGCTGTATGCCGAGGCTTAGCCTCCGCAACCGCCCAGAGTGACCTTGACTTCTTTTTTGGCCCACAAAGCCTTGCCGTCGTTCATGATGGCCACAGCGTAGACATCAGAAGACTGGCCCATTTTGGCGCGGGTCGAGAAATTGGCGTCGACAGACTCAGTGACGTAGAACATGGCCACCAGAGCGGACGGGTTCTTCTCGACCATGATCAGCAATTGCTTGACGCCAGGCAACGCTGTACTGGCACCCAAAGGCACCACAGCCCCGTTTTCAGCGATGTCCGGACCGATGATGGTGACGTCTTTGCTTTCTGTCAGGCTGGTGGCTCCAGCGGCCTTGGCAGCGTCTTGCACCGACTTGGCGTCGAATGCGGCTTTGTTGAACGCGGCGTGGGCAAACTGTGGGAAACCCGCAGTGGCCAAGAGGCCAGCCACAACAGCGCTTTGCTTGAGTGTCTCGCGACGGTTTTGCATCTGATATCTCCTTGATGGTTGAGTGATGCTATTGAAACAGGTTCAGAAGTGCAACGGGTATAGCCCGTATTACTTGCTGGCCCCCTTGGAAATCCATTCGGCCATCTGCTTGGCATCCGCCTCAGGCAGGGACTGGGCAGGCATGGGGATTTGACCATAAACACCCACACCACCGGCCTTGATTTTGCTCAATAAATAGTCAGTCTTACCGGCTTGTTTTTTCGCAATTTCGTTGAAGCCAGGGCCCACAATTTTCTTGTCCACGCCGTGGCAAGCGGTGCAACTGTGCTTGTTCAAAAGCGAAATCGCTGCTTTGGCTTCGTTGTTTTCTGGCTTGGCAGCGGCTACAGGAGCAGCAGCGGCCACCGGCATACCGGCCTTGGGCTCGGGTTTGGTGGTGTCAGCGCCGCGCTGTGGGCCGACAATGCGGTTTTGCTCTTGCAAGTTACCGTGGGCATTTCGCGCAAAGTCAGGCAGAAATGACGCCACTTTGATTTCAGGCGTGCAGTCCTTCATGCAAATTTTGTTGGCGGTGTCGGGCTTTTTGACGCCACCCAATTCATTGCCGGGCCACATCGCATGGGCTGTGTTCATGCCATTACGGTTGGGCATGCGCGCCTGCACTTCGGCGATGTTCTTGTCAGACAGCACGTAGTTGTCGGGCACGATGTTGGCCATGTTCAGCATGAAGGCCGTGACGGCATAGACCTCTTCTGTGCTCAGTGTCTTGGGGTTGGTCCAAGGCATGGCGCGGTTGATGTAGTCCCACAGGGTTGAGACCGTGGGCACTTTCATGATGGTGGTGCGGCCGGGGTAGTCGGTGCGCTTCAAGTTGGCCACGCGGCCATTCTTGATGTCTTCGGCGGTGGTGCCACCAATGAGCGGACTGAACACCTCATTGGACTCACCAAACACGCCGTGGCAGTGGGCGCACTTGGCTTCCCATACATCCTGGCCTTTTGCCACCGAGCCAGAACCTGCAGGCAGGCCCTTGAAGTCGGGCCGCACATCAATGTCCCACTTGGCCACCTCTTTGGTAGTCGCTTCACGGCCTACACCCGGAAATTTTTGACTTTGTGCGGCGGCCAAACCTGCCATGGCCAGCCAAGCCACGGTCACAACGGCATTACGAAACTTGGACATTTTTCACCTCACCGTTTTCCTGCACCAACCAAGACTGAATGGCGTTGTTGTGATAAATCGAACGTGTGCCGCGAACTGAGCGCAGCTGTTGGTAAGTGGGTTGCACATGGCCCGTGTCATCCTGAGCCCGGCTTTGGATGATGGCGGGCTTGCCATCCCACACCCAATTCAGGTTGAATCGGGTCAAGGCTTTGGACAGGACCGGGGTCTCCAGCCGTGCCTGACGCCAATTGCGCCCGCCATCGGTGGACACGTCCACGCGCTTGACCTTGCCTTTGCCCGACCAGGCTAGACCCGTGATGTTGTAGAAACCTTTGTCGAGCAAGACCTGACCGCCCGAGGGCGTGGTCACTACGCTCTTGATTTCCTGCAAATTGGTGTACTGGCGGTGCGTGCCATCCGGCTGCAAGTCGATGTAATGAATCGCTTCGTCTTTGGCCGCATAGGGTTTGTCACCCACTTCGACGCGGCGCAGGTACTTGACCCAGCTCACGCCTTGCACGCCTGGCACCACCAAGCGCAAGGGGTAGCCGTTTTCGGGGCGCAGCATTTCACCGTTTTGGCCATAGGCCACGATGACCTCACCCGAGGTGATCAGGCTCATGGGGATGGTGCGGGTCATGGACGAGCCGTCGCCGCCTTCGGCCAAAACAAACTTGCCGTTTTTCAGGTCAGCGCCAGCCATCTCCAACAGGGTAATCAGGGGCACGCCCGTGAACTCGCTGCAAGAAATCATGCCGTGTGTGTACTGCACGGTGGGCACCGCCACATTGCCCCACTCGGTGGCGGTGTTGGCACCGCACTCGATGAAGGCAAAGCGCGAGACCGATGGCAAACGCATGATCTCGTCCATGGTGAAGACCATGTTCTTTTTGACCATGCCGTTGATCATGAAGCGGTGCTTGGACGGGTCGATGTCCCACCAACCTTGGTGGTGACGCTCGAAGTGCAAACCGCTGGGCGTGACGATACCGAACAAGGACTGCAGTGGCGCGAACGACACCGAAGCTTGGGTGGTTTGTGTCAGGCCAGGGCTTTGTCGGCGCTGCAAGTTCGCTTCGAACTTGGAGGGCTTGCCATAACCTTCCACGGCCACGCCCTGACCCAGACCCGTGGTGTGCTCGGGCAAGTTGAGAATATTGGGGTCCCCACCTTCGGCGGGCACCGGGTTGCCCTGAGCCATGGCCATGGGGGCGGCGGCGCCAGCGGCTGCTGCGGCAAAAGCGTTGCGGATGAAATCACGTCGGCCTTTTTTGCCTTCGGCAAAGACCTCCTTGATACCACTGGGGGACAGGAAGCTTTCAGGCGCTTTTTGCACCCTTCCTGAGTTGATGTTGTCTGCGTTCACACAAACTCCTTGTTGGTTTGATCATTCACATCCGCACCGATGGCCACTTGCGTGCAAACCGCTCGGCAAACCTTCGCTGCAGTGTCGTCTGCAATCCGATAAAACACTTGGGCACCTTGACGGCGCTTTCCCAACACGCCCGACCTGAACAGGATGTTCAGGTGCTGGGACATATTGGGCTGAGCAACACCGATGCTCTCGAGCAATTGCCCCACGTTTTTTTCACCCTGGCAAAGCGCACTGATGATGCGAAGCCGAATGGGTGTCGACATCACGGCAAAAAGGTCTGCCGCTTTGTCAAATACCTCATCCTGATCCACTGTCATCTTGCCCTTACATTTAGGTTCATATATTCGGATGTTCGAATATATACGATAAGCGATGAATCTGAATCAGGGTTTACACGGGCTTGTTTCCTGCTCAGGACAAACTCTGATGGGGTTTCCAGCCTTACTGCATAGATGAAAGCCCAGTCGAAGGTCATGGACGATGGACTTCAATCCAGCCGTTCACATGCCTTTTGAAAAAGCTGGGTATTTTCAGTACCCAAAAGGCGATGACCTAAGGCCTCATTTGAACTTGTAGTGATCGCGGTTGAGCACCGCTGCGACCGAGGTCACGTCCTCTGGAAACATGCCCAGGTTGAGCTCGGTGTTGCATTGCTCGACCATGCCGCGCAAAAAAGCTGCGGTGTTGATGCGTCCCTGTGGCTTGTACATGGCGTTGCCGTCGCCCCCCACCTTGGAGACGTGACAGGACACGCATTTGCTTTCGTTGATGAGTTTTTCACCCAGTTTGTAGTCGGCTTCCTTGAAAATGGCGGGTTGGGCATGAGCCCAAGCACCCACCAAGACACACAAACCTGCCAAGACGCTTGTTCTACAAATGTTCATGCCCATTTCCCCGTAAAAAAGCCGCTCAAGGGCAGACCTTTGAGCGGCAAGCAAAAGCCACGAGTAACCATCGAGCTTTCTAAATCATCTGTTCTCAACCAATCCTGTCAGCGGCTTGAATTACTTCGCTCCAGCGAGAATCCAGGTGGCCAAAGTCAGGGCGTCGGCATCGCTCAAAGCGGCTTGGGCGGGCATGGGCACTGGGCCCCACTTGCCCGAACCACCGGCCTTGATGCTCTTGGCCAAATTGGCAGCAGCGTCTTTTTGACCGCCATATTTCTTGGCAACGTCCTGGTAGGAAGGACCCACCAGTTTCTTGTCCACGGCGTGGCAGGCCATGCAAGCATTTTTCTTGGCCAAATCCGAGTTGGCGAATGCAGGGGCTGACATCAGGGCAGAGACGGCAACAGCAGCAAAAATCAGTTTCATGAGAGCTCCGTGTGAAGGGTTTTGAATATAACCAGTCGCTAATTTAACCCAAATCAAGACGGCTCTGTGCAAAACCGCTCAACTTTCATCTCATGGATTTTACTGAGCTCCCGCAGCACACCGCCCCAAAGCCATCCCAAAAACGCGGCCATAGGGCTCACTCAATCGCGGGTTGTTCGGGCTTGACCACCGCTTTTCCAGCAGCAGCCCAAGCGTCAAAACCACCCGCAATCGATGAAACATTCAGGTAGCCCATGCTCTGCATGGTTTGAGCCGCCAAAGCTGCGCGGCCGCTGGTTTTGCAGTAAAGAACGACTTTCAGGTCACGGCCCGACAAGGCGGGCGTGCCGCTGAGCTTGAATTCCAACAGGCCCCGGGTCACCAATACCGCACCGGGCAGGTGGCCTGCGGCAAATTCGTCGGCTTCACGCACATCGATCAACACATCGGCTTGGCGAATGGCTTCATCGGCGTCTTGCAAGGCAATCTCGCGGACATGGGCTTTGGCTTGCAGGACCAGATCGTGGGCTGTTTTCATGGTGTCTCCTTCAGGTTCAAACAATGGGTTTCAGGGGGCCAGCTGGGCATTCAGGCCCTGCAAGCTTTGCACAGAGAGGCTACCGGTCAAGGCGTCCAGTTGCAAGCGTGTCTGCAGCAGCTCGGTCTGCGCACGCAGCCAGGCCAGTTCGGACTGGGCCGCGTCGTTTTGGGCTTGCAGCAAGTCCAAGGTGGTGCGGTCACCCACTTGGCGGCCCAAAAGCGTGGCGTCCAGTCTGGCGGTGCTGGCTTTCCATGCGGCTTGCAGGGCAGACAATCGGGCAGGGCCAGTTTGCAGGGCCAGCCACACCGAGCGGGCTTGCTGCTGAGTTTGCTGCACGGCCAGCTCGTATTCGGCCTCGGCTTGCGCTTGCGCGCTCACAGCTTCTTGCAGTTTGGCGCTGCGGTAACCGCCGCTGTACAAGGGCACGTTCAGGCTGAGGCCCACCATCTGCTGGCTTTGCGTGTTGCCCGCTGGGCCAAAGTCGCCGTCGCCACTCAAGCGGTCACGGCCGGCCTGGGCCACCAGGTCGAGCGTGATGCCACCGCGGGCTTGGTGCTTTTTCACCTCTTGCCGGGCCACGTCCCATTGGGCTTTTTTCAGTCGCAAACCGGAGTTGGCTTCGCGCACTTGGGCCAGCACCTGGTCCAAAAGCGGCGATGCGGCAGCAGACTCAGCGGCTTTGGGCGCTTGGGGTTTTAGGGTCTCGGTGGGCAAGCGGGTGGATTCGGCCAGCACTTGGCGGGCCATTTGAAGCTCGCTGTCAGCGGCCAGCCACTGCGCCTGCAAGCCCGAGGCGCGGGCAGCGGCTTCGTGGGTGTCGGTCACAGGCAAATCACCAATGGCAAAACGGTCACGGGCTTCGGTCAGCGAGCGTTCAACGGCAGACAGTTGGTTTTTCAAAACTTGCAGCTGGCGCTCGGCCAGCAACACGTTGAAATAGCGCTGCACCGTGAGCAGCATGAATTGCTGCTGGGCCAGATCGGCGCGCCATTCGGCCACGCCTGCAGCTTGCTGCAATTGCGCTTGTTGCACTTGGCGCTCGGGGCTGTACAGGGCTTGTTTGGCTTGCAAAGACCAGCGCGTGGACAACGCGGCGCTGGCCGAGGTGGCAAAACTGCCGGGCATCGGCGGCTGACCACCAACTGCAAACTGCGCACCTGTGGTGAGGGTCTCAGATGACATGGCCCCCACCGTGGCGCTGCCCACCACGACAGGTCGCCACAGCGATTGGGCCTGCGCTTCAAAGGCTTGCACCGAAAAACGGGTGGCTTGCACCACCTGCATCTGCGGGTCGTGCTGGCGTGCCTGCTCCCAGGTTTGCAGCAGGTCCAGCGCCTGCGCGGCAGGCGCGAAGAGCGCTGCGGCCAACAGCGCACCGCTCAGGTGTTTGAGGTTCAATCGTGAGGGGGTCATGGCGCGCTGGCTTTCTGATCAGCCGCGCTTAACGCCCAGCTTGCCGAGGATGGACTCCATGAGGCACCACTGGGTGAGCGCGCTTTGCAGCAAGTTGGCCCCCACAAAGGCGGTGAACGCCAGCCACCACTCGCTCACAAAAATCGGGCTGCCCTGCACGCCCAAAGCCAAAGACAACAGCACAAAGGTGCCAGCGACCAAACGAACGATTTGCCAAGATTTCATGGTGATTTACTCCAGTTGATGAAAGAAAAAACTCAAGCGCCGTACTTTTTGCGGTACGCCACGTAATACAAAGTCGGGATGACGACCAGCGTCAGCACGGTGGACACAAAAATGCCGAAGATCAGCGAGATGGCCAGGCCATTGAAGATCGGGTCATCCACAATGAAAAAGGCACCGATCATGGCCGCCAGGCCCGTGAGCATGATGGGCTGGGCGCGGGTGATGGCCGATTGCACAATCGCCCGTTTGAAGTCCATGCCGCTTTGCACCTGCAGGTTGATGAAGTCCACCAACAAGATCGAGTTGCGCACGATGATGCCCGCCAGCGCGATCATGCCGATCATGCTGGTGGCGGTGTACTGCGCGTTCAGCAAGGCGTGGCCAGGCATCACGCCAATGATGGTCAAGGGAATCGGCGCCATGATGATGAGCGGCGTGAGGTAAGAACCAAACTGCGCCACCACCAGCAAATAAATCAGGATCAAGCCCACGCCATAAGCTGCGCCCATGTCGCGGAAGGTCTCATACGTGATCTGTGACTCGCCATCCCACTTGATGCTGTAGCCGCGCCAGGCATCGTCGGGCTGGTGGATGAAGTATTCCTCTAGCTTTTGACCATCCGGGCCTTTGATCTGGGCCACGTCGCCGCGCATCTTGAACAAGCCATACAAAGGACTGTCCACCTTGCCTGCCATGTCGGCCATGACAAAGTTCACTGGCAGCATGTTTTTGTGGATGATGGGTTGCTCGCGCAGCGTGTCGCTCACCGTGACCAACTCGCGGATGGCCACCACTTTGCCCGTGGCGCTTTTCACGCCCAGCTGCAACAAGGCGTCGAGGTCGCCATGCAGTTGCGCGGGTAACTGAATCAGCGCGGGCACCGGGTATTTGCTGCCGTCGTGCAAATAGGTAGCGTCTTCGCCCGCCAAGCCTGCACGCAAGGTGGTCACGATGGCTTGCTGCGACACGCCCAGGGCAGCGGCCTTGCGGCGGTCCACCAACAAGACTTTGCGTGGTGCATCGGCAATGGCGCTCTCGTCCACATCGACCACGCCTTCGGTTTTCTCGAACACCGCACGCACGGCCTTGGACACCTGGCGACGCCCTTCGGCATCGGGCCCATAAATCTCGGCCACGATGGGCGACATCACGGGTGGGCCGGGCGGCACTTCGACCACCTTGACGTTGGCCCCGTGACGGCGACCAATCTCTTGCAAAGCCGGACGCACGCGGGTGGCGATCACATGGCTCTTGTCGCTGCGCTCGGACTTGCCCACCAGGTTGACTTGGATGTCCCCCAGCTCAGCACCTGCTCGCAGGTAGTACTGGCGCACCAAGCCGTTGAAGTTGATGGGCGAAGCGGTGCCGACATAGGCCTGGTAATGCGTGACCTCGGGCACGGTGGCCAAGTGGCCGCCCAGCTCACGCATCACGGCCGCTGTTTTTTCCAGCGGCGTGCCTGCGGGCATGTCCACCACCACCTGGAACTCCGACTTGTCGTCAAAGGGCAGCATCTTGAGCATGACCAAACCGGTCGCAGGCAAGACCAAAGACAAGGCAATCAAACCGGCAATGCCCAGACCCAACAGCTTGCGGTTGCGCCCGCCGGATTGGGCGTCGAGCAAAGGCTTGAAAACTTTTTCGAACAGGGGTTCTAGTTTGGCACTCAGGCCGGTGTGGCCGCCTGCCGCACCGTGCGCATCACCGGTCAGGGGCTTCATCCACATGCCCGCCAACCAGGGCGTGATGACAAAGGCAATGGCCAGCGACAGCAACATGCCCAAGCTCGCATTGATCGGGATCGGGCTCATGTAAGGGCCCATCAGGCCGCTCACAAACGCCATGGGCAAGAGCGCCGCGATGACGGTGAAGGTGGCCAAGATGGTGGGGCCACCCACTTCGTCCACCGCACCGGGGATGATGTCACGCAAGGATTTGCCGGGGAACAGCTGCTGGTGGCGGTGGATGTTTTCCACCACCACGATGGCGTCGTCCACCAAAATGCCGATGGAGAAAATCAGCGCAAACAGCGACACGCGGTTGAGCGTGAAGCCCCAAGCCCAGGACGCAAACAGGGTGGCCGTCAAGGTCAAGATCACGGCCACGCCCACAATCGCAGCCTCGCGGCGGCCCAGCGCCATGAACACGAGTGCCACCACCGACGCGGTGGCAAACAGCAGTTTCTGGATCAGCTTTTGCGCTTTGTCGTTGGCGCTTTCGCCGTAGTTGCGGGTCTCCACCACCTCGACGTTGTCTGGGATCACGGTGCCTTGCAGTGTCTCGACCCGGCGCTTGACACCATTGGCCACATCGATCGCGTTTTCACCCGACTTCTTGGTGATCGACAGCGTGACGGCGGCGAATTCTTCACCCCCGTTTTTTTCGTTGTTGCCGTGCCAGACATAGCGTGCAGCCGGCATGGGGCCGTCCTGCACATCGGCCACGTCTTTCAAGAACACCGGCTTGCCCTGCACCACCTGAACCACCAGGTCGGCCACTTCAGAAGCTTGCGACAGGTGCGGCCCGGCTTCGATGGCCACGCTTTGGTTGCCACCCAACAAATCGCCCACCGGTAAACCCAAATTGGCCGACTGCAAAGCCATGCGCAGATCGTGCACCGTGACGCCCGAGCCGTTCATGCGCTGCGGGTCAATTTGCACCAACACTGCTCGGCGCGGCCCACCCATGGTGACCACATCGCGGGTGCCGGGCACGCGCTTGATGTCGGCCTCGATGCTGTGCGCCACGCGCTCCAGATCAAAAGCGCTCACATCCGCATTTTTCCCGTGCAAGGTGAGCGACACGATGGGCACATCGTCAATGCCCTTGGGCTTGATCAGCGGTTCAGGCAAGCCCAGGTTGCGAGGTAGCCAATCGGCGTTTTCGCGGATGGTGTCGTGCAATTTGACCAGCGCCTCGGTGCGCGGCACGCCCACCTTGAACTGCACCGTCATGATCGCTACGCCGGGGCGCGAGACCGAGTAGACGTGTTCCACGCCCGCAATTTTGGACAGCACCTGCTCGGCCGGAATGGCCACCATTTGCTCGACTTCGCGCACCGACGCACCCGGGAAAGGCGCGATCACATTGGCCATGGTCACGTTGATTTGCGGCTCTTCTTCGCGGGGCGTCACCATCACGGCAAACACGCCCAACAAAAAAGCCACCAGCGCCAGTAAAGGCGTGATTTGTGCGCTTTGGAAGGCCGCTGCGATGCGGCCCGAAATGCCCATTTTTGGCTCGTTCATGAGGCTGCTCTCAAGGTTGGGTGGTGAGCGTGGCGGGGGCGGTGACGACTTGCTCGCCCGTGCTCACGCCCGACAAAATTTCCACGTTCTGGCCATTCACACGGCCCAGGCGCACTTGGCGCAAACGGGGCTTGCCTTGTGCATCCATCACATAAATGCCGGTCATTTCAGCGCGGCGCACGATGGCCGACAGGGGCAACACCACCGGTTGGGCCTGGGTGTTTTGGGCGGTACTGCCAGCCTGAACGCCGGACACCCACACGCGGGCAAACATGCCCGGCACCAAACCCTCGATGCCAGCGGGCAAAGCCAGGCGCAGCTGTGCGGTGTGCGTGACCGGGTCCACCGAAGGCAGCAGCTGGGCTGTACCCGCCTTCACCGGCTGGGCGCTGTGGCCTGAAATCTCGTAGCGCACCGACGCGAGTTGGCTGCGCACGCCACCGAGCATCGACTGCGGCACAGCCGCGCTCACGCGCAATGCCGAGGGGTCGTGCAGGGTCAGCATGGGGCGGCCGGGCATGGCCATGTCACCCAAGGTGACGGCCACATCCGACACCACACCATTGAAAGGGGCGCGCACACTGAAGAAACCGGTTTGTGTTTGCGCCGCGCGGGTCTGTGCTTGCTGGGCCTGCACCTGGGCGCGGGCCGCTTCCCACTGGGCCTGGGCGCGGTCGAGCGCACCCTGGCTGATGTATTGCTTTTGGAAGAGTTGCTTTTGACGATCCAGCTCTTTGCTGGCCACGTTCAGGTTGGCTTGTGCGGCTTCGAGTTGGGCGCTGCTGCCCGCCACCTGCTGCTGGGCGGCGCTGGCGTCGACGCGCAGCAGCTCTTGCCCAGCTCGCACGCGGTCACCTGCTTTGACATTCAGGCCCACGATGGTGCCCGCCACTTGGGTGGACAAGGTGGCTTGGCGCACCGCTTCGACCACGGCGTCCAGGCTGACCTGGGCGGCACCGGCCGTGTTGGCGGTGGCCGCCATGGTTTTGGTGCTGTCTGCATTGGCCCACACCGGGCCCATGTGCACAGCAGAAAGGGCCAAGGCCGAAGCCAGGATCAAGTGTCTTTTCATCGAAACATCTCCGTTAAACCGTTGGGTGGCAAAAGCCTGTTTATTCTCAAATTTGCACAATTGCTTATTTGCATGTTCACGCAATGATACAATCTTTTCAAGCCTGCCGTCAATTCAAGGCAAAAAAGCTGTAAATTGGAGCTCCTCATGAAAGACCTGCCCGACAAAGCCTTGGACAAGATCGCTGCCTATTTCCAGGCGCTGTCGGAGCCCACGCGCCTGAAAATCCTGAACTTGCTGCGCGAACAAGAGCGCAGCGTGGGCGAGTTGGCCCAACTCAGCGGCTACTCCGCAGCCAACGTCTCGCGCCACCTGTCTTATCTGGCCCAGCACGGTTTGGTGGAACGAGAAAGCCGTGGCGTCAGCGTTTTCTACCGCGTCAGTGACCCCTCTATTTATGCGCTGTGTGATTTGGTGTGCGGCAACATCGCCCGTCGCTACGAACAAGCCTCCAGCGACCGCGCCGTGTTCTCGCCCAACTGAACGCGACACCAAGACCCTCGTCTGGCAACCAACCCTCCTGCGGCCCCTTTTTTCTGCGGCCTTGCTGCAACCCGGCTCCACGGCCTTGCCCATGGCGGCACGGACAGAATCACAAAAAGCTATCATCAAAACTTACAAAGCCCCCCACCATTGCAGAGGGCCCCTGGAGACTTGCATGAGCCGAATCGTCGACGCCGAAAAGAAAAAAAACCTGTGTGCCCGTCTGGCCCGCATTGAAGGCCAAGTGCGCGGCCTGCAAAAACTGATCGAGGCCGATGCCGATTGCGAAAAAATCGCCCAGCAAATGGCCGCAGCCCGCAAGGCGCTGGACAAATCCTTCTTCTCGATGGTCGGCTGCATGATCGAGCAAGGCGACCAGTCGCCGGAACGTGTGGCCGAGATGCTGACCAAGTTCGCCTGAACCCATTTGGGCGCAAGGCACAGACCCTTCAAGATTTCAAGACCCGCCCATCGGCATCGAGCACCCGCACCTGAATGGGAATGCCCTGCCCCACACTTTGGGTGACGGTGCAAAAACCTTCGAACTGACCGAGCACCCGCTCAAGTTGTTCCAACTGAGCCGCTGGCACACCCAGGTGCAAAGTGGCCAGCATGTTCAACACACGCATGCGGCCATCGGCATTGCGGCCCACTTCGGCTTGCACTTCGCAGCGCAAAGGCTCGGGCGCTTGCTTGAATTTGCGCAAGGCAAAGAGCAGCGAATCGCTCAGGCAATTGCCCACTGCGGCACACAGCAACTGCACCGGCGATGGCCCCAGCCCCGTGCCCAAAGGCGCTGGCTCATCGCTGATCAGCACCGGCATGTTGTCGTCAAAGCGGATGTCAAAGCGGTAATCGTGCTGCTGGGTCAATATGACCGAAACATGTTTTTCGCTCATGGCTCAGCCCTGTGCTGCTTGCAAATCGTCCCAGGCCTTGACGTGAAAACCAATGCAGCCCGAGCAACGCTGCGTGATGCCAATGGCCAAGGCCATCAATTCTTTGTGTTTGGTGCTCAAGGCCCCCTCGGCCATGGCCGACAGGGCCAATTGGCCAAACGCCTTCATCGCGTCGGGCTGGCTTTTGCGAAATGGCACCAGGCATTCGTTGATGTCTTGCATCAAACCGGGATGGTCAAAAGTGCCCATGGGATTCACCTTTCATGTTGTGGCTCCCAATTGAACTGGTCGCAGCCCCGGTGGCACACAAGCCACCAAGAGCCTGTATAGGCCCCAGTTTATAAGCAGGCACAACGTCCCAGCTTGCTCTAGATCAAGCCAAAGAACTTCTTGGGCGCCAGTTCCCGTGCGCAACGCAGATCAGGGTGCGTGCCAGTCTGACGGCTCGTCCCCGTCATCCTCATTACTTCTGTCTCTAACAATCGTCCTGACTGCCGAGTCAGGACTTTTTTTCATCTATATGCGTAAATTTTGTTGCTAAAATAAAAAATTCATAGAACTTTTAGTTAAAGTAAGTTGTTGCGGCCCTCCAGGATGCATCACACCCGGAATAATAAAATTTTTTAAAAATTTTTGATGAATTTAATTTTTATGTGTTATCAGACACAAAAAAGTGTAATAATCTCACGAAAATATTAAAACTAATTTGGTCTTTAAACATTCACATGACATCCAGTTCCGATAACGCCATCCAATTTGGCCATGTTCACCCCTCATTTTTTTCAACCACATGGCCGACACCCTCAGCAGCCGCATGAATCGGTCATCTTGGTCGACGGCAAAACAGCAGAGAAGATTTTTATAGTCCAATATTATTAATTAATAATAATAATAATATTGTCACTTAAATACTCATTTACTGCTAAAAACAAATTTAGCAAACCACTTCCCAACGCATTTTTGGACCCAAGACCATGCCCCAGCAACTCCTTGAAAAAAGCCCTCTGTCCTTCAATACCTCTCAGGGGCAAATCCCGAAGGGTCAAGTGGTGATCGTGCTGGAGGGGCGTGAGGCCAGTCCCGGCAAAGTGGTCAATACAGAACAGGGTCAAAGCTACAAAATCATCAACGCTGCAACCAAGGAGGTGGTCAAACCCCTCAAGGTGGAGCGTGTAGGCAAAAAACTGAAGGTCACGCTGGCAGATGGCGAAATCTTGGAATTGATGAATTTCTTTGATGACGGGCAAGCACAACGGGCAGAGTTTTTGTTGTCGACCAGCGATTCTGCCTGCCCCATTGTGATCATCGAGTCCGCCTTGGCATCGGCACAGGCCCCAGTCTTGGACGCCAATGGCAATGAACTGCTGTGGTCTGCAGATGCGTCCTCAGCCCAAATGTGCCTGTATGCAGCATCTGCAGCATTCACGCCTGCTGCCTTGCCCACTGTTGCGGCAGCGGCAGGACTGGGCCCCGTGGGGGCGGTTGCGGCCGGCGTTTTGGGCTTGGCCGCCGCGGGTGGTGGTGGTGGTGGTGGGGGGGGGGCAAGCAACAACACCGCAGCGGCCAAGATCGCCGCTTATGCCCAAGACAACGGCGCGAACCTGATCACAAATCCCGCCCCCGCACTCAGCGACTACACCGCCCTGGGCGTCACTGGCATCGGCGGCACAGGCCAGCCCACGGTGGCCATGATCAACAGCGCGCTGGCCGACACCGACATCACCGGCACCCTGGCCAACACCGCCGCCAAAGTGCAAACCATCGCCGATGCGTACCAAGCCATCTTGCAAAGCGCCGACGGCGAGGCCAACAACGACGCTGTTAACCCCACCCAAGCGCAATACGCCGCCATAGGCGTCAACGGCGTGGACACCGCGCATGAAGAGAGCCTGCTGGGCGACGTGCTGGACACCGCCAGCCGCAACGGCGCAGCAACCGACGCCACCGCCGTAGACAGCATCGCCAAACTGCAAGCCCTGGCCGACGCGGTGCAAAACGTCATGGACGGCGACGCCAGCTTGGCCGAGCTGCAAAGCCTGGGCCTCACCGGCGTGACCGCAGACAACTTGGCCGCAGTGCAAGCGGCGCTGCTGGCTGCCACCGACGCCACCCAACTCAACACCTTGGTCGGCGCGCAAGCCGTGGTCAACGAAGCCATCAACAATCGCTTTGTCCAAGGCGTCATCACCGCGGGCGATGTGGTCGCCAGCAACGATTTGCGGGTCGAGGTCTACAGCATTGCCAGCAATGGCACAGAGGCATTGCTCAACACCGGTGCTGCGGGCGCAGGCGGGGCCTACCGAATCAATATCGGCAGCTACAGCGGTGCGGTGCGCGTCAGGGTCATCAACACGGGTATGCAAGACGATCACCTGGACGAGGCCACGGGCAAAACCACCCAACTGACCGCCGCCCTTGAAGCCCTGGGCACGGTAACGAGCCTGACCACGGTGATCAACATCACCCCAGTGACGCACCTGGCCAGCCTTAAAAACACTGCCCCCACCACTGAAAACATCGCGGCCATCAACACCGCTGTGGGCGATGTCTTTGGCCTGCGCGACATCACCACGGCCTTCGTCATCACCGTCACCAACCCCCTCTACGGCACCACCACGACCAAAGACAACAGCCGCAATTACGGCGACGTGTTGGCGGCCTTGTCGGGCATGGACGTCATGGCCGCAAGCAGCACCTCGGCCACACTTGCATCGGTGGCCAAAGACATCAGCATGACCGGCACCACAGCCAGCATCACCGAGACCAGCAAAGCGCAAATTGTGCAAGGCGCGCAAACGGCCGCCGGCACACAACAGCCGCTTGCCAGCCTGAAAGCGAACGTCATTGAGTTGATCCGTGCGTCTGTGCAAACAAACGCCTTGCTCAAGATTGCCAACTACGCTGACAACAGCGCCAATCCGGTGCCCACGCTGGATGATTACCAAGCCGCTGGCGTCACTGGCGTCAGCGCCATCAACCTGGCCGCAGTCAACAAAGAGATTGAAGCCGCCCTCAAAATCAACGCCGACGAATACAGCGAAATACAAGCCTTGGCCAACCGAGGCGCAGCCCTGTTCAACATCGCCAGCTACGCCCAGAGCAACGGCAACACCGTACCAAAGCTCGAAGACTACAAAAACGCCGGCATCACGGGCGTCACGGCAGACAACCTGGCTGCGGTCAATGCGCAGGTCGACGCAGCGATCAAAGATAACGCCGATCAAGTCAGCGAAGTTCAGATTCTGGCCAATGCCGGTGCGGACGCACAGATCGCGGCGCTCGCCAAGGTCGAGGCCTACAACAACGGCAACGGCAGCTCGCCCGCTGCATTGACGGCCGCCGACTACGTCATCGCTGGCATCACCGGTGTGACATCCGACAACCTGGCCGCCGTCAACGCCCAAGTGCTCCAGCAAGGCGCAGGCGGTGCCGACACCGTGGCCGAAGTGTATGCCCTGGTGGTTGCGGCCAATGCCGCCCTCGTCAAGATCGAGGCCTACAACAACGGCAACGGCGTCACACCTGTCGCCTTGACCGTGGCCGACTATGAAGCCGCGGGCATCACGGGTGTCAGCTCAGACAACCTGGCCGCCGTCAACGCCCAAGTGCTCAAGCAAGGCGCAGGCGGTGCCAACAGCGTGGCCGAAGTGCAAGCCCTGGTCACTGCCGCCAATGCTGCGCTGGACAAAATCGAGACCTACAACAACAGCACCGGAGCAAACCCTCTCGCTGTGGTCGACTACGAAGCCGCAGGCATCACCGGCGTCACGGCCGCCAACCTGGACAATATCAACGCCAAAATTCTGGCGCTTTCGTCGGGCAGCGCCAACAGCGTGCCTGAAATCCAGGCCCAGGTCACCTCAGCGGCCGACGCCCTGGCCAAGATCGAGGCCTACAACAACGGCAACGGCAGCGCGCCCGCTGCGTTGACGGTCGCTGACTACGTGGCCGCTGGCGTCACGGGGGTCAACGCAGATAACCTGGCCGCCGTCAACGCCCACGTGCTCAAGCAAGGCGCAGGCGGTGCCGACACCGCGGCCGAGGTGCAAGTTCTGGTGGCCGCAGCCGTCGCAGCCCTGGACAAAATCGAGGCCTACAACATCGGCAACGGCACAAGCCCTGCCGCCTTGTCCATGGCCGATTACGAAGCCGCGGGCATCACGGGTGTCACCGCAGACAACCTGGCCGCTGTCAACGCCCACGTGCTCAAGCAAGGTGCAGGCGGTGCCAACAGCGTGGCCCAAGTGCAAGCCCTGGTGGCCACAGCCGTCGCAGCGCTGGACAAAATCGAGGCCTACAACAACGGCAACGGCGTCACACCGATCGCCTTGACCGTGGCCGACTACGAAGCCGCAGGCATCACAGGTGTGACCCCAGGCAACTTGGTAGCCATCAACACCCAAGTGCTCCAGCAAGCCCCGGGCGGCGCCAACAGCGTGGCCGAAGTACAAGCCCTGGCCACAGCGGTCAACACAGCCCTGGCCAAGATCGAGGCCTACAACAACGGCAACGGCGTCACACCTATCGCCTTGACCGTGGCCGACTACGAAGCTGCGGGCATCACGGGTGTCAGCTCAGACAACCTGGCCGCCATCAACGCCCAAGTGCTCAAGCAAGACGCAGGCGGTGCCGACAGCGCGACCAAAGTACAAGCCCTGGTGACTGCCGCCAATGCAACGCTGGACAAAATCGAGGCCTACAACAACGGCAACGGCACCAACCCTGGCGCCTTGACCGTGGCCGACTACCAAGCCGCCGGCATCACCGGCGTCACAGCCGCCAACCTGGCCGACATCAACGCCAAAATTCTGGCGCTTTTGCCGGGCAGTGCCAACAGCGTCTCCGAAATCCAGGCCCAGGTCACCTCAGTGGCCGACGCCCTGGCCAAAATCGAGGCCTACAACAACGGCAATGGCACCACGCCAGTCGCACTGAACGTGAGCGACTACGTGGCCGCTGGCATCAAAGGCGTCACCACGGAAAACCTCGCGGCGGTCAACGCCCAAGTGCTCAAGCAAGACGCAGGCGGTGCCGACACGGCTGCCGAGGTGCAGTCCTTGGTCTTGGCCGTGGCCAGCGCCTTGGCCAAGATCGCCGCTTATGCCCAAGACAACGGCGCGAACCTGATCACAAATCCCGCCCCCGCACTCAGCGACTACACCGCCC